>Ga0247610_10000939_pt1 | contig 38094 bp, 52 predicted proteins | sample 174DNAGHGhighgp2_FD_193483 | JGI IMG/M metagenome (GOLD analysis project Ga0247610, IMG submission 193483) | Sheep rumen microbial communities from Palmerston North, Manawatu-Wanganui, New Zealand - 1742 DNA GHGhigh gp2 | ecosystem: Host-associated > Mammals > Digestive system > Stomach > Rumen...
CTGTTCTATCAGATGTTCCTGATGTTCGATGATTTTCTTCAACCTTCCGGCATCCTCAAAGCGCTCATCTTCCAGCAGCTCTTCAAGGCGTTCCTTCATGTTGTTCAGTTCATCCACGTTGTTGCGGATGTGCTCGCCCATCGTGATGCACAGCGTTGTATGTACATCGTGGTGAAGCCTGCCAACCTCATTGCTTAACCTGCGGAGCCTGACGAAAGCAAAACTGGCTAAGAATGTCATCGCGCCATAACACATGATGCTCATTAGCGTAGTGATAATCTGTAATGTCTGCATAGTCTTTCGTTTCTTTAGTCTATTGAAAATTCGTAGTTCAAAGATCCTGAATTTACCAATTCAGCCATGCGCTTGGTAATATCTATTCCATGATGCTCGTAGTATATCATGATGCTGCTTATCATAGCGAGCATAGAATCTTCAGTCAAGTGTATGTTGCATTTGGCAGCACGACCAGAAGATATCGGATTCTCTACTGACAGAACAAAGCTGTTTTCCTCTGTACGGATGACCGTGCAAAGGCGATGGTCTTTGAACGTGCTACGCACCCAGTCTGTTATTTCAACCTGACGGGTTCTTACGCCGTCGCCAATTTCGACAGTTCCGATGCTTTTCTTATCTTCCATAGTCAGCCCTCTTTCTCTTGGTTGTACCATTCCAAATACTTTTCTTCGTCCCAGTTAAACCGCTTCATATCTCGGAGGTACTGGATGGCGTCGTAAGCATCATCCTTCAGTCGTCGGTCTTTAATCTCTCCGTCTTCGTCATAGTCGCAGTCCATGAAATCCTCAGCGCAGTTGACGCTGGTAGCATTGATGAACACGCCGAAAGTGTCTGGATAGTCTTTATGGATTTTGTCCAAAGCGTCTGCCTGCCCTTTCATATTTTCGGTTGCGAAATTGCTATTGCGAAGCGCCTCGGCCACCTCATGCAAATCATCATAGGCGATATAAGCCTTATCCATATATATCTCCATAAGGATGCGGTCGTTCCATTCGGTATCCTTCAGACGTGGGATAGTCCAAATGTCTTTGAGGACATCATTGTCGAACAAATGAAAAAGACGCGAATTGTATTCGCCTGGTTTAGTAAATGGGGAAGGAGGTAGTGATGGGAGATATTTCTTCTCTAACTCCATCCAAATACGGAATGCGCCCTGCATTGCACCGCCTACTGCAAGATACTCTTCTCTAAAATGGCGGTCTTTGTTGATGATATGAAATTCTGTCTGTGCCATAATTATCTTGAATTATAAATAGTGAATGTATTGGGAATAAAATCACATACAACTCCTTGCCGTCTGCCTTTATCTTCGACAAAAAACGGGCAATCCCTCTCCATCCAAGAACCAACATGAACAATGCGGGGTTTCTTGATTCCACAGTTATCGCATGTGGCCTTCATTCCGTGAGGACATGGAGTCATGCTGCGGTCAGAGCGGATTATGTATGGATAAGTCGTTTGCATTGTTCAATCCTCCTTTTTTGATTTCTCAATCAGTTTCTTGATGGATGCAATTATCTTCTGCGGGTTCCGCCCTTTCAGTTCGCCACGGCTAATGATTTTATTTACCTTCTCCAAAGCGTTACGTTCAGCATACATTATGCTGGGTTTAAACTCCAAATAGTCCAACTTCGGGTCGCAGGCATTCTCTATCAGTGTCTCACAATCGAAGAGTATGCGGCCTATACTCCCTGATTTATTCGCTTTCAGAAAGGACCGCTTCATCCACAGGAAAAGCACGCGATCGTTATCGGCCTTTCCATCCCACATAGCGCCATCGCTTTCGATAACTTCCTTTTCTATCTGCAGCAGCTGTTTCTTTGCAGGCTCATCGTCATCCCACTCACGCCAATCTTCTTCTGTGCTGAACATGCCGCGCCCGTCAAACAGTGCCTCCATAGTATGAAGCCAATCCCAAACACGCTTGAACTCTTCCTTAGTAGCCTTTGCTACTGTTAATCCATGTTTTGCCATAGCCTGTATTACATCAGCAGGTTCTTCTCTCTCAATATCTGCTTTACCACGTCTGGTTTTACACGGGCAATGCTGGCGATGTTAGGTACTTGCCAACCCTCTTTGTGCAGGGCGATGACTTTCTTTTCAATAATCTCGTTTGTCTTCATAATGTTGTAGCTTTAAATTGTTATTTAATCAGTTCAAATTGATACACGAATACCCAAGGATTCGAGTCCCATGCTTTCTTTCCACACATCTTGTGAATAAGCACGGTGAAGGCGGTTTTTGGACTTTCGGCAGCCCATGCGTCAGGGTCATCGTCCGACCATGCGTCGGTAAATTGTTGCTCGTATTTAGGAAGCGTCCACAGGTCGTGGTCAACATAGCGATCACTGAACGGTTCTGGATACTGGCGCCACTTCACATAGATGATACCTTCCTTGCGGCAGTCCTCGTCCGATATGTCCTGCATCCGCTCCAGCTTGATGTTCGTAATCTTGATGCGGTGTGGCATCAGGTCGGCTTTGACATACATTTTATTATCGACTCCCTTGATGGCGTGCATTGGCTTGTTATGCGCTGCTTCTATCTCCCACCAGTCTTTTGGGTCGAAGAGTTTCTTACGTCCCTTGATGTCGAGATAGCTCTGCGCCACGGCCACTTCTTCGCCTATCTGGTATCGTGGGTACAGGTCGCGCTGCTTACCGTCTATGCAGTCCACCGTAAAATACACCCTGCCTTTGCTGTCAATTCCCATTACAGGATTCCACACGTCGCTTGGTTCAAGTCCATCTGGCAACTTTGCCGTGCGCCGCGTCATTCCTTTCAGTCTGTCTATCACCGCCTGTTCCAGCCCAAAGATGCGGTGCTCAAACATTATCTTCTGCATATCTTGTTATCTGTTAATGTTTTATAAATGTAAGGGACAGGAACGGCGCTGGCTGGGTCAAAGAAAAACAAAAACCCACTCGGGCCATTATCCGAGTTCTTACTCCCGCCCCTATTTCCTTACGAATACCAGATTTCTGGAATGTTAATGTCGCCTGTCATACCTGATTTTGTTTCTTTTGTCATAATATTGTTACTTTAAAATTAGTTTCAGTGCGAAAAGTGCATTGCCTGGATCGCCGACGCGCACCACTTCGTTGTACACTTGTTCAAGACTCCGTGGATTTACATCCTTGAATTTATTCATCTCCGTCACGGTCAGTTTGTGGCCTGCTACCAGTGCTATTTTGAACAGCATCGCCGTGCGTGATAAACCGTTGCCTGCAAATGGAGATTTACCCCCCCCCATTTTTGCAGCTTTACTTATTTTTACTCCCATGTTTTTGGTTTTGAATTAGTCCAGGATAATAATCTCTTCCTCACTGCGACGGGTGATGTAGGCAAAGACCTCATCGCGGTAAACCTCACGCTGTTTGACGATACGTCCTTTGCTCTTGGCATATCCTTCGCACCACTCTCGGTCAAGCGTCCATGATATGCCGGGGTCCAGCATCGGGTAGCGCACAGCATCGTAGGCCCGCCAGACGGTAATCGGAAACTCCATCTTGTCGAGCGCTTCTGCATCCTCTGGTGTCATAAACCATGAGCGGCAGGGACGGCCAGACTTCATCAGTGTTCGGAACTTCTGTGCCGTCTCAGTAGAACCAGCGGCTACCCACACCGTGCGCATCAACTCCCAATAGCGTGGGTTGCTCAGCAACTTTGCCTTGCGGAAGAACAAATCAAGTACACGCTGTTCTCCACCACCGTCGGTACCGCCTTCTGCTGCACGGATAATCTGCATGGCAATCTTTGAGTCGCGTGCCATCTGCTTGTCTGAAAGGCCCGTTGGTATGCGGCGTGTGAAATCCGTGCGACGGTTATCTTCCAGCGCATTCGGATTAAAGGTTCCAATGGAATATTTCGGTATCTCTATCATAATTCGTCTTATTTCATTTTCTCTAAGAACTCACTCACTTGCTCCATACAGTCCTCCAGTTTCTCGGCTCTTGCTTTCTTCTCGCGAACCAGGTTTAGGATGACATTGAGTTGCTTCAACAGGTCAGCGGTTACGGGAGTACGCATCCGCTCTTCAAGTTTCTGTCGCACCTCATGCAGCTTCTCCTCTGTATTGCGCTTTGCCTCTGATATACGGGCGTTCTGCGCTTCGAGGTTCTTAATGATTTGCTGCTGCTCCCTGATGATATCAAGGTCTGTAGTCTCACCGCTGGCAGAAGTATGGGTAACAATCTGTTCACAACGGAACCACTCAGGCAGGCCGTCTGGCATCTTGATCCGCACCGAGCGGGTAGGGAAGCATACATTTTGTACGCGACCCTTGATGCCCGTGTCGGTGGTAATACTGTCGTATGGGCGCCACACTTGCTGCAGGAATTGTTGTTCGGTCATAATGTATTAGTCCTGTACAGCAATAATGGTGATACCCAGCTCTTCGGCAATAGACTTCAGGTTGGCCTCGATACGGTGAGCATTGGTAGGCGTTCCGTCGTCGGTCAGCTCGTTCAGAAGGTTCACTACCACCAGGCGCACACCATTGTCCTTTGCGAGGTTTGTCACACGACGCTTCAGGTTGGCCAACGATAGGGCAGGGGTGTCGTCGATGTAGAGCGGAGCATCTATCAGCATAGGCAGTTTCTCGTCCAGCAGCAGCCACTCGTCCTCACTCAGCGTGCCGTCGGTTATCTTCTGCAGGTCAATGCCAGTAATAATGGCAATGAGCCGATTGACCACCTGCTGGTTTGACTCTTCAAGTGAGAAATAGGCGGTAGGCTTCTTCTCGTCAACGGCACGGAATTTTACAGTATATAGCATCAGCGTGGTATTGTCGCCAACGGGTGGCTTGCCGTCTATTACTACGAGACAACCCTTGCGTCCTTCTGACTTGTTGCCTACAGGGTTCTTACTGCGTTCTGCCAACTGTCTGGCAACTTCTTGAATCTTGTTCTGTTCCATAATTTTTCTTTTAATGTTTATCTATACTCCTTATTATTTTTTAATGTAGCCTTGATGTCACCGATGGTCTTCTTCAACCACAGCGTATAGGCTTGTGGTACCGGGTGTCCTACATTAAGGGCATGGCTGATGTATGGATCAAGCGGAAAGATTCCATCGTGCTCGTCGTGGATGCAGACGAAACAGACATCCTTTGTGTCCTTTTTATAAATGGCATAGTCAAACCAGTCGATGTACCAGCGAATCTTTCCGTCCTTTTGGGGGATAGGCACCACTACCGCCATGCCGTGACTCAGACGAGGCAGTTCGGCAACAGTACGCGGTTCGTCGCTGATTTCTCCATTCTTGTCGGATCTCATGTGCTTGTTCAGTACATCCGTCCATGTGGTAAACTCAGCCCTTGTCTCGAAGGGGCCGTTCGTATCTGGCTCGTCGCTGAGTTCTTCCTCGTAACGTTTCTTACCATTATAAACCTCAAAACCATCCGTCTTCTTACCTGCAATCAGACATGCCTCGTACTCCTGTATCTTCTTCAGCGCTTCATCGAAAGAACCACAGCGGGCATGTATGGTGCGATAGCTGACGGTATCTTCCAGCCATAGTTCCAGTCGGGCGGTATAAGCCTCGCTCTCGCCCTTCAGGTCGTTATAGTACAGGTCGAGCGAAGTATGTATCACACCGGGGAGGATGGCGCTCTTCAAGCGCTTCACCCTCGCCTCGATGGTCTCTACATCTGTTTGCATACCCTGCAACACGAATTTCTTCAATCCTCCCATAGCCGTACTCCTTTATCCAAAATCAACCATGTTCTTACGCTGCTGCTTGTTGAAGTCGTCGTGATACATCTGCCAGATGTCGCGGTAGTTATTGATGTCGTCCATCAGCTTGCCGTGCATCTGCTTGCTCACATTCTGCTGCTCCTTCAAGGCTGCCTTGTGATTATCCTCAGAGAGCATCTGGCGCAGGCAGAAGCCTACCATGCTACGTGTTCCCCAGCCACCGAAGCTGAAGTTACGCTCTGGACAGAGTACCGTATCGCCACAATAAGAGTACCAGATATCATCGGCTACGGTGTAGAAGTCCGTTGCGCCCTCACCGATGACCATCAGAATGTCTGGTGCATCCTTATAGACGGCTACACAATGGGCATTGCCTTTCCACGACTCTATCTTCACAAACATCATCTGGTCGAGCAAGCCCTGGTCGCGCAACAGATCTATCAGAGCATCGTTCTGTGAGTCAGCCTTGCCGCGCTCGTCGAAGTCCAGCTTAATCTGCGTACCGTCCTTGCCGCCATAGAGCCACGTCAGGTAGGCATGGAGAATCTTGTCGTTCCACTTTGGCAACAGCATCTTCACCTCTTCGGGTTCGGCATTGTCAAACACAATCCTTGTCAGGTCAAACTCCACATTGTTTGCCCACTCGTTCAGATAAGGCTCTGGAGAAAGACGCACCTGCCATGTGTCCTTACCCAGCAAATCGTCGGCGTGAGGACCGAAATTCTTCTTGTAGCTTTCGGCCAGCTGACTGCTTATTTGTGCGAACATAGGGCCAAGCAGGTCAAAGCGTGCCTCGAAGGTGTCGATACGTTCCTCCAGTGTCTGCTCGTGCTCAGGCTCCTGCTGCTGTTCGGCCTCCTTTTCGTCCTGCGACTTCTGGTAGGCTGCCAGCATCTGTTCTCTGGCCTTCATGTCCTGCTCGGCCATTTCCAAACGGATGGTGTCCGACAGCTTGCGTGAGGGTTTCTCTCCGGGTTTCAGGTCGCCCAACTTGTATTTCTTAAAGATTTCTTGGGTGATACCTTTCACCCTGTACTGCTTGGCAAGGAAAGAGAAATTCTTTAGGATCTTGCCGTTCTTGTGATAGTAGTCCACGACCGCACAGAGGTATTCGTGGAAGTTCTCCAATCTTTTTTCGTTCATATAAATCACTGCTTTAGGGGTTAAATTGCTTGATGTTTCAGTAGGCTTGGCAACTGGTGCTGCTTTTGCCACAGGTGTAGTAGTGGGGATTGTCGATGCTGTAGGCTGCTGTTCGTCAGTATCCGCAAGTGCAGCCTTGGCTTTCTCCAATGCTTCGCGGTTGGCGGCATCAGCTGCTATCTGACGCTGTTCCTTCTCACGGCGGGCATCCTCGGCTCTTTTCCTCAGACGCTCGGCCTCCTTCTGACGACGCTCTTCTGCCTCACGCTCCTTGGCTTCGCGCTCTGCTTTTTCCTGCAGGCGGCGCTCCTCTTCTTCCTTGCGCTGCTGCTCGATAGCTTGAGCCTTTGCATCGGCGTTCTTCCATAGGTCGCTCCATCCGAAGGGTGCCCCCTCCAGCTTGTTCTCCTTCACCATCCTGCGGGCTACAGGAGCACTAATTTTAGGTCCCATAGGCACAGGTATAATCCTGCCGTCCTCATGCTTCCATATATGGTGCTTACCCGCCCGCTCGAATTGGAATCCGTTGTCTTTCAACAGCCTCTCCCAGTCCTTTTTGTCGATGTCGTGTAGTCCTGCCATAATTACATTTTGTTTTGGTTAAATCTTATATCATAAAGTCAGGCACTCCCTGGTATGGAAACAGAGGGATGTCGTAAACTTTCTCTGAACCCTTCATCATGCGGTAGACGTTGATAATGTCCTGCCCTGAACGGAAACGCCGAAGATAGGAGTATCGCATCCATACAACAGGCATAGACATGTGATACAGCCGGTACGACTCATCAGTAACGGCAATATTGTAAAGCTGTATCGACGGCCTGAGTTCCGAACCTGACTGCGAGGCGATGTATCCGATCTTATCCACCATCTCCTTCTCGCTGACACACTGCGGACGACCCCAACAGACAGGGCAGAACTTTTCTTTGATATATTCCATACCAAAGTGCTCAGCGACACGCTCTGCCTTACGGAGCAAGCGAGTGGAAGTAAAGTTCTCAATGTACTCGCCAAGCCAGGGATTACGCCTACAACAGCGCTCCTTCTCGTCCATACGATGCGAGGCTTGTGGCGACAAGTCGGCATAGAAGATGCGGTAGTCTGGCATGTAGTTACCGTAACCCAGCAGTTCCAGTGCATCGTTCACAGGCTGCATGGCTTCTGCCACGCGACCTTGCTCCATCAGCAAACGGAACTTAGCCGGCATCAGTCGCATTTCTGACGGCTTCTGCAGGAAAGCATACACGCCTCGCTCTCTTCGTGCCATTCTTGCCATTGTCTTACGCTATTTGTAGGTTTGTGACTTGTTTGTCAGTTCCAGCCTTGTGCCGCTCTTGGTGGAGCGGCTGGTGGCTGTCCCTGACTTATGGTTTATTTCTGGTGAGATAACTGGACCGGACGAACCGCAAAACCGCCGTACCGATCGAGCGCGACCTGCGGGCCCACACCACCAGAGCCGAAGGCCAAGCCCCGAGCGAGGCGGGCAGAGCCCCAAGACGACGACCAGTAGCCACCGTCGGCACCGCGACTGCTCCACGTCGTCCCGTAGCCGTTGCCGGAAGCAGGGAAGAAAATAACGTTACCGTTAATCTTAGAAGTAACCAGATAGCCGTTGATGCCGTTGATGGTTTTACGCACCCAGTCGCAATTATCAAATAGCTCCTTAATCTGTTCTTCCGTAGGCATCTGCCAGGGTTCACCCATATTGACACGGGCTGCATCATGGGCCATATCAATGTTACCTTCCAGTTTGTAACCCGCTGTCTTTTCATAGGTATCGCTGTCAAAGCTATAGTCAAAGCCATCGTCATCATCGCCCCAGTCCATATTGTCACGGTTTGGATAATGCGGATCGGTATTGCCCCAAGAGAAGAAAGCACCGTAATCTTCGGGGAATTTCGCACCCACATTACGGTCACACCATAGCGTGCCAGACGGAAGGCCCATATCTACGGCAATGGCTTCTTCACTGGATACTGCCGGAGCGGCTGAAGGTGTATCATTCTGCTCACCTTCGGTTAGGAACTTGTAGGCTTCACGGCAGAAGTCCACGCTTTTCTTTTCGTCAATAATGCCAAACTCTTTCAAGAGCTGCATCTTTAATTCCTGAGCTTTATCCATTGTTTTTACATTTTAAATTTGACAATTCTTTCATTGCTACCCAGACTTCATCTTGCTTGACATGGCATTTCCGTGCAATGTCTGCAACTGCTCTTTCTATATAGTCATTCATCTTCTTGAACGTTTACGTGACTGCTTCTGCTGACGGTTCTTTGCCTTGCGCTTCTTCTTGTTCACAGTGCTGGGAGGTGTATAGTTCGTACAACGACCGAATCTCTCGTAGTCCTCGCGTGACAGTCGTTTCATGCGCTCAACTGCTTCGGGATTGTCGTTATCGCGGATGTCACGAGGTTGTACTTTTGTGCCGTACTCCAGTACCTCGGCTTCCTCCTTGCTCAGATAGTCTACATAGTGACGCTCATGCTGACGGTCCATATAGGAGATCTGATAACCCGAGAGGTCAACCAGTCCACCTTTTTTGTCACACACCCGGCCAAGTATCTCCAGCAGGTGCCATCCGTCCATGTGGATAGCTTCCTCAATATGCTTTGGAAATCCGAAGTCAGAGCTGCTGTCATAGAGCGTCACCAGCCGCTTCTCGCCGTCAACGCCCCAGAAACCACCACCGTCACACAGACGCTGGCGTATCTCGTTCTGCGAGAGCAACGTGCGGTGCATGTCTACGTACCTGGCTCGGAACCTGTATAGTTTACCTTCCTTCACGATGACGTACTTAGGTTCCAAATCACGCTGTACCTCCATCATTTCATCAAAGTCACGTTCATTATTACGCAACAGTTCTTTGAATCTTTCGTCAATACCCTTTTCGGCATTCGCTCCCAGAATCTCGCGGAGCTGGTCATATCTTTTGTCTTGCATACTTTTTGTTATTTAATTGTTTTGTATGGATTGCCGTCAATGTCAAGCGTCTTACTCAATATGCGCTCACTCTCTTCTTCTATATAGCATCTGCACAATAAGGCACGGGTGCTCTCCTTCAGGTAGACTGTACGTCCTGCTGCCACGATTTTCTTCACCATATCCTCAATGGCCATACCGCTTCGCAACACGTCATAATAGTCTTTCTTAACACCAGAGCGAAGCCCGATCTTGTAATGGTTGCAGCAGTCAATAGAAAGGTCTATCACCATCTTTGAGTGCGTCCAGTCGATGACCGGCTCAATACTTGCAAAAGTCTTGAATCCACGCTGATACAACAGCCGCATAGCCTCGATGCGGTCGTGGTTTGATGAAGCCTTTGGTTCCATATCGTCACGCCCTGTCAGCGTAAAGCCAAACTCCACATAGTCCCTGGCTACAGTAGAGCCACACAGGTTTTTCATTCGGTCGAAGAGAATGAAATCCGCATTTTTGGTAAGCACCTTCACATGGATGTCATTACTGATGCAGAAGTTGATGGCAGAGAACGTCAGGTCTCTGGTCTCCGTCAGCATCGGGTCTGTTGAGAACGATAAGAATACACCATACTTTTTAAGCACTTCAATATGCTTCCGTGCCTCCTTGCAGAATATCTCAAGTGCCTTGTCTTCGTTGACAAGACATTTCTTCAGCACAGCAGTATTACCACCCAGTTCTGCCGATGGCGCACCACGTTTAAGGTAGCAGTATTCACACTCATGCGGGCATCCCTTGAAGAAGTTACAGCCTATACGGCCATACTCTCGTGCGGCACCTTTGGTTGTGTAGATACACTTACCCTTTATAGGTTTTAAGTCTGAAGTTGTATTTGACATAATTGTAGCTTTGTATTTGTCAATATTCGTATTCTATGAAAAGACACAGGCCCGGCGACGGCAGATGATTTCAGCGACAAAGGCATGAACAAAAGCAAGAACCATTGCCACACTCAGCAAGAGCAAGATCCTTCTCGGGAGGCGACGGCCTCTCCGTATGAGTGTCGTGCGGCAACGTCATTTTTTGTTTTTGCGATAAGTAGATCTACCAAAAAGACCCGCGTCTACCACTTCCGCCACCCGTCCAAGATGGGGCAGGGCTCGAACCTGCAAACTTTTGCAACCTTCAAACGTTCTAACCAGCTGAACTACTTGCTTAGCACGCAAGGCGGGAATCGAACCCGCGACCTTCTGAACTGTCTTTTGATACTTGCCAATAGCCCGTAAATGTTGGCACGTGCTATAAACAAGACCACCCTCCGCTGCCGGTGCGCCGCAGTTTCGCAGGAAATCCATTCAGTCTGCGGCTACCTGTGTCTCAATAAGTCAAAGAAATCCAATGGACTATTTACCCAGTCCGTTCACCCACTCATAGATGTCACGCAACTCGTTCGGGATGATGATGCCCAGCCCAGCGATACGCTTGGCTTCTGCCAGCTTCCATGTCTCCATGTTTGCGCACAATTCCTGATGGCGGTTCTTCTGGTCCATAGACCAGGCATTGTATTCGTCCTGCATCTTGCTCAACTTGCGCTGCTCTTCCACGAGATATGCCGACAACTTATCCTGCAACACACTCATTTCACGCGAGAAGTCTGCAGATGCCTTCTGAAACTCTGCTGCCTTAGCCTGCTTGTCGGCCTCGATGGTACGGTCACGCTCGGCCAGCATACCGTTCAACTCTGCCTGTAGGGCACGATGCTCTGCAGCCAGACGGAAGAACATACCATCTACATACTCCTGCGTCACGGTGGGCTCAAACTGGTATAGGAGCATGTTCTGTCCCTCGCCATGTGTTCCGACGGGATGCGACAGCACCTCGCGCAGCGACTTACGCTCCTTGTCAAGTTTGCCATCCTCATGGATGAACTTGCCAATCACAGCGGCTTTGGCTTCCAATAGCAACATGCGGTTACGATCCTTTACACTCAGTCCGGCCATATAGTCATCGACTGTCATCGGCTCCTGCTTCTTCACCGCATCGGGCATCTTCAGCCCGAACTTCTTGCAGAACAATTCCAATGGGGCAACCGGTATGCCAATGATACGCTTATGCTCCACATCAGGAAACTCACCGTTGATGTCTGGCTTGGTATAACCCTTCTCCTTCATCCAATCCACGATGTTCGTGTCTGCCTTTGGCACCTCCACACCGCCTAACACCGTCTTGCAATACCCTGCCAGCGTCATGCTCTTCACCTCTGCCAACAGTCGCTCACGGGCCTTGATGGCTTCACGCAGCCAGGCTATCAGCGCATGGGCCTCGCCGATGGTTTTCAGCTTGTCATACGTGCCGTCAAGCTGCTCAGCCGTGTTGCCGACCTTGCTCTGCTTGGCGCCTGCACCGCTGCTCAATAGGCTCACCGTAGTACCATAGAAACTCACACCTGCCAGTTCGTCCATCAGGTGCCTCACACTCTCTTTCGCCATGTTCGCCGCATGGTTGGCACTGGTGCTGGTCATGCCAGCGTCGCCAAAGTAAATGTAATCTGCTTTCATACCTTATCAGTTCTTATTTTTGATTTTACTATTCATCCTCTCAATCTCCCGAGCTTCCTTAGTCATTGTATTCAGAATGTCTAACACAAAGGGAAGGTTGCTGTCATACACCTGCTGCTGTTCTGCATAACCGGCATACTTCATAATGGTGTTGATGGTGCCCACCTCTCCGGTCAGCGCATCACGTAAGGGGTCTTTCTTGCCCGAGTCATCAAAGAGTTCAGGATACGACTTCGCATAGTAGCTCAGCGCCGTCTGATATACTTGGAAGCAGATATGGAACAGGATGATGGCGTCCTCCTGTTCCAAACGCTTCTGCCAATACTTCACCTGTCCTTCTGCCTGGTCTGCATCGTACTCATAGACATAGTGCGGACGTATCTTGATGGTCTTGCCGTTGCTATCAAGCAAGGACCGCGATCGGGGAACAAGGCAATGTGCCATGAATTGCGCCTGCAGCATCTTGGCCTGCTCTTCGCTGACATCCTCTTGAAAGAGTTGTGGAGCTATGGATTGTAACGAGCGATACTGCTGCCAAGTGATATTGTTGCAGGCCACCTGCGGCAGAGCATAATAGTGACCACCTGTCTTCAAGGTATCTTGCGGCAGAATCATGGCGTCTTTCCATTCAGGACAGACATAACCGCTGACACCCTCCCGGTGTTCCCTGATGATATTACCATCATCGTCCGTCTCCTCTTTATCACCAGTATCACCATAAGGGAAATCAAACCAAGGCAGTGCTACCTTTGCCAGATGTGCCGCCTCGCGGGCTGTCACCGTCCACAGGCATCCGTCTATATCACGAAGCCTGTACAACGTCTCTCCCGAATTGGTACGGATCGTGGTACTGTCTACCTCGTCAAGATGGCATAGTGTAAGCAATGCAGCCACCCGTGCAACATCAGCGTTGCCACCGTAGCGCATCTTTACACTCCAGCACTGGCACAGCTGCTGCCATGTCAGTTCGCTCCAAGAGTGTGGGAGAGAGGGTAGGACTGGGTTTGCCATCATCTTTATATCTTATAGTGAATATTACGCTTTATCTTCCAGCAGCCCTTCTATAGTTCTTTCCGACTTCAGATAGAAACTGTCAGTCCATATCTCATTGTCAGCGCGGAACTCTGCAAATACCGGGATGCCCAATATCTCTGCCAAGTGAAGTTCCATCTGTACACCATGCGAATCTTTGCATGCGTCGATATCACCGATAAGGTACACGCCGTGCAGTATGCCTGTCTCTTGTGCCATTTTCATCCGCTCCAAACAAGCCAGAATATAGTCCGCACGTGTTGGCTCCTGCCTGAAGGCTTCCTCCACCTCACGCGCAATGTCAACCGGGTTCATTACTGAAAAGCCCATCCGGCGCAACTTCGCCTCGGCCTCCAGAAATTCCTTCTGCCATCCAGTCCTCGGCTGGCTCGTAGTCGGGTCGCTGATAGGCCCGCTGATGTATATAGTATTGTTCATCATTCGTTTCCTTTTGTTAAGCGTTCAACCATTTCAGTGCCTGCCAGGTGTTCCAACTTGAGCGCAAGGCATCGTAGAGTGCGTCGTGAGCCTCGCTTCCTGCAGAATAGCGTTCTGGCAGGGGATCAAACATCTTGTAAACATCGTAGCTGCCTGCAAGTATCTGCTCGGGCAGTATGATGCCGTTAGCACGTGTACTCTTTCCGTTCAGACTGCGACTGGCCTCTATCAGTGCAGCTTCCAGTATCACCGTGCGGCAATCCCTGAACGACGTGTGCGGTATGTTCTCTTCAAGTTTCACGCCATACTTACGACACAGGTTCCTCAGTATCGCAATGTCAAAGTCCATGCCCTGACACCATACAAAGATGCTTGTCAGCGCATGCTTCTCTTTGAGTTCGCGGATGTAGTTCAGCATGCCAATCAACACGTCGTCAACAGCTTTCGGCTCTCCCTTCGTCACCGCCTCCTTTGCCTTTAGGTTTCTCTCTGACCACCACTTGATAGTCTCTGGGTCAAAGTCAAAGCCATCCACCACGCATGTCCTCAGATCCACGCAACCTTCATATATATCCATATCGTCAAACGAGAATGGGTCTGCATCGGTGTCTCTCAGCCAAGGCACCATTGCAACCTGCATCACAGCCGCGTTGGCCGTCATGGCGCAGGTCTCAAAGTCTATTGTAATATCCAGATGTTTCATATCGTCTCTATCCTTTATTTTCAGTTTTCTTCATCTTTGACTCTATGCGGTCAACCTTACGGCGGTAGATGGCGCAGCGCTCAAGCAGGTACTTGTATATGCGCTCTGACTCGTCGTTCCATAGGTCTTCCTTATAGCGTGCCATCCCGTACTGCTCCTTGATTGCCATATCCTGCACAGTCTTTTTTGCAGCCTTCAGTTCTGGGAAGTTGTTCATCTCAATGCCGATGTTGTTACGGTTCAGCAACTTATTGATATCGAAGAATATGTTGTCCGTCATGTCAAGCAACAGCGACAGTCCGGCCATCAGTTCCTGGAAGTGTTCATATTCGGCACGGTCTTTCTTCAGGAGCAGGTCGCTGAGGTCTTTCACGCTCTTGCGCTTTTCCATTTCCAGCATCCACAGGCGGTTGGTCTCCACGTTTACAATGTGCTTCATCTTCGTCTTCACAAGGTTGATCTTCACGAAGTCACGCCTGAAGTCAAGCCCGTCAAGCTCTTGTTTCAGCTTGCGGTACTCGCGGTTGCCGTTCTGCAGGTTTGCTTCTGCCTGCTGTCGTATGGCCTCGCTGTCGATGCCGTATTCGATGGACTCCACGTCCTGACCTGACTCTTTATTTATCATAATTATTATTTTGTTATTTTTCTTCGACTTCTTTTTTGGCAGCATTTTCACGCATCTTGCGGCGTATCTCACGGTCTTCTTCCCGGCGGCGGCGCTCTTCCATGATGTGATCATAAAACTCGCTGTGACACTCCAACTGCTTTTTGCTGATGGTTTGCAGTTCCTTGGCGGCTTCCTGCTGCTCTGGTGTCAACTCTGCGTCAATGGGCTTGTCGGCCAGGCAATTCGTCAGCAGCCGTGTAATGGAGGCTGTGCGTTGGGCCATACGTTCAGCCCAGCTACGCACATGCTCTATCTCTTTCTTGCAAGCACGGAAGTACGCTTTCCTTGCAGCCTCCTGCGAAGGACCTCTGTATATCCACACGACCTTGCCAGTCAGACAGGAACGGAGGATGACGGTAACAGAACGACGTTTCTTCATAATGCCTTAGTCCTCACTTTTCGATTGTGTCTCCGGGTCGATGTCGCTGGCGCCCTGCACGTAGTCCATATCTCCAACGTGCGCTTCGTCAAAGAAGTGTCGGGGCACCCTGGATTTGCGATAGAAGTAATATACCCTTGGGTATGGTGCTTTCTTCACCAACTCCCTTGGCAGGCGGTTACCATCAGCGTCGGTGGCTATGCTATAGCCGTCACTTGCCTTTGGATGCTGCCATGCAGCACAGCGACGGAAGCCGTTTTCGCGGTCGGTTGGTGTTGACAATACAACAGGCGGGTCAACCACATAGATACTCGTCCTGATGTAATCGTCCATATTGTCACGAATGCGCTTGTAGGCACTCTTGATAGTCTTCTCGCCTACGGTGATGCCACAGTAGTCAAGCAATGAGATAGCGAGTTCACGCTGGGCGATAGGCTCTCCAATGTGACGCTTATCCAAAAGGAAGCCGGCTATCCAACGGGTAAACTGCTCGTCCTTCGATGCTGCCAGAGCCTGACGCAACAACGCACGGCTGTCACGTGGCGGTCTGATAGTCTCGTCAGGGAATTGGAAGAACAACTGCACACATCCCAGCAGGAAATTACGGGCCTCGTTGAGCAATGCCGGTGGCAGATTGCGTGCTACCTCCTTAATGCCGTACTCCTTACGGAAGTCATCTGCAGGCGTATGTGCCGGACGGCTGCCGTCCATGCTTCTCGGATGGTACCAGTCAGAGACCAGCACCTGATAGGTACGGCGTGAGGTTGAATCTGAACTTAGATCCAACTGTTCGTTCGATGCCACGACAAACTTCGGCAGGTCATCGCCTTCGAGCACGACACTACTACGATACAGGCCGCGCGAGGTCAGCGACAACGTATAGTTATAGAGCGTCTTGGGCGAAAAGCCTTGTGGCAGTTCGTCAATGGCGACAATGTTCTGCAGACCAGGCACAATCTTATCCAGTTCCTGTGTCAGCGTGATATTACCACCCTCCAAAGCCTTGCCGTCAACTTTCAGCACACGGCGCATCAGTCCTAAGAGTTCGAGAATGGCTGTCTTACCAGTACCGCCACTTGCAAGGTCCTCGCGGCGTGTGCCGTTATCGGTTATATGCAGGAATTGCTGCCTGTTGGCTGAACGGTGGCGCACCAAAGCCGAACCGATGGCATGTAACATGGCTATGAAGTACATATCCTGCACCTGCTTCTCCGTCTTGCTCAACTCCGTATTGTCCGACTCCTTTTCCCAGAAGATGCGGGAGGTGTTGTAGAGGAAACGGAAGTGCATCGGCATTTCATCAAGCGGCTTATCCATAATGAGGCGGTACTTCCAAAGCGAAGCCCACGAATCCCAGCGCATGTTCTCCTGTGCGCGCTCGTCGGCTGTCCGTGCCGTCCGCATGATTTCCTCGTGCTTCTCCAATTCAGGGGCATACATCGGATTAAGCACCACACGCCACGCCTGCTTCTGCATCGTAAACGTGCCGCTTAGTATCGCCTCTGTATTGGTCCACCACTTCATGCGACTGTATGGCACCAGTTCCATGCCGTCTTTCGTTACCTTAACAGCGGTGTTGTCAAAGAAGAAATGATCGAAGTCCTCACCATAGCTCTTCTCGTCGAAGTCCATTGTCTCGATGCTCTCCAACGTGCCCTGTTCCAACTTGGCCGAACAGATGGCACGGCTGAGCGCACCCTTCTCGTCGTTAAATTCCTTGTGCGCACGCAGCCATTCAGCCATCAGGTCGCGGGCCTGTGCCACAAGTTTGTTGCTTCCCTTCTCACCGGGGAACGCCTCGGTGTATGTATTGTCATTACCCATGATGAAGAAGCGCGAGAACGAAGTCTTGCCCTGCTGCATCACGCGGCGAACCATGCCTCTTGCTCTGAGGAATACGGGCGTGTTTCTTAGGTCGAACTTATACCTTGCACGGCCTGTACCGTCTGCATCCTTACGCTCACTCTCCCACTGCCAGAACTGACAGGTGGGCGTGTCAAACAGCGCATTATCGAACCACTCAGCGGGGTCGTCGTGCTGTACCTCTGCAGGCATTCTGCCCTCTACCTCCTGAAAGCGCGTCACAAAGTCCGTCACATCCTTCAGGTGCTTGCCATCCTTGCCGGTGGCGATCTCCGTCAGTTCCTTGGGGAGTCTGAGCCAATGAATGTTCGGACTGTTCAAGGCTATCGCCTGACTGGCAGCCAATCCCGTCGCATCTTCATCGTAGCAGACGTAAAGACCGCCATCTATGGTGATGCCCTGCAACTTCCTCAGAAAAGCCCTGAGCCAACGATTGGGACGTACATTGCCGCCCTTGTGGTCGAAACCAGCCTGCTCGCTGTGAAGCCATACGACATGCGCATTGCTATGAGCATAAACGGCTATCGCATCCCTCGGACCAGAGCATAGCACGACACGGTGGAACTTCACCTTACCTGTCGGTTTGCCGTCCTTGTCAGTCATGGAATCGTATTTATGGCGTTCGTCCTGCTGTGGCACACATCCTTCCAGCACTTCGGTAAGCGCAGCGTCGGCATACCACTGGTGGTCGAGGTCGGCATCCTCCTTCACATCCCACCACGTCCACTTCGTACTGCCATAACCGGCTTTCGGCTCGTATTTCTTGATTCCCCAACGATAGCGGAAGGCAAACATCGGGTAGTTCTTTGTGGCATTCACCACCAGAACAACTGCCCCACCCTGCTTCGGAGTGTCACGCTTGCAGAAACGCTTGATGGGTTCTACGCCGAACACGCGCCCCACCTCTTCACCCCATGCGGCTATGGTGCGGGTTTCTGCCTTTTGCGGACCACGATAAAAGTCCTTGCCGAACGAGCAACGATACAACGGTTCGCCACTGTCGGGATCAAACTGTGTCAGCAGGTCGCCCATGCGTATCTCGGCGGTCGCATCAGCGGCTATGTCGGTCTTCTTCGCACGGCGTGTGGCCACCTCGACCTTCAAACCCAGCGCGCGCAGCCCTTCCTCAGTCCACTCGCCAGTCTCAAAGATGGGCTGGTCGCCCGTCCAGTCCTGGTATTGCGGTTCATCACGCTTGAAGTCATCCCAGCCAACGACCTTGATGCGCAAGTTGTCGCGCCACGGCTTGTCGCCCTCTTCAGGCTCCAACTCCACGCTGCAGCGTGTCAGCAATTCGTGAATCACCTGATTCAGCATCCCTTTTGATACCTGTCCTGCAGGCTCTCCCATGAGCCGTGCAGCCAACTGTATGGCCCCGTACCCCTCCTGCTTGCAGGCGAAGCACTTAAAGCCTAAGTCTGCGGCACCGTCACGCAACTGCTTATCCACCACTAATGATGGATGGTGGTCGTCATGCCAAGGACAGATATACGATGCCGTTGCGCCGTTTCTCGCTTCGCGCACCGGTACATACCCCCATCCTCGCATCACTTCCACGAGAGGAATGCCATTCAATATCTTCAGGTTAGCGTCGTTCACTGATCATCACTGTTTCTACAACAACTCATTTTTCAGCGGCTCTAAAAGCGCACGGTACAACACACGCTTTTCCTCCGGGATATCCTGCTCGTCGATAGCCGCCAGCAGCATGTACGAAACTGGTATGCCAAACGCACGACACAACTTCTCGATGGTCGCCTTTGGCGGTATCGTCTTGCCGAGTTCCCATGAACTGATAGCGTTGATGCTCATGCCGACGCTATCGGCAAGCTGCTCCTGGGTCATGCCGCGCTTTGTGCGAAGTTCCTTGATTGCCTGTCCTATATCCATTGCTTACCTCCTATCTTCTTTCGGTCAGTTTGTCGATGATCACACCGATTTCGTAGGGAACATTCTTGTTGGAACGGATGAAGTCCACCAGCTTATTGTACTCGTCAAGTCTCTTCTGGTAGTCGCCTTTCATCCGCTCCATACGCTCACGGAAGTCGTTGCCCTGCTGTTTCAGTTCTTCGTCCTTCTCGTTGATACGTTCACGCAGGTTTTCAATCAGCTTCTCTCGACTCTCAAGTTGACTGTTCGATTCTTCCGACATCTTCACCGCCTGCTCCCACTTCTCAAGAGCTGAGTACAACTGGTTCTGCATGGCCGTCATATTCTCTGCAGACTTCTCCAGCTTTTCCTTCGTCTCTTCCAACTCCTCACGGTATGGATCGCGACCACAAAAAGCCTTCACCAGGTTCTTCAGATAACGTTTAATGCGTAGTGATAATTTCTCTTTATTTTCGTTCATATTTCACGAAATTGTTGTAACTTTGCGGCAAAGGTACAACTTTTCTGTGAAACAACAAACAGAATTGGTGAAAAATTATCCAAAAGTGAATGTTAAAATTTTAAAGCAAGCATGACAAATGGTATGGACAGATGGAAATTCAACACGACGCTATTCAGCAGTCTATCAGATGTTTTAGACATCACAGGCACGGAAATTGCCCGCCGTTGTGGACTAAGACAGCAGGTGCTAAGCCGATATACGACAAACGAAATTGTTGTATCGGTGCAAATACTGATAAAATTGTGCAACTCTTTGCGTATGCCAGTATATTATTTTGTGGCAGAGAACAACAATTTCGTCATCCCTAATCGTGAAGACGCTACTATCCCACTCGACTACTGGCATCCTATCGAGTGGAACACACAAGCTGTTGAGCAGACTTTCGGCGACGGCGAAGGGCGCATCTACTGGAAAGATGTGGCCGTGGCTATGGAAGCCAGCTCACAGAAACCACACGAGCGTTTCACCCTGCGCCGACGTTTTAAGGTAACGGACTTTCTTCATACTTGCAGCTACTTCAACATCTCTCCGTTTAAGTTTCTCATTGACGAGAACCGAGAGTGCAGCAAGGGCAAAGGCCGCAAACCTGCCGTGCCTGTCGCGCCACAAGCGGGCAACAACGAAGCCGTCCGCGCAGAGGTTGCTGCCCTGACAAAAAGGCTCAACGGACTGAACGCTACCGTCGCAGACATCACAGCCAAATACAAGGATCTGCTTCAACGGCACAATGCTTTGCTTGAAAGGCACAACCGCATGGAAGTACAGTTCAATCAGTATTTCGGCACCACTGTTGGCATGGCTACAGAGCCGGGGCCAGACAAGATTTAAAACGCGCAAGGACTATTGCAGCCCTCGCGCGTATATATTATATATGTGTGCGTCGTATCATTTTCGTGAGGTCACGAAAATGGTCACACTTCCTCTACCACCAGTCCACGTTTGTGGGCTTTGTCGTAGTATTGCTTCTTCACCTCTTCCGTCGGAAACCAGGCCAATGTGCGCTGCTCCCTGCCGTCTGGTGCTCGTAGCACAAGCCGGTACACGTTGGCTACAGGATGCCACAGATTCTTTATCCAGTCATAGATGCGCTGTTGCACCTCTTCCGGCACGTACTCCAGTGTCAGATCGAAGCTATCATCAAACTCAGTAGCACTTGCATCGTTGCAGAGCACCAGCACTGGGTGTTCCTCCCATTCGGGGTTGTAACTGATGCAGTATGCCTTCTGTCTAATGGGCTTGCCGTCAGCCGGACACATGCTGTCGAACTCCATGCCCTCCAACTCTGGCAGTCCGTCGTCGAAGAGGTCGTAAAGGTCGATGCTCACACCCCGCTTTTTATCTATCTCATGCACCCACAACTGCCCTTGTCGCCCAAAGCCACAGTCCTCTTCACACTCAGGCGGTGCAAATTCGCCCTTTTGATACGCCGCATGTATCGCAGCCATCAGGACCGTCAGTTGTTTTGATGTATCGTTCATTGCCGTTACTGATCTTGTTTCACAAAATGCCTTCCGTTAATTCTCTTGTATTTCACGCTTCTATCAAAGCGCTTGATAAGCATACGCAGTTGCGCGTCTGTCAAATCAGGGCAATCAAAGTACTTGAAAGCCTTTGCATCACCCTCACGGTCTCCAAAGTTACGAAGAGGGAACCACTTTCGCAGTCCCCTCTCGTCTGGCATGAGTACACATACCTCATAGCCTTCGTTCCAGTTGATACCAAATTGCATAGTCGTAAGCAGGTTATATTTCTCCTTTCTCCTTCCATTCGTTCCACTTGTCAATAGAGAACCCTTCATCAGTCTTGACACCGAGGAAGGTGAACGAGTAGTCGTGCGATGTCATATCAGGCCAGGCGTGGAGCGTGGCCATATTTCCGCGATGGGTCAGTTCTTCGGGGTGTTCCTGTACGTGACGTAGGGCCTTGTCGTAGGCATCGGCACCACTGTCAGCGATGACGTTGCCTGAAAATGTCAAGTCGGTCATGTAGTCGTTGCCTTTCTGGGCGAACACCATAGCCCTGATTGTCAACTCGGCATGATACCAGCCCTTGCGTTGCTCATTCAGTTCAGCGAGCCTGCCCTGTATGGCTGCTTCTGCCAGACGCTTGCGCTCTGCCTTGGCTGCCTCTCGTCGCTCGTTGTAGATGCGCTCATGTTCTTCCAGTGTATCGGCCAGTGCAGGATGAAAGCCTATCTCCCATGCGCCGCAGCCAGTGGTTCGCAGGCCGACGTAGGTACGGGGCTGTCCGCTGGGATAGGTGTCGAAGCCATCACGGAACAGGTCACGGATTTTCTGCTCCGTCGTAGCATTCACCATGATAGGCGATGCGTAGTCACGCTTGCCTCCGTAAGTCTGCCAGGTGTTGATGACTGCAATAGCTTCGTCGGCTGTCTTGGCTATTGCCTTGTAGGGTGTGTAGGTGTTACCGTTGCGGGCTGGGCCGCCGTAGGTGATAAAAAACACGTTTGCCATAATTCGTAACTGTTTAACCGATCAGTCCGGGGTCTTAAAAGTTGTAGCTGCTGCAAAGGTAGCAATAATTTCCGAATTACGGCTATCTTTGCAGGAAAAATTATTGTTCCAGTTTCGTTTCGATTTCGTCCGACAATTTGAAGCACAAGTCAATGTCGGAGCCATAGAGATTGTGTACTTGGCTACTGCCAGTGTTCATGCCGGGGTAGCGCCTGAAGGTCTTGCCGACGGCGTGCAGGATACTTTTTAGCGTCAATGCCTGCTCGCCCGTTAGCGTTAGCGTCATAGTGTCTGTTTCGGTCATAGTCTAAAATCCTTTGAGTTCCAATCGTAGTTTCTTGAATATTGTCCAGAAGATGCGGTTATAATATTCCGTAGTGAACTTGTCAATACTCAATTGTGGGCAACGGTCAGTCATCGTGTCGAGCAATTCAAACAGAGCCGTCTTTTCGTCTTTTGTCAGTTTCATTGCCATATTGTGTTTAGTGATTCCCTTCTACTTCGACAACTTCGTGGTTGATGCCGATAAAGGTCAGCCACTCGCTTGCTCGTTTTGCTTCCGCATCGTCCAACTTCAGGCATAGCGCCTTGTCTTCGATGAACCGCGTCGGGCGAAGCCTGTAAAGGTACTCCGTGCAATTCTTCCGGTTGTTCCAGATTTTAATCGTCTTTGCCATAGTCGTAGGGCTTTAGGTTTACGCTGCATCACGGTCGCAAAATCTCACATAGGAATTATCTCTTCCGTGAGAAAATCCCGACATGTAGGCTTCAATAACTGCAACGGCCTCTCCTTCCGTCTCTGCATTTGCGATTGGGAATAAGTGATAGCCATCTGGCGATACTAACCGGACTTCATTATATTCGCTTGTGAAGTTGCCGTCTATTTCAATCTTGTAGTTGGCAAGGAACTTGCGCTCCTTTAATTTCTTGTTGGCATCTTTGAGAGCCTTTGTTAATTTCTTGTTCATAGTCGTATCGTTTAGGGGTTAATGTGCGTCCTCCACCTCGTCGGGAGTGACGTTTGTCATGTCGATAAGTGTGTAGCCAGTGACTATTGCACCCTCGCTACTGCCTACCTCTTCACGGCGATGTGCCATGAAGATGATCATGTTCTTGCCGTGTCGCTTGGAGTACACAGTGTCGCCTCCGTGATAGCCTTCAAACGTGGTGTCGATGACTATCTCCACATCGTCTGCCACATGGCAGTCTGGTTCCAATTCGTAATTGTCGGTGGTGGTAAGCCACTTCCAATCGTCCTTGATAACCTTCCCGTCTTTATCGTACTTAATGGCTCCCTCTGGTTGGCGGGTGTAATAACGCCCGTTTTCTTCGCAGAAGTAATAGTCACGTCCACGATATGTAGACAGGTTTTTGTCGAATTTTACTTTGATTGTTCTCATTGTCGTGTCGTTTAGGGGTTATGCTGCTTCGCCGTAATTTTTCTGCAAGGCGGCACGCAGGCGGTCGGCGAATGTCTGCGTGCTCTCGATGGCCGGTGGTGCTGGTGGCGACTCCAACAACGGATCGTCATCAGCCAGCGGTTTCTCGGCATTGAACAGCGGTGCAATGCGCTTATAGTTCATCGGCGGCATAGGTTCGCTGCTCAGGATGCAGTCGCTCCATGCACCGTACCACTCGAAGTCATCCTTGAACTTGTAGTCACCATTGCCACCACAGCGGCATGTCGGGTCACTTGTTAGGATAGCCAGCGGATTCCAGAACATGCGCTCCTCTGCCGTATAGAACGGCATGAGGTCTATCCATTCCTTGCGGTCGTGATTGCATAGGTAGCGGAAATCTTCACGGATGATGTCTTTCTCGTCGGTCACATACTGACGGAAGAACTTATCGTAGGCATCATACCACGCATCTGTAAAATCTCGGGCCGTGATGGGAAATTTCTTCTGCTCCTTGCCCATCGCCTCCGGCACTTTGCTTTTCTTGATGTAGCGATACAGTGTGTCGCCGTCGTAGTCTTTTCGCTCAGAGTAGTCGCCAGCCCAAGTGACGCGCTGTTTGTAAGCACGTCCTTTCTTGCTCAGCTCATACACAATGCGGTTCACATCCCACAAGCCGCTCTCCACTATCTTCATGAATAGCGGATAGGTAGTCAGGATTGGCTTCTTCGTTTTAGCGTCGAGTATCACGCCATGATAATACTGTCCCATAGTCGTTTGTTGTTAAGTTACTAATTTATCCTTTCAGCCAGCAGAGCAGCAGAAGGATGGTGATAAACCACATTTCCATTCGTTGTAATCGTTTTTAGGGTTATTGTTTGTTTCGCTCAATCATCAGGGCACCCATACGACCGTTGATCTGATAGCCGTAGCCCAGGGTATCGTTCATTACGTCGTAGTAGTTACGGGGCTTAGCCAGCAACTCACCGTCGCGCTTGTAGCGTTCCTGGTAGTGACTCATGCGGTTAAATCCATGCTCCGTAATCAGTTCATAGACGGTGCAACACACCTTCTGCTTACCGGCCACCTCATAGCGGCCTCGTTCTTCCAACGCTGCCAGCACCTGACCGCGCTGCATCTTCGTGAGGTTGTCTGGCAATAGACCCAACTCCACGAGCTTCTGAATCTTTGCATCGTCCTTGGCATGTGCTTCGGCCTTCTTGCGGGCTTCTTCCTCGGCTGCCTTACGATGTTCTTCAAGTTCCTTGCGATACTCTGCATCACGCTCTGCCAACTTCTGTCGGCGTAACTCCTGAAAGACAGGCAGTAATGGCGATTTCACTTCCTCAAAGGCTCTGATGTGGGCAGCATCAATCCATGTATTGCCCTCTAACAGAAGGTCGCAATAGTTCTGACGATGCTTGACGATATTCAGCCAGTAGTCACGGAATTGTTTTTCGCTGTTAGCCCATCTTTCATCCTGGCAGTAGTCCTCAATCTGCTTGTCGTTTCTCAACATCCGTTCAAGATGTCTGCTATACAGGCTTCCTTCGCGGGTCAGTACGGCTACCTTGTCGCTCAACTGTGCATAGAGCAAGTAGTATTCTCCGCTTATCTCATACCATAGCGGTGTCTTGCAGTCGGTGTTGTTGATATCGTGGAACAGTTCTGTCAGGTTAAATAGTTCTTGATTGTTCCGCTTGGGTTTGTCATCGCGTCCTATGTAGTGGCACCAGAATTTCTTAGTCATAGTCATTATGCTTTATGTTATTTATGCTGCTTGTTCCCATCGGTCGTTCTCGTTCTTGCGAACGGGTACGACGAAGGGTGTCTCGGATATTTGCGTATAGCGGGTCTTGATGCGTTGCACCACCTTTTCTGCCGCATTTCGTGTGGCATACCGGAAGGCATACTCCAGGTGGGCCGTGTAATGCAGATGCCTTGGAGTCATTTTTTCCACATAGCGATAGCCAAACTGCACCACAAAACCAACGGTCTTAGGCTCCTGCGGTTTCTTCTCGGCACGCTTGCGGTGCTTATTCCACAGAGATTCCGTCCATCTACAGAAACTTACCGTCACATTACACTTGGCGGCAGTCAGTCCATCATACACCGCCATCAGTTCCTCTTCGCTTTTCACGTTGCAATGCTCAAAGTTTGGATAGCCTGTACACCATGTCAGTCTCAGTTCCTCGCACTCGTCAAATGTGACTGCCTGCTCAAAACCTCTCAGGAAGAAGTTGCGAACCTGTTGCGCACTTGTATTGTTGCAATGCTGGCCCTCAATGGCGATGCCAGAGTAATAGCCCCAGTGCTTCTCAATCTCCTGCTCGGTATATACACCATCCTTGTGCTCGTAATCTGCATAAGGCTTACCAACACGCTCTTTCTCGATGTTGATCATACGTTCCACCTCGTTCATGATCTCGCTTTTGGTAAAGGCCAGCTTTTCACGTTGCTTGCCTATCACCCACTGCTGCCAATCGCGGCTGCGTCGCTGGTGTCCGTTCCACGATATGTCATAAACGTTGTTGTCTCCCATCTCTACAAGTGGGATATACCGTCCATCACTCATTTTGACAAACATACTGCGATAAAGAATTGTGTAACTCATAATCTCGTTGTTTTAGTTCTTGGCCTTATCTTTTCTCCACTCACAATAGACGTACTGCATCAGGCGCTCAGCCCATTTGCGGTCAAGTGTGCGGTAGAACTTCATCCATGCAGACATGGTGTCGTTGCCGCATACATTCTCACAGAGGTGCAGAAACTTCGAGCAGAAGTGCTGGTAGAGGTAGTGGTTCTTTGAGCCACCAACCATCCAAAGTATCACCTCGTCGTAGGGCGGGTGATTGTAGCAGAAGCCTGCCCAGCGGTCCATCATGTCGGTCGTCTGCTTTACATCATACGCTGTCGTAATCATAGTCGTATCGTTTAGTTGTTATACTTAAACAAGAAATTAAATTCCACCAGATCGTTACCTCGTCTACTGATAACGTATTGATTGTTGTTTGTGTCGTCGTTACCCTGCGTCATGTAGTCTTCTATTTGCTGAAGTACGGGCTTGTTGTTAAGCAACCTGTTCATAAAATGGACTTTCAAGTAGTTCTTGCCGTGAGTAAACCACAACATCATCGGGTGTCCCTTGTAGAAGCCCAGGTAAATATGTAGGTTGCCTTTCTGCTGATGAGCACATCCTTCCGGAAAGATATCGCACTCAATAATATTCTTCACCACGTTCTTCTCGTCCAGTGGTGCTGGCATACGTTTTGTCTTGCTCATAGTCGTATCGTTTTAGATGTTCAACAAAATATCGTCATCATCGTACTCTTCCCACCAGTCTTCCGGCAGGTCGTTTTCCTCGCCATACTCACCCAGCAGCTCAATAACCTGGTCAGCATCCACGAGGGTAAAGGTAGGCACAAGGTGCTGATTGTAGCACTTGTTAATCTCCGCATGGAGAATAGCCAGATCGTCTTCGTCCATCTGCTCACGAACATAGTCGAGCGCTTTCTTCAATTCCTGTTTCATTGTGTCTTACGTTTTATGCGGCCTTTCTAAGTTCCGACGCATCCGAGGTCTTACCCTCGGACTTGTCAGACTTCTTGCTACCGCCGTTCAGTTCCTCGTTGATCTTGCGGTCCAACTTTCCGAGTTCAGCCTTTAGCTTGCGCAACTCGTCTTCTTTGGGCCATGCCTCACACTTGATAGACTTCAACTGCTCCAGACGGGCATTGTTCTCGTCCATCTTCGTCTGCCACTGTTCAATGAGTGTGGGGATATACATCAGAGCCTGCAGCGGATTCTCCGCCGACTGGCGTGCCGACACCTTTGTCAGACGGCCACCGTTATGGCTGTACTTCAACGTCGTGCCCTCTACAAAGAACAGGTTGTCGTACTCCATCTGACCCATCAGGTTAAAGCCTCTCTCGATAGACTTCACCACAACGGGGAAGCCGTAGATTTCACCAATGCGCAGGTGGATGTCGCATGTCTTAGCAGTAGCGGCAATCTGCAACAGTCGCTCACCCAGAGCCTTTGCCTTGTCGTCGGCGGTCATAGGCTTGCCGTCCTTTGTCTGTTCCGGCATCGTCCAACCGTCAATCGTCAGGTCGTTCACAACAAAGCCGTTCTCGTCGGGACGCTTGCGCTGCAGGAACTTGTCATAGTCACCCTGCGCCGAACGGATATGGCGCTCGTGGCGCTCGTTGTCTTCCTCCAGGCTCTTCATCTTCTCCTGCTGGTCGCGCTGGTCACGCAAGAAGTTCTTGCGCTCACTCTCCAATCCAGCAATCTTCTTCTCCAACTTGGCACGCTCCAGCAAGTCGGTGTTACCCGAGAGAATAGCCATATACTCCGAGAAGTTCATGCCCTTCTCTTCCATCGAACCCTCGTCAAGGGTACGCTTGGCCAACTGTCCGCGCTTCAGCTGATTGATAAACGTCTGCTTGCAGTGAAGGAGGTTGAACTTATAGCTATCCAGACTGCGCTCAACGGCATAGATGATAATCTCCACCTTGTTGTCGTTGTACAGCTTGGCAATCTCGTTACCCTTGCGGATCGCTCTGCCGTCGCGCTGCTCCAGGTCAGAGGGTCGCCACGGTGTATCCAGATGATGCACAGCCACCACACGCTGCTGGGCATTGACACCCGTGCCTAACATCTGTGTCGAACCAAACAGCACTCTCACCTTGCCTTCGTTCACCTCGTCAATCAGCTTCTGCTTCTTCGACTCACACTTCGCTTCCTGAATAAAGCGTATCTCGTCGGCAGGGATGCCGTACTCCTCAACCAGCTTACGCTTGATCTCGTCATACACATTCCACTTCTTCGGGTCGTAGGCCGAGAGGTCAGAGAACACGAGTTGCGTACCCTTCACGTCGTTGAACTTCTTGTAGTACTCACTCACCAGATAAGCACATCGTGAAGCCTTGCTCCGTGGGTGGTCCTGATAGCCTGGGTCAATCAGTCGCATGTCGAGCGACATCTTGCGGGCCATGTCCGTCGCATACAGCATCTTCGCCATCTGCTGCTTCTCCGTGGCTCCGTCAATACCAATCAGCGAGAAGTCACCGGTCTTCGCAAACTCCATCAGCGTCTTAATGAAGTCCTCTTGGTCGGGCGTCGGCTTGATGTTCAGCAGTCGGGCGTGCTTCTCCGGACGCTCAATGCCTACATCCTCTGCCGTGCGGAAGTCGGTTATCTCGTTATAGAACATGGCCAACTCAGGTACTTTGATGAAGTAACGGAAACGTTCCTTCAACACAATCTGGTTGGTAATCGAGAACTCAAATTCCTGACTCTTCTTCGTGAAGATAGCCGCCCAGGCATCAAAGCAGGTGATGTTCTGCTTGGCCATTGCCTTCGGGCGCAGATACTTGAACAGCGAATACAATTCAGTCAAGCTATTCGTGACGGTAGTACCTGAGAGGAACGTGGCACCGAGGTCCTTACCTGTACGCTTCTGTATCGTGCGGATAGCCATCAGCAGGTTAAAGGCACGCTTCGAGCCCTCCGAGTTACCCAGACCTGCCACACGGTCGTGACGGGTAGAGAACTGCAGGTTCTTGAACATGTGGCTTTCATCCACAAAGATATGGTCGATACCCATCAGATTGAAGTCCACCACGTCGTCCTTCGTCTTACTGATATCGTCCATCAGTCCGTCAATCCTCGCCTCCAGGTTACGCTTCCTGCGCTCCAAACCTTTCTGTATGCGACTGCGGTTGCCCCAGTCCCAGCCTTCCATAGCGTTCATCGCATCTTCCAGCTGCTGCACCTCGTCCTGCATCACTTCCAGTTCGATGTCCTGACTCTGAGGAATACGGCTGAACTGGTCGTGCGACATAATCACACAGTCCCAGTCGTTGTTCTTCATCTTGTTGAAGAAGTCCACACGCTCCTTGGCCGAATAGTCCTTGGCACCGGCATACAGCACCTTAGCCTGCGGATAGGCGGTGCGATACGTCTCGGCAATGGCACTCACGTTTGCCTTCAAGCCAATAATCATCGGCTTGTGAACCAGTCCTAAACGCTTCATCTCATGTGCTGCCATACACATGATCAGCGTTTTTCCCGAGCCTACTTCGTGGTCACAGATACCACCACCATTGCAAACCAGCATCCACACACAGTCCTTCTGACTGCCGTAGATATGCTTGATGCCGTACTTCTTTTCAAGTCCCTTCAGGTCGATGCCTGGGAATGTCTGGTGACTGCCGTCATACTTCGGCTTCACAAAACAGTTGAAGCGACGGTTATAGATAGCTGCCAACTCGTCGCGGAACGGCTTGGGCTGACGCAACAGCCAGTCAACGAATCCCTGACGAATCTCCTCAATCTTCGTGTTGGCAAGCTGCGTCTTCTCGGGGTCTTCCTCCTTCTCCTTCTCCCACTTGTCGTTATACACGTAGTCGCCGTTCGCGTCTTTCTTATAGCGCATCAGCTTCGGACAGGTATTGTGCAGGGCATGGATGAACAGCTCGATACCGTCGTAACGCTGCTTGGTCTCCGAACGGACGGCATACTGCGTGCCTATCTTCTCGTTCCATCCGTAGTTGGCCGATGCCGTGAACTGGTCGATGATAGCGTCATACTTCACCTCTACCGCAAACGGCTCACTCTGCCACGACGGACGCTCACCAGGCACATTGAAGAACTCCGTAGCAAAAGCACCATACACACGCTCATTGATCCAACGCTCACCCAGATTGAAGTCCAACTCTTCAAAGGGGATAGGCTCGGGGATAGCTTCCTGCAATGCCTTGGCACTCTGATACACCCTCAGTTCCTCTTGGTCCTTGATGGTATCAGGCAGGTGGCTTGCATCTTGCTCCTTGGAACCTGCATCCAGCAACTCTGCCACCTTCGGCCACAGCTGCTTGATCTGCTCCAGCTTCTCAACGACGTTGCCACAGATAAACTGCGCCTTAATCTCGTACTGGTTGCCTACAGGCAGAGGGTTATAGAACACCTCGCCATGCAGGGCATCCAGCAGTTCGTCCTCGCTCATGCCAGTAAGCGCACTCATATACTTCATGTCAGCCTTGCCGTAGTCGTTCAACGACTGAGCCAGTGCCTCCTGCGGTGTGTCGGCACCATGCACATCGTCGGTAGCGAAAGCCACCGGCTTCGTGAAGATGTCGGCTTTCTCCCAACGGCCACGCTCGTCTCTCACCTCCAGCGACAGCAACTCCGTCAGGTTGCCGTGATTCTTGATAGCCTTCAGCGCCTTTACGTTGTCGCTCTTGTTCAGCGCACCGAAAGACTCCACGAACGTGTCGTACAACTCGTTCAGGTCGCGGCGCAACGCCGTGTTCTCCTCGAACTTCGTAGCCTCGTACACATACAGTTCCTCGTAGGTCTTGTGTATAGCCAGCATCGTCAGCTGCTGTGCCGTCAGCTGCACCTTCTTCTCGGCGCTCTCGGTCTTATGTGTGGCTGTGTCACTCTCAAACAGCGCCACATCCAGATTAGCAGCCATATCTTTTGCCAATGCCTTCTGCATGTCGCTGGCAATACCCTTCACGCCATCCTTGTGCATATAGACAAAACCACGCTTGCCATAGGCATCGGTGTCAACCGTCCACGACGTAGCAATCACATGGTCCTCATACATCTGGAAGTACATGTTGGTGGGGCATCCTGAGTCCTCATACTGCGTCATCAGGAATGTCTCGTCAGCCGTCAGTCCTTGCTTGTGGCTGTCTTTCTGCAACACCAGCAGGTCAGTACCTACCTCAGTTCCGGCATCCTTAAACAGGTTGTTGGCCAGTCTATAGGCACCTATCAGACGTGCTTGCTTCAGCACCTCTGCCAACTGCTCGCCGTCGCGGTTCAGATAGTTCGAGGTGATGATGTAAGCCTCGATACCGCCATCCCTCAGACAGTCCAGACCTTTCAGCACGTAATACTTGTGAATCATCTTAGCTGCATCCCTGCGCACCTTATTGTCGCTCTTGCTATAGGCAGCATCAAATACGTTGATGTCGCCAAACGGCACGTTGGTGGCCACCAGGTCATACATTCCCAGTTCGTCTTTCGGAAAGTGCTCGAAGCCATCCACATACACCTGCATCTTGGCATGGCCTTTCTGTGCGCCCAACATCAGACCCGTCAGCAAGTCCTTCTCAACTGCCGTCACGCTATAGCTCTGACAAGCCAGTGACGCATAGCCCACTGCATTGAAGGCAAACACACCGTTGCCGGCAGCAGGGTCAAGAATCGTGCTCGGTGCAATGCTCATCTGATTGCGACCGTACTTCACATGGTAGATAGGATTGAAGATGGCCTTTACCAGTTCGTTAGGGGTATAGAAGGCTGTCAGCACCGATGCCTTCAACGACTGCATCCACTTCTGATACTCCTGCTCGCTGTTGCTGTACTTGTGCAGCAACTCATGCAGCCGTACCGTATCGTCGTAGTACTGGCGGTCGCTCTTGTTCCACGACTCAATGTCACGATGGTCGATTTGATCGATATCCACATCGTTTAAGATAAACCCCAGACCACCGAAGCCACTGTACTTCTCCAGCACCTCGTAGTCGTACTCACCATTCTTAGGCTCGAAAGCCTCCTGCAATGCCGCGATGTTGTCGCGCAGTCTCGATAACTTACTCATATTGTCTTATCTTTTGTTTCAAGTTTCATTTTTCAAGTATCAAGCAGCCTTAGCCTTTTTGGCCTTGGTCTGCTTGCAATAGTCAGAGTGGCTGAATATGAAGCTCACAGCCGCATTGATGGCTACTGTGCGCCTGCCGTCAGCATGTATCGTACTCATACACTCTTGGTTGCCCTTGCCTATCTCGATGCCGACAAGCAGGTGGAGCATCAGCCAGTCGAAGTCAGATACCGTCACCTCGTCGTCGATAGCCGATGTGGTGAAAGCCTCGGTCACGCTACCAAGCTGCTGCAGGATGCGGGCTTTGGTCAGTACCGACATCTTGCGCTCCGTCTCGGTCACTGAGAAACACATCCGTCCGTAGTGCTCCATCCACGGCGTCAGCGTCTGGTTGCCCGTCTTGGCGTCGATAGCTTCCCAGGCATCAAACAGTTTTGTCACCTCACGCACGGCCTGCCATGTCGGGCCATCCTCCCAGCGCACCACCACGTCGCCATAGCGGTCACTCTTCACGGTGAACTTCGCACCGGGGAACTTCGCCTTGAGCATCGTCTTCAGGTTGCTCATAGCCACCTCTTTCTGCTCCTTGGCCGTCAGTCCTCGACTCAGTGCTATCAGCTTCGGCTCCCACTCCGCTATCATCGGACGCTGATCGGCCTCGATACGGGCCATACGCTCAGCCTCCAATCGTGCTTTCTCCTGTTCCTCATAGGCAATGTGCGCCTTGATGCGGTCTATCTGACTGCCAAACAGCGTCTCATAGCCTACAGGCATATAGTAGTCGGATATCGTCTGGTCGCCCATCGGATTGCCGAACACGCAGTACTGTTCGCTACGGAACATCACCACCTTGCCCACCGTCTGCTTCTTATAGATGCCATTGGCGGGGTCGGCATCCTGTAACGTCTCACGGCCACCATAGATGCAGCCGGTTTCCATGCTGTTCAGCAGCTTGCTCAGACTGGCGTTCAGGATATCGAACGACTGGCACTCCACGATGTGCTCAATCCTTACCACCGTCTCATCCTTTACGCCCATCTTGATCACCACATGCAGCAACTCGTCACCACTTAGGTTATCCCACTCGAACATACTGCGGGTGAAGTTCACCATACGGGCATAGACATACTCGCCCTGCTTCCATTCCAAGTGGCTGCGCTGCTTGTTCTTTCGAGCTTGGTCGATAGCCATCTCCTTCTTGCGGCGCTCCTGCTCACGGCGTTCACGCTCCCGTCGCTCCCTGTCCTCACGTTCGCGGCGCTCCCTACCCTTGCGGGCCTTGCTATAGTCGCCGTTCAGTTCAGCCTTGCGTTCCTCATACTGGCTTTGCATCTCCTGAAACTCAGCCGTAGCGTTAGGGTTGTCGGGGTTGCGGTCGGGGTGCATCTTAATCACCAGCTTGCGGTGTTCCTGCTCCAACTGCTCTTGGGTCATGCAATTCTTAAAATACTCCATAGCTATATCGTGTTTTAAAACATTATTTTCTCACCAAAAGAGGACCGGCGTGCTGTCACAGCAGGCCAGTCCGAAACAAAAATCTTACAATATGTGCAAAGTTTATCATTCACACTCGAAATAGAAGATCACGTTCAGCTGATTGTTCAGCTGATAGAACTCTACCTTTAGGTCGGGATTGTCTTCACACTCCCAAGCCTTGAACACCTTCTTGTAGTGCTCCAAGACTTCGTTTTTCGTTTCCTCAAAGTCCTCACTGGCAGAAACGCCAATCACCTTGATAGTGATATGACTTGCACCATAAGTCCAAGTCACATCGACGTATGCCGAATAATTCACGCACTTAGGAAATTCCTCGTCGTAAACTTCCGCCAAACCAATCAGATGCCGTACACCATTCTTACGATGGTCAGGCCCTGCATAGAAATCTCCGAAGACCTCATCCTCGAACGGGTCTTCCATCAAGTTTTTGTTGTCAATGGGTGCAGCAATCTTTTCCATAGTCGTATCGTTTTAGATTACTCTGTACACTTTCGGCGTCACATCGTTACTCAGGCCCACTTCTACGGTGCAGCCCTCATAGACGCCGAGCTTCTCCATCGTGTCCTCACTGCCAAGACTGGCTTTCTCCATAGTACGTGCCCCGATAGTCACAGGTTCAAACCAGCAGACAGGGGTACGACGGCCCGTAGCACCAACGGTTATCTCTATGCGCCTTACCGTGGTCGTCGTCTTCTGCGGTGGGAATTTGTAGGCGATGCAGCCTTTCGGATGATGGTCGGTATAACCCATCCTCTCAGCCAGCGGCTTGGTGTTTATCTTCACCACCACACCGTCAGTCGGCCAGTCCAGAGCGTCACGCTCGATAGCGAACTCACCCAGACGCTTGATAACATTCGGCGTCCAGCAGCCCTTATAGCCACAGGTCTTGAAGCCTAAGTCCTCGGCAATGTCGATAGCACAAGCCTCTGTGCCGATGTCGTCGCCTTCCAACTGCCACACCACGAACTCCAGCAGCGTCGTGTCGGCGGTCACATAGTTCTTGCCACAGATGCCACTTGCTGCACTTCTGCAGTCGGCATAGTTCTCAGCCATCAGCGATAGTTGGGACTTGGGGCATACTATCTCGCCGCGCACCTCTACCCTACCCATTTCAGTAATCGTGATAGGCACCGTCGGTATCATCTTCACGTGCTCCATCAGGTCGCTGCCCTGCTTGCCGTCGCCACGGGTAGCGGCGCTGATCAGCGTGCCGTCCTGATACACCAGCGAACAACTGATGCCATCCAACTTCCATTCAAGTTCGTAGTAGATACCAGCGTCCTGCTTCTTCAACTTCTTCTCCGTAGCGGCAATCCATTTCTCAACCGCCTCTGTTGTCTGTGCCTTTTGGCACGATAGCATCGGTGTGCGGTGACGCACCAGTCGCTTGCCGTTACCCGACAGGTCACTGCCTACACACTGCGTCGGACTGTCAGGTAGCGTCCATTCAGGATGCTCCAACTCCGCCAGCTCTATGCAGTCCACCATCGCATCAAACGTCGCGTCGCTGATAGTCGGCTTGCTCAGCACATAATACTCAAAGCTCCGTTGCTTCGCTTCGTTCACCATCTGGATATACTCTTTCTGTGTCATTGTCTCACTTGTTTTGTTCTAACACTTGCCATACACTCTCATATACTGAGTCGATACCAGCGCAGGGCTTGATGCAGGTGAAGTCATTGGCCTTTACATCTGTATAGGCATCTCCAATGTCACCATTCTCGTTCTGCTCGGCCAACTCGAACGTGTCAATGTCCCAGCAAACGTCGAGCATCAACTGCCCGTCCTCGTAGTACACCTTAGAGACCTCGGCCTCCATATAGTCCACATCCCAGTCGAAGGGCGCACCGATAACGTAAGCGTGGTCGGCACTACTTCCAAGCAGGTCAACCTCTGTCACGTCATGCTCCACCATTAGCTTCACAATCTCTGCCACAATCTCCTTGTGCAGATTCCTGATGTCGCCATAGAAATCTTTCTTCTCCATAGTCTCATTCGTTTTAGTTATGCCCATTTGCATTTCCCGTTCCTGACCGTTCCGTGGTCGCAGCCGGAATCGGGCCAGATTTTAATTTCAGAGCCGTCAGCCAGATAAGGTGCGATTGTCTCGAAGGCATCCATCATAAGACTCTCCCAGCCATAGGAGGCGTCGAAGTCGGCATACTCCCAGTCGTCGGTGGTCGAAGGTTCCAGCTTTCCCTTCCAGCCGCCGAAGAATATGCCCATCAGGTCGTGCAGGTTGTCTGTTGACATACCGAGTTCCTCCGTGAAGTGTGGAAGATTGTAAGCAACGTGCTCCTCTTCATGCCTGTCAAGTTTGGCATGCAGCGCCTTTTTTGCACCATCCTCATCCCTGAACCTCGCCTTGATTTCTACAGAATAGCATTGTCCCATAGTCTTATCCTCCTATGCTTCAGGTAGTCTCACCTCAATCATTTCACAGCATCCGCAGCCGTCGTGCTTTACCACAAAGCCCTCGCTCCTGAGCAGTTCAGGCAGCGCAGTATGGAACACCAACTGCGATACGAAAGCACAACAGATATTCTCAGCGTATTCGCTCTTTTCGATAGGAGCCTGATTGAAGAACCGCTCCACGAAGTCGAATCCATACTCTTTCTGCTTGAAGTTGTTCCAGTACTCCACCTTCCACCATCTTCCCACGTTCTCTGGATAGTCCTCGCCCAGATAGTGGTTACAGAAACCTGAGATGCAGCGATAGCGCGCCATAGACGAACCAGCCGAAAAGCGTCTGGCTATATTGTTCAGTAACTCGTGGGCGAACTTGTCTACATGCTTCTCCACCCACTCCTTGATTGTATCATAGGCCAATTTACGCTCGGCCTTTTCCTTCTCGGCAGCAATCTTCTTCTGCTGCATGATGATTTCTACTGTATTCATAGTCGTAACTCGTTTATGTGTTGCTCACTTCACTGTATCTCTTGCTGCACAAGCGAACGTCGATAACGCCATTCTCCAGATACACGATGCCGTACAAATTGCCATACCACACTTTCTTGATTTTGCGTACAGCAGCTATCCAGTCTTCTTTCTTCGCAGGATCCACGCCCAAATAGCTATAGCCGTTGTCGTGATACCAAGCGAAGTGCATACCCTCTGCAGGCTCGTAGGCTTCAACCTCTTTCCAGCCGACAATCTCACCATTCAAGCGGAAGCGCATAGCTTCCGTTGAGATGTAGGCCAGAGCCTCGTAGGTCGTAGTCCACGTCTGCTTAGTCCAGATATTCTTGTGCTCCTGCTCCAGTGTCATATAGGCCAGGTTCACACTTGCCGCACAGTCGGTCATCCGTTGCACCTCTTCAGGTGTTGCCTCTCTCCATGAGCCGTAGGAAACAATCCTCTTACTCGGCCCGAAGCAGAAAGTGCCGTCTGCATAGACAATGCCGTCGGTCGTAAATTCACAGCCTTTCTCAATATTCTTCTTGTTGTAGTCGCTCACGGCCACAATAGCGGGAGTGTTAGGGACCTTCTTATACGAAGACCCGAAGATGCTATACACCTTGGTCTTCACATCGTCAATCACATAATAATTCATTCTTCGTCCTCCTTCTTTTCTCTCTTGGGAATACCCATAATCTCAGCAATAATCTCCATAGATGTCCAGAACATCTGTTCGCAGTAGTCATCGCTCATCTTCGAGGCAAGACGTTCCATAGTGTCATCGTCCACCTCACTTGTATCGAAGCCTCTTTCTTCTAAATCATCCCTGCTTACACTCGTAATAGGGAAGAATTCTTTTTCTTGTTTTGCCATTGCCGTATGTCATTTTAAGTTTATTCAATACCCCAAAGTTTCTGTCGCTCTCCGTTCACGTCGATATACTCGCCGGTCTTCAGAGGTTTGAGACAGATGCCGCCCTGTTGTTTAATCCACTTGCGGAACTCGCGGCGACCAATAGTCTTTCTCACTCCCGTTTCCAAAACGTGCATCTCCTTGTCGTGCTGGTTATGGAATACGTTAAACTCCCTGCCATGCTTCTTTACCTTGGCGTGCAGCAGGTTCGTCATCCAATAGCGTTCTTTCGCATTCATAATCGGATTATTTTTGATAGATTTTGAGGAGCCGTCAGGCGACGACCCCTCGATAGTGTTACGCTGCTTGCAGCAGCTTCGGACCTTCCATCTTCTTCGCCACGGCATCGTAGCGGTTGAAGATGAAGTTAGAGGCCATTTGCACATGGTCGATGACGCGAGGGATGAAGTCCTTGTCGTCGCGGAGAGCCTTGCGCCACGAGGCCACATAGGCAATATGCTGCTCGTCCAGCAACTTGCCGACACCCAGAC
>Ga0247610_10000940_pt1 | contig 38059 bp, 26 predicted proteins | sample 174DNAGHGhighgp2_FD_193483 | JGI IMG/M metagenome (GOLD analysis project Ga0247610, IMG submission 193483) | Sheep rumen microbial communities from Palmerston North, Manawatu-Wanganui, New Zealand - 1742 DNA GHGhigh gp2 | ecosystem: Host-associated > Mammals > Digestive system > Stomach > Rumen...
GATTCTACTGATCATTTTTCTGCGTTGAAAATTTGGATGATCGAGAATAAATTCGTATCTTTGCCTTCGCATTTGAAAACAATTGAACCGATGGCACGACCGATTAGGGAAAAAAGCGTAATACTGGAAAACGATGTGGATAGACTACGAATTTCACGAATTTCCGGAGCAATACCGGATCATTCGTGAAATTCGTTTTTTCATAGTTGGAACAACCAACAACAATCCGGGTTCTTAACCCCAAATCCAACCCTCATTGTTAAGAAAGGAATGGACGTTGAACTCAGAAAGAGGCTGATCAAAATGGGCTATGAACGCAAGCGTAACAGCAGGGGATCGCTCTTCCGTATCGTAAAGAAAAAATCGCTTAAAGTAGAAACAACTTGTTTTACTGTCGTTCAGATGCCTTTAACAATGGGAAAAGAAGCTATCTTTAGGAGACGATTTCTGCGTCATTTCAACAAGAAAGTACGACAATTTTTCTAATTTCACCTACATAACTACATACATTTGATGTATCTTGCTCTATTTCAATAGATTATTATGATTAACAACCTACATATTATATACATATTACCTACATATTACCTACATATTACCTACATATTACCTACATGTCACCTACATAACAACAACACACACCAAGCAGGCTTTAAGCAAATGGTTTAATCCCATTCCACTCCAATCGCAACAGGCATTCACATCGGCTTACCCTTAATGAAAGCACAATTTTCTCTAGAGAATTTAACGCTTTAATGCCTGCTTGACACTCTTAAGTACCCTTTGAACCGTGAAAATCTCTAGAGAATTCACCGACTGATCCAGTCTTCAATAGTTACGAAGTAGTATCTTTCATCGTGTCAGAGCCCATTAAAACCATAAGAAGCTGCTGTTCTGTCAGGAATCTCATGCGTAGTTATATGTAGCCATCAATGTAGTTTTATGTAGTTAATATGTAGTTATTATGTAGTTAACATGTAGTTATATGTAGTTAATATGTAGTTATTATGTAGGTGGCATTGATTACTAAATAGCTTAATATCAGAATAATATCTCCGAACTATGTAGTTATGTAGATCATGGGGGAGAACATGGGGACAGGTTTTTGAATGAATTCGGTGAATTCATTCAAAAACCTGTCCCCATGATCTCCGAGAAGGGGCTATTCTTTCTTGCGGATAAGGGTGAGACCGTCGCGCAGGGGAAGAATCACCTGCTCTGTACGGGGGTCGCTGGCTACATGGTCGTTGAACTGGAGGATGCCTTGGGTTTGAGGGTCATGGCTGTAGGCTGGATCAACAACGTGACCGTCCCACAAGGTGTTGTCTGCCACGATGAAGCCACCCGGCCGCAGCAGGGGCAAGAGGGCCTCATAACACTGCAGGTAGGTGCGTTTGTCACCATCGAGGAATATCATGTCGAACACGATGCCTAACTTAGGTGCTTCGGCCAAGGCATCACCGATGCGGAAGTCAACCTTCGATGCCATAGGCGACTGCTCTATCCAAGGGCGAGTGAAGTCCTCCATCTCGTCGTTGATCTCAAAGGTGTATATCTTTCCTCCTTCTCCCAGACCTTCTGCCATGGAAAGAGCAGAATAGCCACTGAAGGTACCTACTTCGAGGATAGCCTTGGGACAAAGCATCTGCACAAGCATCTTCAGCAGCCGTCCCTGCAGGTGTCCACTGACCATCCTCCCGTGAAGAGAATAGAGATTGGTAGCACGCCAAAGCCGGTAGAGGTATTCCGGCTCTGGTTCAATGTGCTGGAGAAGGTAGGATTCTAGTTCATAGTTCATAGTTCATAATTCATAGTTCATAGTGCAGAGTGCAGAGTTCATAATTCATAGTTCATAGTTCATAGTGCATAGTTCATAATTCATAGTTCATAGTGCATAGTTCATAATTCATAGTGCATAGTTCATAATTCATAGTTCAGAGTTCATAATTCATAGTGCATAGTGCAGAGTGCATAGTGCAGAGTGCAGAGTTCATAGTTTGGTTTAATGCGCATTGAGGATAGCTTCTATGCCTAAGCGGTAGCTGTCGAGTCCGAAGCCGCAGATGACTCCGAGACAGGCACAGGAGATATAGGAATGATGGCGGAACTCCTCGCGCTTGTGGACATTGGATATATGGACCTCTACAACAGGGCAGCGCAGCGAACGGATGCAGTCCTGCAGGGCGATGCTGGTGTGGGTATAGGCACCTGCATTGAGTACGATGCCGTCGCACGGTGGCTGCTGGGTGAAGCCTGCCTCCTGCATTTTGTTGATCAGCTCGCCCTCGACGTTGCTCTGGTAATAGCTGATTTCCACATCGGGATATCTGTCACGCAGCTCTGTCAGGTACTGTTCGAACGAAGATGAGCCGTAGATGCCGGGTTCACGCTGTCCTAATAGGTTCAGGTTTGGGCCATTGATAATCTGTATCTTTTTCATCTCTACTATGTTATTATTTAACGTTGATTTCAAACGGGGGAAGGGGCAGACCTGTGGGTGCATAGGCATTGAGGTGTATGGGATTGTCCTTCCAGGCATGTCGCACGCGCTGTGGACTGCTGACCGTGGAGCTGACCACGATCTGCTTTCCCCGGGCGGTGGCAGTGGCATTGACAAAGCGGCCGTCAGCGCCACAGACCTCGAATTCGTTGAGTTCTCCAGCCTTCAGCGGCTGGTCAAGGGTCAAGGTGACGAGGTTATCATCGGCTGTGACAGACACCACTTCCGGCATGAGTTTCACCTTCTTGTCATTCAGCACCATACGGTCGAAGCAGAGACCGATGCGTTCGGAGAGCTCCTTCTTACGCAGCGGATGGATGTCGACGGTCTCGCCGAGGTCGATGGCTGATGCCAGCTCAACGAACGGCAGTTTTTTCGCAACCAGGCGCTGAGCCTCGCGAATACGGGCATTGTTGGAGTTCTGCGGGGTGTCGGAGGGCTGCAGATAGTTGGCGAGCTGGACCACGACGAAGGGCAGCTCGGGCTGTTTCCACAGCGTGCGCCAGTTGCCTATCATCTTGGTGAGATAGTTCTCATAGGGTGCAGGGTTGCCCACGTTTGACTCACCCTGATACCACACGACACCCGACAATGCGTAGGGAGCCAGGGGATGGAGTACGGCATTGTAGAGGGTGGTAGGCAGGTTCTGCAGGCTGACGTCGGCACTGGGACAGGAAGGCATGACGGCACCGTCGTGCTGTTTCCACGTCTCGCTGAGTCGGATGACGTCGGCTGGCAGGGGGTTCAGGCTGAAACGGTCGTCGCCAAAGGCGATGAGGTAGGGTTTCTCCTTGATGAAGTGTACCATTCCGTATTTATTGATAAAGCGAACGGTGATGACGTTGTCGCCCTCACGGAGCAGTCCTTCCGGAATGTCGTAGCGGCGCGGCGGGTACTGGTATCCTGTATGCCCCACCTGCCGGCCGTTGACGAATGTATAGTCCTGATCGAAGAGGGTGCCGAGCAGCAGCCTGGCAGGCTTGCCTGCATGGGCTTTGTCAACCTGCACATGCTGGCGCAGCCATACAGTGCCGACACCGCGCCAGCCCCAGTCAAACTGCTGGATGGTGTTCCACGACGAGTCGTCGTAGCCGAAGGCTGTGAAGTCTTGCTGCAACCCCGGGTCCTTCTCGTTCAACAGCTTGTCCCACTGCTGGTTCATCAGCATGTTGGCACGTGCCTGCGTACGTACATATTCATCGTTTTGATAGAGCCGTGTCCTCTCCACAAGCAGCGGGAAGTCCTGCTGCAGGGAATCGGCGCTGATCCACGCTTCTATGGGCGTGCCGCCCCAGCTATTGACGATGACGCCCTGCGGCACCTTGGTCTTCTCGTACATGCGCTTGCCGAGGAAGTAGCCAACAGCAGAGAAGAGCCACGCATTCTGCTTCGACAGCGGCTTCCAGTTGATCTGTGTAGGACGAATGTCGTCCTTAGGTCCGTGAGTGTCGGTTTCGTTCTGTACACGGAACAGGCGGATGTCGGCGTTCTCATAGCTGTCGATCTCCTTGACGTACTGTGGATAGACCCGTTCAATGGTTACGTCTATATTGGACTGTCCGGAGAGCAGCCACACGTCGCCGATGAGTACGTCCTTGAACGTACAGGCTTCCTGCTCTTCACTTCTCACCTCCAGCAGATAGGGTCCGCCAGCCTTCATTTTCGGTAGGTCCACGCGCCAGCGGCCAACGGAATCGGCTGTAGTCTGACATTGTTTTTTATTCAGCACAACGGTGATTGTCTTGCCTGGCTCAGCCTTTCCCCAGACAGGGATGGGCTGGCCGCGCTGAAGCACCATGCCATCCTGAAACAAGCGGGGCAGCGACAGAGCGCCGTCTTCCGCTACAACATTGCTCAAGAACAGGGGACAGAGCATCAAGAACAATGTCCACCCTATTCGCCTCATTGTTTTCATATTCGTTTTGTTTGTATCGGTTATTGGGTGCAAAGGTACGAAAAATTCGATTAAGCAAGAACAAATAAATGGCATTTATTATGTCGAGTGTGAGAATTTTATCCAATAAGCGATCGAAAAACCAAATGTATTTGAGTTTTTCAGAGCGGGAGTACCTTCGGGCATAGGTCAGAGGTACGAATAAGCCCTTATCTGGGCTAGTTGGGGTGTTTAATTTAGTTAATGAAACAAATAAATACGCTTTTGTAACACAAAAACACGCATCGAATGGAAAATAATTCGTACCTTTGTCGCCAAATGATCTAAAACTAAAAAAAACGTAAAAATGACAGCAAACGAAACAAAAGGCTTTTACAAGCTATCCTGGCTTCAGCGCATCGGCTTCGGTTCAGGAGACCTGGCTCAGAACCTCATTTTCCAGACGGTGGCAACGTACCTGATGATTTACCTAACTACGGTATTAAAAATCAATGCCGCCTTTGTCAGCGGACTGATTCTCACGGTTCGTCTCATCGACTGTTTCTGGAGTCCTGTAGTGGGACGCTACATTGACAACCGCAATCCCAAGTTAGGCAAGTATCGCACCTATCTGCTTTATGGTGGTATCCCCCTTACGGTTGCCGCCTGCCTGTTGATGCTTCCTCAGGCTGCTACTTGGTCTATGCCAATGAAGATGATTTATGCTGCCCTTAGCTATACTGTGCTCAGCATGATTTATTCCGTGGTGAACATCCCATATGGCTCGATTATGGCCAGTATGACCCGTGATAACGACGAGGTACTGATTCTTACTTCCACACGAATGGTCTGTGCCAACTTAGGCCAGATCATTGTCCAGGCAGGCTTCCCCATCGGACTGGCCATGTGTGTCCATGCTGCTATCGACTGGAATCAGGCAACATTCATGGCAATTGGTACGATACCCGCTTTCATCATTCTGCCTTCCATGCCGATATTGAAGAAATGGTTGGGCAAAAAGGGTCTGTACTATACGCTTCTCGCCGTCGGTCTGATTGGATTTGCCATACTGTTCACCATTGGCAAGTTCTTTGATGTCAGCAGTCTCAATACGCTAGTGCAGATAGCAAAGGTGATGACAGGCGTCGGACTGCTCGTTGGTTCACTGATGTGGGCACTTGTCCCGGAAGTCATTACAGAGGCAGAGTATCGCACTGGGAACAGACCTGCAGCCACTGTCAATGCACTGGCCGGCGTGGCCTTCAAGGCTGGATTCTCCATTGCCGGATGGATTACTCCGTTGGTAATGGGATGGATTGGCTTCAACTTTGCCAGCGAGGAGTCAGCCTTGGCTACTGATCCCATGGCGTGGTTCACGGTGACATGTGTGTTTGCCATCGTCGGATTTTTCCTCCTGATGCTTTGCTTCATGGGTAGCAAGGAGAACATCACCACCACACCAGAGAAGCCCGTCTCCTTTGGTGAGATGTGGCAGGAGTTCAAGGCCAACAAGTGTCTTCAGCTGGTGCTGAGCATCTTTGTCGTGGTGTTCCTGGCATCGTTCATCAGCGCACCCGTAAATGCCTACTATCCCAAGCTGGCCAATTACTCCGACATTGCACAGAATGCCATTCTGGTGTTCACGACCATCATTCCTGCCATTCTTCTCGTTATCGTGGGCTACCTTATTTATAAGTATCCGCTTACCGACGAGCGGCTTGACGAAATCAACAGGGAAATCGAAGCCCGTCATCAATAAGTAATTCTCATCTTTTATCAATATACTATTATGGCAAAACTACCACGTTACTTATTCCCAAGTGACTATATGGCAGACCCCTCTGCCAACGTGTTTAACGGACGACTGTACGTCTACCCCAGCCACGACTGGGATGCCGGCGAGTGCTTCGATGACGACGGCGGCCACTTCCAGATGCGCGACTACCACGTGCTGTCATGGAACGACGTAGAGAACGATGAGGCTACTGACCACGGCGTGATCCTCGATGTTGACCAGGTTCCCTGGGCCGAGAAGCAGATGTGGGACAACGACGTTGTCGAGAAAGACGGCAAATACTATCTCATTTTCTCTGCCAAAGGCTACGACGGTGTGTTCCACCTCGGTGTGGCCATTGCCGACAAGCCTGAAGGTCCGTTCATTCCTCAGGAAGCTCCCATCCGCGGCTCATTCTCTATCGACCCCTGTGTGTTCAAGGACGATGACGGTCAGATCTACTGCTACTTCGGCGGTCTCTGGGGCGGACAGCTCCAGTGGTGGCGTCCCATACCCGGCGGACAGGCTCCAGTGGCTGGCAAGTACGGCGACGAGAACGGTCTCATTGACCTCGGCCCTGCTCCCGACCACAAGACGCAGCTCTTTGCTCAGCCCGATGCCCCTGCCCTCAACAGCGGCGTAGTACGCATGAGCGACGATGTGCTGCAGTTTGCCGAGGCTCCACGCGCCGTCGTTATCCTCGACAAGGACGGACAGCCTCTGAAGGCCGGCGACCCGCACCGTTTCTTCGAGGCCTCGTGGATGCACAAGTACAACGGAAAGTACTACTTCAGCTACTCTACCGGCGACAGCCACTTCCTGTGCTATGCCATCGGTGACAACCCCTACGGACCGTTCACCTATCAGGGCGTCATCCTGGAGCCTGTGGTGGGCTGGACCACTCACCATTCCATCGTGGAGTACAAGGGTCAATGGTATCTGTTCTATCACGACTGCGTGCCCTCCAACGACATCACCCACCTGCGCTCGCTGAAGGTGCAGCGTCTCTACTACAACGAGGACGGCACCATCAAAACCGTCATCAACGAGTAGCCGCTCCCGTAAGCTTTCAGTCGCTGACAAGCTGTAAAAACGTATCCTGCCTTTCCCCAATAGTTGGTGGAGGGGCAGGATTCTCTTTTTTATTTCCTGTTACACATCTTATTTGTCGTGTATCATTTGCAATGGTTCGAAAGAAAAACATTTGGTACGTTGCAGAATAGTTATTAAATTTGCAAATCAAAAACATCAACCAACAAGACGACTCATTAAATCTAAAAAGATGAATAGAAACCTAGTATTATTGCTCTTGGGTCTGCCACTCGTTGCGGCGGCCCAGAATCCGATCATCCGCGACCAGTTTACGGCAGACCCTACTGCGCGCGTATTCAACAACAAGGTGTACCTCTATCCTTCGCACGACATCAAGCCTCCTGTCGGACAACGCCAGGACTGGTTCTGCATGGAAGACTACCACGTGTTCTCATCTGAAAATCTGACCGACTGGACAGACCACGGCATGATTGTCACCCAGAACAAAGTACCCTGGGTGAGGCCGAACTCCTACTCGATGTGGGCACCCGACTGCGTCGAGAGAAACGGAAAGTATTATTTCTATTTCCCGTCAGCTCCTGCTGAAGGCCGAGGGGGTTTTGCTGTCGGTGTTGCCATAGCCGACAGCCCGGAGGGTCCGTTTGTTCCGGAACCAGAGCCCATCAAGGGCATCAACGGCATCGACCCGTGCGTGCTGCAGGCATCCGACGGCAATGCCTACATCTTCTGGGGCGCAGGACGTTGTGCCAAGCTCAAGCCCAACATGAAGGAGCTTGCCGACGACACCCCGAAGGAAAAAGTCAAGTGGGGCGAACGCGAGTTTGAGATGATGGGTGTCAACTGTCTCAAGGACCTGCCCAACCGTCAGGCAGAAGGCCCGTTTGCATTTGAATACAACGGCAACTATTACCTTACTTATCCGTACGTGAGGGAAAAGACGGAGGTGCTTGGATATGCCATGAGTAAGAACCCGATGGGTCCCTATGAATACAAGGGACTGATCATGGCCGAACAGCCCAACGGCTGCTGGACCAACCATCACAGCATCATACAGTACAAAGGCCAGTGGTATCTGTTCTACCACCACAACTACTTCTCCCCGAACGATGACAAACGCCGTTCTGCCTGCATCGAGAAACTGTACTTCAATGCCGACGGCACCATCCAGGAGGTGAAGCAGACCTTACGCGGCGTAGGTATCAACAAGGCCACCGAGAAGATTGAGATCGACCGTTACAGTACTGCCAGCGCAGACGTAACCACTGCACTCATCGACACCGTCAACACCTTCCGCAGCTACGAGGCCACACTGCCTACGAAGGGCAGCTGGATCAAGTACGACGATGTGGACTTCAGCTGTCTCACCGATGGTTATATCTATCTTTCTGTCAAGGCCAGCGACGATACAGAGTTCTGTATCCGCGAGGGCAGCACCAATGGAAAGGTCATCGCCCGCTTCAAACTGACGGTGAGACCTCCAGAGCCACCTGCCGGTGCTGCCGCCAACCCGATGATGATGCGCTTCAACCGTGACCTGCGCAACCAATGGCTTTCACAGACAGCAGCGCTGGAGTACACGCCGAAGGGTGTGACCAACCTGGTGGTGACCAACGAAGGCACCGGTGCCCTCAGTGTGGACTGGGTACAGTTCAAGAACCGTCCCCGCTATTTCTCAGCCGTTACCACGCCGTCGGCACAGCCCGACAACGAAGGCTTCATACGCCGCTGGCTGCTCTTAGAGCCCATCGACAAGCCCAACAGCGGCAATACGGTGTTCACAGACAGTTATCTGCGTGAGCATTTCAACAGGCAGTATTTCAAGAACCAACAGACCATCATCCCCAAGGACGGCCAGAAGGTAACGGCAGTATTCAAGCAGGAGCAGGCTCCTGCCGGCTTTGGCCGCGGCATGCAGCAGGCCCCCGCCCAGCCCGAGGTGAAGACCGTCAAGCAGACACTTACCTGGCACGCCCTCGACAGTGAGAACATGAACGTCAAACTGTTCCGCTTTGCCGAGAAGTGGGGCGAGAAAGTCTATGGGGTACTCTTCTGGGCAGTCACCATCATCGATTGCGACGAGGACATCAACAACGTCCGTCTGGCTGTCGGTTCCAACTCAGCATCCATGTGGTGGCTCAACGGCGAGGAGACGCTGCTACTCAGTGGCGACCGCCGCATGGTGAAGGACGATGCCGTCTCTAACCGCCTCACACTGAAGAAGGGACGCAACATCCTGCGTGGCGCCATCATCAACGGCCCGGGCATGAGCGACTTCTGCGTCCGCTTCATCGACGAGAAAGGTAACCCTGTTACGGGCTACACCCTAAATGTTAAATGATAAATGATAAATTATAAATTTAGTAAGAATAAAGATATGAAAAGCTATATATTTAAAACGAATAACAGGAATTATTTACTGCTTATATTATCATTTTTCATTTGTCATTTGTCATTTAGCCCTGCAAGGGCGCAGATTGGCGCACCTTTTATCCACGACCCATCGACCCTCGCCGAGTGCGACGGCAAGTACTACGCCTTTGGCACTGGCGGCGGCGGCATCATCTCTGACGACGGCTGGTCGTGGCATAGCGGTGCCGACCGTCCTGGCGGCGGCGCAGCACCCGATGTCCTGAAGATCGGCGACCGTTACCTCTGTATCTACGGTGCCACCGGTGGTGGACTGGGTGGCGGTCACAGCGGCCGCATCCTGACCATGTGGAACAAGACGCTTGACCCCAAATCACCCGACTTCAAATGGTCTACCGCCGTGGAGGTGTGTGCCTCCGACGGCATGGAAGACCAGGACGCCATCGACCCCGGTCTGCTGCTTGACCCCACCACAGGACGTCTGTGGGCCAGCTACGGCACCTACTTCGGCACCATCCGTCTCATAGAGCTTGACCCCACCACCGGTTTCCGCGTCAGCGGCAACAAGGAAAAGGACATCGCCATAGACTGTGAGGCCACCGACCTTATCTACAACAACGGCTGGTACTATCTGCTGGGCACTCACGGCACCTGCTGCGACGGTGTCAACTCCACCTATAACATCGTAGTGGGCCGCTCCAAGAGCGTCCAGGGTCCTTACATCGACAATGTGGGTCGCGACATGTACCACGGTGGCGGCAAGATGGTCATTGCCGCCGGTGACCGCAAGACCGGTGCCGGTCACTTCGGACGCACCATCGTCGACAAAGGCATCGAGGTGATGTCGTTCCACTGGGAGGCCGACTTCGACCAGGGTGGCAGCTCCGTGCTGGCAGTGCGTCCCCTGCTGTGGAAGAACGACTGGCCCGTTGGCGGCGACCGGTTCAAGGGAGGCACCTTCGAGATTGAGAGCGAGCGTCGTGGCTACGCTCTGGAGCTGGCTGTCGACTTTGTCCGCATGAATGTAGCTCGGCGCGGTGGATTCTTCGGCAGGCCACAGGCCGATGCCGCACCCCCGCAGCCCGTTGCCAACCAGACCCTCGAGCAGGTGAAGAGCACTTGGCCCGAAGGTGATATCCCCGTACGCTGCGGAGACTACATGTTCCGTCCCCACCAGCGCTGGACCATCACTCCCGTCAACGAGGCTGGCGGCTACCTGAGCTGTCCCTACTTCAAGATCACCATCGAGGGAACCGAACGTGCCCTTGCCGCCACCGCCGACAAGGAACTGACCTCCGTAGCTGCCTACAGTGGTGCAGACGAACAGCTGTGGCGCATCGAACAGGCCATCGACGGTACCTTCCGCATCATGCCGAAGCGCATACCCGGCGAAGAGGGACTCAACACCCGCTACTGCATCTACAGCATTGCCGACTCCACCCCCACCCTTGCAGAATGGGACTTCGAGAGCGACAATTCCAAGTGGAACTTCCGCAACCATTAACGCGACGCCTTCAGCGTCTCCGAGGCAGCAAACACACAGAGTATGAAAAAGCCTGCGGACTGCCCTAAGCCCAGGGGGGGGCGGCAGAATGTTCTGCCGCCCCTTCCTGTGTCCTTTCCATGCCATCAAAGCGGCGGTTTCATGGAGACAGAGACCTAAAAAAGACAATTATTATAAAATATGAAACAAATATCGGCAGGGAAATGGCAGATTCTTCGTATCTTTGCCATCAAATTATCCAAACCCATTAACACGACTAAAAAGATGAAAAAACTGATTACCTTCGGACTGGCGTTCGTTGCCGCGCTGACGGTGAACGCACAGAACCCCTATCTGCCCCTGTGGGAGCATGTTCCCGACGGCGAACCCCGTGTGTTTGAAGATCCTGACAACCCAGGCAAGCTGCGTGCCTACATCATCGGCTCGCACGACGTGAACTACTCCGCCTACTGCGGTCCCGACATCCGTATGTGGTCGGCACCGGTGGAAGACCTGAGCCAGTGGCGTGATGAGGGTCCCATCTTCACGTGGTATGTCGACGGACAGTGGGACACGATGTACGCCCCTGACCTGGTATGCACCACCGACCGCGCCACGGGAAAGAAGACCTACTGGCTCTACCCACACAGCCGCGGCTGGCGCCGCACGCCGATGGTGTGTAAGGGCGACCGCCCCAACGGTCCCTTCACGCCCGTCAACCTGACCGAGGACGGCCGCCAATGCCTGCCCGGCTCGCTTATCGACTTCGACCCCTCGGTGTTCATCGAGAACATCACCGACAAGAAGGACAAGGACTACGACATCGGCTACCGAGCATACGTGTTCTACGGTTTCCAGCACTCTACGGCAGTTGAGCTCGACCAGAAGACCATGTACTCAAAGCGCGAGGGCACCGAGCCCATCGACCCGTTCATCCCCGCCAGCAGCGCCGACGGCCGTCTGCTCGACAGGGAGGGCAGTGAGTACAAGGCCCTCTACAAGGGTCAGAACCCGCTCGACTTCAATTTCTTCGAGGCCAGCAGCATCCGTCAGGTGGGCAACAAGTACGTCATGGTGTTCTCAGGCTACTCTGGCAAGGAGTACGGTCTTGGCAATACCAACAGTGCCCTGCGCTATGCCTTCGGCGACTCGCCCCTCGGTCCGTGGCGCTCTGGCGGCGTGCTGGTCGACTCGCGCGGCGTCGTGCTGAACGAGGACGGCTCGAAGCTCATCACCACCAACTTCGCCCACAACACCCACGGTTCTATCCAGGAGATCAACGGCCAGTGGTACGTCTTCTACCATCGCCCGCCACGCGGCTTCGGCAATGCCCGTCAGGCTATGGTGGCTCCCGTAAAGATTACGTGGGACAAGAAACCCGTGGCCAAGGGCGGCGTGGTGAAGATCACAGGCTACGACCCCTATGCCAAGGATAATGTCTGGACGGCCAAGGCCAGCGACGGCAACCACTATACGGGTGCTGAGGTCACCAGTGAGGGTTTCCAGATTTTCGGTCTGCCACCTTATAATTATTATAGCGCCGGCTATGCCTGCTTCGTCTATGGTCCCAATGCCAACAACTGGATGCAGGACAACCACGACGTATGGAACAACTCAATGGACCTCGCCGGCATCCAGAACGGCGGCATCGTCGGTTTCAAGTATTTCGGCTTCGGCGGCCTGGCCAAGGACACCAAGGGCGTGAAGGCATTTGAGGGCGCAAAGGCTGGCGACAATGCCCACCTGAATCTGTATCTGACACCCAGCGGCAAGGGTGACTTTAAGATTCACGTTATGCTCGATGACCCTTGGAAGGGTAAGGAAATTGCAGTTGAGACTATTGCTGGTGGCCACAACAAGACCGGTCTGGTGGGCATCCCCGTTCCCGCCGTCGAGGGTCTTACCGGCAAACATGCCATTTACCTCGTCGTTGATGGTCCCGAGGTGCAGCAGCCCGAACAGCCGCAGCGCGGACAGTTTGGCGGGCGTCGCCCCCAGCAGGGCCCGCAGCGTCCGCAGGGACTCTTCGACCTCCATGGCATCGGCTTCTCCAAGGGAGCCGCCAGTATTACTGCATTTGTTCCCACGGTGCCACAGGTCACCATCACCGCCGACGGCCAGAAGCTGAACATCCCCACGACGCCCGTCCGCTTCAACGCCCAGAACGGCTTTGCCGAGCAGAACCGCTATCAGGTCTACGGCCGTCTGCTGAAGGGCAGCAAGCTGGAGGCAAAATCCGACGTACCCGGCGTGAAGTTCGAGGTGAGTCCCATCATTGAGGGCCGTGCCACCATCAAGGCCACCTACAATGGTCAGACCAAGATCTTCCTGATTAACTGATTTCCCCCATCCCAAGCCAGTCTTGGGTGAAAACCAGCGTCCCTTTAGTATGATACCAGAGCACCTTTGGTATCATACTAAAGGGACGTTAGTATCATACTATAAACCCTTTAGTATCATACTATAAACCCTTTAGTGTAAAGGGATGAGACTATCTGATGACCACTTTCCTGACCGTGCCGTCAGTCTGCCGTACGATGTTCATGCCGTGGCCAGGGGTACGCCTCAAGTGACCTTGCAGGCTGTAGACCCGTTCAGCAGTGGACACATCGGTGCAGACAGAACGGATGGGTGTCTCCTCACGGCTATAGGATGCCTTGTCAGAAAGCATCTCAGCCTGAATGGATTCGCTGAACAAGTTAACCCGTATGCGGTAAACGCCTGGTGTGGTGACACGCCATTTTGTATCGTCACCCCCTATACGCAGCCGAGAGGCATGAAGAATGTCTTCGTCCTGACGGAAAGGATGAAGCTCACGGGGACCCCACGTCATCTGGCCTTCCAGTTTGAACCGTCCGGGCTCCACCACATTATCGTAGACATCCAACTCTCCCGTCCATTCAAAGATGTAAGGATTGTCGTGGTCACGGACGAAGGAAAGCATGTTGTCACGTTTCCATTCCGTTTGGTCTGAGCCACCGGCTATGGCGCTTCCTGCTATGAGCAGTTCATTCCATGGCAGGAACAGCTCGCCCGTGACCGTCTTGCTGACTGGATCGACGATGAAACGATAGCTGTCCTCGCTGAACGACACCACCCATCCAGGACTGCTGCTGTTGGTGGTCATGGTGTAACCGATGCCGTAGTTGACAAGATAGGAGTCCACCAGCTTAGGGGTAAGATACTGTGTGACGCCCTCGCTACAGGTGGCAGTGGTCATGAGCAGCAGTTCTCCTTCAACCAAGGCTCCCGCAAAGCGGAACTTGCCATCAGGACACAGTTCCAGCTGACGGGGTCCGTCGGGTACTGCCGAGCCTGCTGCCCACAGCGCAGTCTGTGCGGCTACGCTGCCAAACGACAGGCAAGAAATGACCAATGATAAACAAACAATACGTTTCATATATTTCTATTTCCTGATTTCTTTTATGGTTTTTACCCGTCCGTCCGACCATGTACGGCGGATGATGCATGGCGTATTGGGCAATGCCGATGACAGTTGCCGTCCCTGCAGGTCGAAATACTGTTCCGAACACAAAGCCGTGGCATGAGCAACACCGATGCCGGTTCCAGCACGTTGCAGTCTGACAGTTACTGGCTGGTCGCAAGATGTGGCAGCAATGCTGACAGTCACCTCATGCCGCTCGTCATCATAGCTCCAGCTGTCGGTATCGACATCGTTGACACTCACCGACTGCGGGCAGTCCTCATCCAGCACCTGCACCGTATAGCTTCTTTCCGTCGGCATACCCTCGAAGCATCCGCTTCGAGGCATGATGTCGAGCAGTATCTGCCCGCCAGTGCGCTGTTGACGGATGACGGTGGTAGTGTAAGCTCCCGACATATAGTCCTGCGTATCGCCCTGGTCTTCATAGAGCGACGTCTCGCCGTCGCCCCCGGGTACAACGACGAGGTGCAGCTCATTGGGACGCGTCTTGAGATTTGGCAGCTTAGGATTACATGGAATGACGGCACCTGCCCGATAGAAATACGGAATCTCTTCCTGGCCATACCACTGGCCGATAGTCTGTCCGCCCTCAACGAGCATACCCCTGCACACATCATACCACTGTCCCTGAGGCAACCAGGTGCGGTGGAAAGCCTTTCCGTCACGTTCCGATGCCGTCACCACAGGCGAAACCAGTATGTCGTCGCCGAACATATACTCCTGCTCCGAACGGTAGGCCTCGTTTTCCTCTGGCCACTCATAATAGAGCGGACGACAGATGCTGATGCCTGTATCATAGGCCTGCCGGGCAGCAGTATAGATGTAGGGCATGAGCTGATAGCGCAAGTGGACGCATTTCAGCATCGAGGGGAAGTTCTCATACTTCCAGATGCGGCGTTCATTGCCGGCCTGGCTGGCTCCGTGGGTACGGAATATGGGTGAGAATACACCGAACTGCAGCCACCGCAGCATCAGTTCCGGATTGGGATCGCCCAGCTGCAAATGTCCACCCAGGTCGTGGCCCCAATAGCCGAAGCACACATTCGATGCCGTGGCAGTGAAATAAGGTTGGAAGGCCAACGATCCGAAGGTGCCATAGGTGTCGCCCGAGAATCCTATAGGGTAGCGATGGCTGCCCAGCCCTCCCCAACGATGGAAGATCAGAGGCCGGCGGTCTGTACGGTTCAGCCGCATGTCGTTGTAGAACACATGGTTGCACCAGAATGTCTCACCTAGACCGTCGACGTATCTGCTGGTCAGGTTCTGCTGCCAGTCGAGCCACCAGAAGTCCACGCCCTGACGTTCGCGGTCGCGGATGATGCGACTGAACAGTGAGCGGTAGAAGGTGGAGTCGTGCAGCTGCCAGGGCACGCGGTCAACACCAGCAGGCAGACCCATGTCGCTGCGTATCTCGCTGAAGTGCTCTTCATGGCTGGCCACACCGTCGGCGGGATGCAGATTCAGGCTCACCTTCAGCCCCTGCTGGTGCATCCAGCGTATCAGCCCCTCGGGGTTGGATATGAGGTTTCTGTTCCACGTCCATCCCGTCCATCCGTCCAAGTGCCAGTCCATGTCCATGATCATCACATCGATGGGAATATCGTTCTGTCTCATCTCGTTGGTCAGGTTCATGAAGTCGCTCTGCGTATAACGCTGGTACTTGCTGTACCAATAACCCAAGGCATAAAGCGGCGGCATGGGCTGGCGACCGGCTATGCTGATGTAGTCGCCGATGGCCTTCTTGTACTGATGGCCGTAACCCATGAAGTAGAGGTCAACGGCATAAGGGTCCACTGGCTCCGACAACCAAGCAATACCATCTACCTCACCATCGAAAGCAAAGGTAGTGGAACCGTCAGCGCGACGAGTGGAGGGAGATTCATCGATGACAGCCCATCCGGCACGCGAGATGATGCCATTCTCCAACTCGGTACGCTGGTTGTCGCCACTGGCGGTGTCGAGGGTACGTTTCGTTCCTTTCAGGTTCAGGGCATCCACCTTGCCGGGATACCATATCACATCGTGTCCTCCCATTTTCATCGTAACACTCAGGTTGTCGGGTTTCTGATACTGCGCCGATATGATACTGTTTTTCTTGTAGCGCAGCGTCAGCACCTCTGTCTCAATGAAGAGATAGCCGTCTTCTTCGCGAATGGTATATGCCGGTACCGGCAGACGGCGGTTAACGACGGCAAAGGTTGCACGGTCTTCAAACTTCGCCGTCGAGCTGTACTGTATACGTATCATCTCGGGAGTCAGCACCGTAAACCGTGCCCTGCCAGATGTCACGACAGCCTCAGGGTCTGCCAGAGGATCAGGTTTTACGGCCTCTGCCGACAGCTGCACCAGGCAGCATGTCAGCAGAGCCGTCAAAAGGATGATTGTTCTTCTCACTTCACTATGAACTTTCTGCCGTTGCTGACATAGATACCCCTGCGCAGTGACGCAGTAGAAATCTTGCGACCCTGCAGGTCGTAAATAGCGTCATCCTGGAGTTCAACGTTCTGGAACACTGTCTCGATGGCGTTGCTGTCACCAGTCTTATAAAGTACAGGATGTCCGTTCTCGGAAGCACTCAGGAACCAGATGCCAGGGGCAGCATCGGCCAGCGCCTGATAGATGATGCCGTTGGTGAAGTCCTCAATAGGACTTACAGGCAGGGCAGGCCAATCGGTCACAGGGTCGAAGCAATTGGTAATCTGAATATTGTTTCCACGGGCAAACGACTCTCCATTGGTCACGGCACCCACGTTGTAGCAATTGGTCACAATAGCATCGTTACCCAGCCAGCCTGACAGGCCGCCAGCCTCCCATCCCGAAGTGATATCACCGGCATTATAGCAGTTCTCAAGCGTCAGTTTCAGCTCGCCTGAGGTATTGCAACCTACGATGGCACCAGCATTCTGTTCCACCGACGTCACATTGCCTTCATTACCCAATTGTTCCAGCCGAGCCTCGCCGTTACCGCTGGCATGTCCCACGAAGGCACCCACAAAGTTCTTGCCACGAATGCTACAGCTATTATCAATGGTGAAGCCTGAAATCTGTGCACCGGCAGTGATATCACGGAAGAATCCCACATTTGCCTCGCCAGGCATGTCGATGGTCAGGTTGCGGATGATGTGTCCCTGGCCTTCAAAGATACCGGCAAAAGGATGGTTACCGTCACCTATGCCGGGATATCCCATTACTTCGGCCATGTCAATGTCGGCCGTCAGCTGGGCATTGGCACGCTGGTTCTCCTTGGTTATATAATGAGCAAACCAGTTCACCTGTTTTTCATTGGCCAATTGATAGAATCCGTCAACGGCAGTGAGGTAGTTGGGATTCAGAGCATCGCATTTCTCGCAGAAACCCCAGTCGTTCCAGGTATGCTGAGCAACATTGCCACCAACACTATTGCTGTAGGACACGCTGCTGCCTGCCACTGGGGTGATACCATCGCACTGGAGGTCACCGTTGGCATAAACCACAGCTGTGCCGAAAGGCATGGGATGGTCCTCGGTGCCAATCACCTGATACCAGTCCACTGCATCACTCTTCTTTCCATTGAGTTTATAGGCCAATTCACCATTCTTCATCTGCTCTTCCGTGAATGACTCTCCCTGATCACCATCCATTTGGTAGACGTTTTCACTGAATATATCGTCACGCCTCCAAAGGCCAGGACCATCGTTTACCAAACCCGTACTATAGCAATTCTTAATGGTAGACTTGTCGCTTCCCATCCATGCGCAAATACCAGCGTTCTCATGCGAACCGGTGATGGTTCCCAGATTGTAGCAATTCAGGATGTGAACCTCTTTCTCGGAACAGCCCACGATACCGGCGGCATTCTGTGCTGTACCGTTGATGTCGGCCTCATTGCCGCAGTTGCGTACGATGACACCATCACCCCATACATGTCCAAGAATGCCTGCAGTAAAGGCTGCACCTACAATCGTACAGGACTTGTCGATGACCAACCTTTCAATCACAGCACCGCCCACAGCCTGTCCGAAGAGAGCCTGGTTGTTATAGCCTTCTGTCGTCTTCAGTTTCAGGATTCGATGACCCTGTCCGTCGAAATGTCCCCTGAAGTCGCGGCCATCCTGCCCGATGGGGGTCCACACAAACCCTTCCATATCAATATCGGCAGTCAGACGGGCATTGGCATCGCCTTGTCCCTGATTCACCAAATAAGCAAACCAGTTGAGCTGGCTGCCATCAGCAATGGAATAGAACCCATCGGCATCGGCCTGCAGGTAATCTTCCTGCCACTTGCCGCATCCGCTGCAGAAACCACCGATGAACACATGATCGTCAACAGAGCTGCCTTCATGGTTGGAGAATGCCACAAGGGTACCTTCCTTAGCAGTGATGCCGTCGCACTTCAGGCTGCCATTGGCATAAACCGGCTGGTGGGTGGGGTTGAACGTAGGTTGGGCATCAAGTTCGGAACCTTCCAGGTTCTGGCGCCATACGCCAGCGTCCTGATTTCCGTTCAGCTGGAAAGCCAGTTTTCCAGAAGCCAGGTCGCCTTCACCAATCACTGTAGCTCCCTGAGCATCGTAGAGGTTGAAGATCAGCTCTGCGGTGATGGCTGCACTGTTGCGCCAGAGATCCTTCCCATCGTTAGCACCGCCAGAGAGCATCCTGCCCGTGTTCCAGAATCCTTTTACCTCAACACTTCCGTGACCGCCAAACCATCCAGTGATGATGGCACTCTCGCCACCGGCTTTCACGTCGCCGGTATTGTAGCAGTTAATGATGCGGGTGGCGGGTCCGCCGTTAAACACTACGCCAATGATGGCGCAGACATTGTTACCATCTCCCTCTACATAGCCTTCGTGACCTACATTCTCAAGTGTCACCCAGCCACTACCATCGGAGGCTCCGACAATGCCACCAACATACTGAGCTCCCACAATATAATTGCCCGAACCGGCTGTTAGGTTCTTGATGACGCAGCCACCATTGACCACACCAAAGATACCCACTTTCGAAGAACCCTCATAGTAGATGTTATCAATCTTGTGATACTGTCCGTCGAAGGTTCCCACAAAACGGCTCTCGTCACAGCCGATGGGTACATAGTTCTTGCCGTCCATGTTGACGTCTGCTGTAAGCACGGCGCAGGCACCGTTCTCGCCGCCGTTCACCATGCGGGCAAACTCGATAAGCTGGTCGGCTGTACCTATCTGGTAGACGCCTTCCACCTGTTCCAATGCACGGGCACTGACGGATGTGAAGCAACAGAGTGCCCACATAATGAGGTAAGTAATACGTTTGTTCATCATAAGTTGAAAAAAGATGCTTTTTAGGTTGTTGATTATTTAATTTTGAAAGTCATGCTGTTTCCTTTCTTCCATTGAGAATACTGCAGCCTGCCCTGTGACACATATGCCACGCGTAGTGTACGTTCCACGACAGGCAGTCTGCCACCTGTGGGCCGCAGGTTCACAGTTAGCTGTTTCCGCTGCAGCACCGCCTCGATGGCGGTCTGCCGATAACTGCCTTCAAGATAGCCGAAGCCGTCGCCCTCGTCCTCGTAGAGTTGACCTTCAGCCCTTCCCCCACTGTCGGTACAGACAAGGAGGGTCAGCGAGTCGGTACGCATCTCAGCAGTGCTCTGCGCCAGATTGGCCAGGGGTATTACCGAACCCGGACGCTGTCTCAGTTCACACTGATAGCCATCGGCATCCTCTTCCAGTGCAAAAGGCTGCCAGGACTGTCGGGGCATGGCTGCATCCTTGGCCCACTGTGGCCGTATCATGAGGTCACCTCCGAGAAGGAAGGCACGGTCTTCGCTGCGCAAGCCCAGGTCCTGAGTATCGGCCATGAAAAGCGGACGCATCACGGGCATTCCTGTTGTGCTGGCCTCGCGGAACAAGGTATAGATATAGGGCATGAGCCTGTAGCGGCGGTTGATGGCTGTACGACAGACATCGAGCACCTGCGGGGTAAAGGCCCATGGTTCCTGGGCTATGGTTCCCTTGGTGTTGTGGTTGCGCACAAAGGGGAAGAATACACCTAACGCAGTCCATTGAGCCACCAGTTCACCGTTGGAATTCTCGCAGAACCCGCCGATGTCAGGACCATTGAAAGGTTGTCCGCTCAGACCGAGCGTCAGCGACATGGGTACGCTGAGTTGCATGTGGTCGGCAGACGAGAGATTGTCACCTGTCCATGTGGCGGCATAGCGTTGTCCACCCAGGAAGTTGGAACGTGAAAGAATGAAGGGTCGTTTCTGCGGGTGAGCCAGCAGCAGTCCCTGGCGGCTGGCACGTACCATGTTCATGCCATACACATTGTGAAAACGCAGGTGGGGACCTGGTGCCACCCCGTCACCACCCAAATGATGGTTGTCTTTCGGCATGGTGTTCTCTGGCTGCCCAAAGATGGCAGGTTCGTTCATGTCGTTCCATACCCCGTCCACACCCGTAGCCATGAAGTCACGGTAAAGGGTGGCCCACCATGTACGTACCCGCTTTCCACCTTGACACCTGGGTCAATCATATATACTGTCTTGAAATTGTGTTGGTGCAGATAGTCGTTTAGCCTGTAAGGATTGGGGAATGCGTCGGGATGGAATGTAAAGATGCGATAGCCGTCCATATAGTCAATGTCCATCCAGATGACGTCAGATGGTATGCGATGGCGCCGCAGCAGGTCTGCCACCTCCATCACCCGGCCGTCGGGACTGTAGGTGTGACGACACTGGTGATAGCCCAGTGCCCACAGCGGGGGCAGAGGCATGTGTCCCGTCAAGTCGGCCAGTGCCTGCATGAGCTGCTGCACATTACTTCTTTCTATGATGATGATGCGGAATGCCGGTCCGTCACTCTCGAACACCACGTCCCTGCCGGTGCTGATGGTCTGTCGCCAGGTATTATCGGCAATGATGCCGAACGTGGTGCCGTCACTGCGCAGTCCCATCACCCATGGATGGCTCTGATAAAGATGTGACCCCCCATCAACGCCATAGGCGGGGTTGTCGATGTTCCAGAGTGATATCTTCCTTCCGTTCCTCTTCAGGGGACCTGTCACCTCGCCCGTCCCATACAGATCAACATTCTCCCCGACTTGCACGGTAGCGATATGATGCCCGTTGCGCTGTGCGAAGACTGGTCTGAGCCTCCAGCCACTTGGCAGCGGCTCCGTTGCCATGGGTTCGCGTTCGAAGATGGGGGATGGCTGGTGGAATGACGGCTCATAGTCTTTCGGCCAGAACACTGCAATACTGTCGTTCGTTGCCAAGGCGGTCTGCGCCGTCACAGCGGCTGCGACGGCGAGACCTTGAAGCATGAAAACAAATCTCTTTACCATAATTGAAACTGATACAGACATGATGAATGGATGAAAAGACGCGTCGCCGGCTCAATGCTTCTGGTCTATGAGCTCGGCATGTATGGTCTCGTGGAACAGGTCGATGCTGATGCGGTAGTGTCCGTCGCGACTGATGTCCCACTTGGTGTCGTCGCCGCCGGTTCGCAACCGGCTGTCGTTGAGCACGTCGACACCTTGACGGTAGGGGTGGAGACTCTTGGGATGCCAACGGTCCTGTCCTTGGAACTTGAAGCTGGCAGGCTCCTCCACCTCAGGGTGACGTTTCAGCTCGCCCTCCCATGTCCAAACACAAGGATTGTCGGGACTCTGTTTCATGAGGAGCATCTTGCCCTCGGACTTCCAACCCACCTCAGTGGCTCCTCCGGCAATGAACAATTCACCCCACGGCTGGAACAGCTCACCATGAAGCACCTTCTGGTCGGTGTTGACATGCACACGGTAACGATCTTCACTGACCAACACCTGCCAGGCTGCTGCCTGAGCATCGGTTGTCGCGAAGTAGGTGACACCGTTATTCACCAGACTGGCATCGGCCACCACAGGCGTGAGGTACAAGGTTCCTTTGGCAGGCTTCTTGGATGTTGAAACCCGCAACTCGCCAGCGTTCAGACGCCCGGCATATTTATAGTCGTTGTCGCTTACCTTCTCCAACTTCTGAGTACCACCAGGCACTGCCGTCCCGGTGATCCACAAGTCTTGCGCGGCTGCGCCGCTAAATGATAAATGATAAATGATAAATGATAAATAATAACTACGGAGATTCATAACTATTTGGTGTGGCTACGCCGCTAAATGATAAATGATAAATGAACTATTTACTCTTCACTTCTATTATTGTTTCCTGCTGACATGAAACTCGGGACACATTGACTGTCAATAGCTGGCTCTCTGGCTCATAGCGCCAATCGGCAGCCGCCAGCTCACGGCCGTTGATACTGACCGAACGGGGACGGCCGACGCTGAGGAACTCCACCGTATAAGTACGGCTTTCGGGCATGCCGTTGAAGCGACCTTCACGCGGGTGGATGGTCAGCGTCCCTGCCTGATGCGTGATGCGTGTAGTGGTATAGGCCCCCTGCTTGTAGCCTTCTGTGTCGCCCTCGTCCTCATAGAGCGATGTCTCGCCGTCGGCACCGGGCACTACCTTGATGATCAAGCGGTCGGGGCGTGTGTTCAAGTTCATCATGGGTGGGTAGTTCACAATCACACTACCGGCACGGTAGAAATAAGGTATCTCGTCCATGGTGTATCTGTCAGTGAGGGTGCGGTTACCATTGACCACCCTATTGCGGCACACGTCGAACCATCGTCCTTCGGGCAACCAGGTGCGGCGTGCCGTCATGCCGTCGGCGCCGGCTCTGGTCACGACGGGAGCCACGAGGATGTCGTCGCCGAACATATATTCGTCCTCAAAGAGGTAGGCCTGGTTGTCTTCCGGCCATTCATAGTAGAGCGGACGACAGATGCTGACACCTGTATCGTATGCCTGTCGGGCTGCCGTATAGATATAGGGCATGAGGGCATAGCGCAGCTTCACCGTCTCCAGCAGCTGTGGGAAGTTGTCGTACTTCCAGATGCGGCGCTCAATGCCCTCCCAATTGGTGGCATGTGTGCGGAACACCGGTGTGAACACGCCATACTGCATCCAACGGAGGTAGAGCTGCCCATCATTGAGTCCTGTCTGCTGATGTCCGCCGAGGTCGTGTCCCCAGTAGCCGAAGCAAACGTTCGATGCCGTGGCAGTGAAGTAAGGCTGCCAGCCCAGCGTGCCGTAAGTAGAAAAGGAGTCACCTGAGAACCCTATGGGGTAACGGTGACTGCCCAGTCCCCCCCAGCGGTGGAAGATAAGTGGACGGCGGTCCGTACGGTTCAGTCGCATGTCGTTGTAGAACACATGGTTGCACCAGAAGGTCTCGCCCAATCCAGGGACATATTTGCTGGTGAGGTTCTGCTGCCAGTCGAGCCACCAGAAGTCCACGCCCTGACGTTCGCGGGCACGGATGATACGGTTGAACATGTGGTGATAGAAGCGTCCATCGCTCAGATTCCAAGGCACCACCTTGGTATCACTTTCCATACCCATGTCCAAACGCAGGTCGTGGAAATAGTCCTCATCATCGTCAACGCCATCAGCAGGATGCAGGTTCAGACTCACGTGCAGTCCCTGCTTGTGCATCCAGTCAATAAGCCCTTCCGGGTCGGGAATGGCCGTCCGGTCCCATGTCCAGCCCGTCCAGCCCTGAGTATGCCAGTCCATATCAAAGATCATGACATCCATGGGAATCTGGAAATGCTTCACATCGTTCACAATCTCCATGAACTCATCGCTTGTATAGCGTTGGTACTTGCTATACCAGTAGCCCAACACAAAGAGGGGGGGCATAGGCTGACGTCCTGCCACCTTGATATAATCGCCCAGGGCTTTCTTGTACTGATGTCCGTAACCCATAAAATACCAATCAATGGCATCCTTGTCTACCGGCTCTGCCACCCAGTCGATACCATCCACCTGCCTGTCAAACACGAAGGTGGTCGAGCCATCACCGCGGCGGGCACGGGGAGACTCGTCGATAACGGCCCATCCTGCCCTGGAGAGCAATCCGTTCTCCAACTCCTGCCGTTTGTTGTCGCCTATCTGACCGTCCAGCGTACGGGTAGTACCCTTCAGGTTCATGGCATCGTCTTTGCCGGGATACCACATGACACGGCGGTTGTTGAGTGTCAGGCTGACTGTCAGCACCTCGGCCGAGGGATGACGACCGTCAATCACTCCACCTATCTTATATTTAAGGGTGAGCGCATCGGTGGTGATGGTGAGCCAGCCATCCTTCTGCTCTGAGGTAAAGGCCGGAACTGGCAGACGGCGGTTCACAATGGCAAAGGTAGCACGGTCTTCGAAAAGAGCACGGTCGCTGTATTGAATACGAATCATTTCTGGTGTCAACACCGTAAAACGTGCTTTGCCAGCGCGAACGACAGCATCAGGATGTGCCATAGGATGATACTCTTGAGCCGACATGGCATTCATACTGAACAGAATGGTTAAAATTGATAATATCCGTTTCATAATAATATTGTAGTTTTCCGACTGCAAAGTTAGAGGTAAACACAGAGAAAAGGAAATTTGCAAGGCTTTGTATAAGACATTTTCCTTTATACACACAAAAAGCCGCTGAAAATCAGCGGCTTTTTCAAGTAGGATATCAATTTTGTATAATGAAAATATTGGGGCTATATCTCCATGATGAGCTGTTCAAACTGGTCGTTATCTACCTTGGAACGGTTTTTTATGCGAGTTTTGTAAGTGTTCACGGTATGCACAGAATAGTCAAGGAAATTAGCAATGCGATCACTATCGGTAATGCCCAGTCGGATAAGTGCAAAGATACGCATCTCACTGGTCAGCGAATGGTCGTTAGCTGGCTCCTTCCTGTCCTTCTCGTCAAACAGCTCATTATACTTCGCCACAAATTGCGGGAAGAGCTTGAGGAATGTCTGGTCGAAAGATTCAAACATGTTTTCGCGTTCAGCGTTCAGGGTCGACTGCTTGAGTGTAGTGCGCAAATCGTCATACTGTCGTGCGGTGATCTTACGGTCGAGTGCCATATAGAGTTTTTCGAGCTTGGCTATGAACTGGGCATTGGTGTAGAACGAGCGTCCTATGTACTCGTTCTTGATCTTATTGGCCTCCTGCAGCTGATGAATGGCGGTGGAGAGCTGCTGGTTCTTCTCCTGAAGCTGGTCAAGCTGCCGGTGAATAGTCTCACGTGCCTCGGTCAACTTACGGTTCTTCTTGTGAATATACCAGTAGCCCAGCAGTATTCCCAACAACAGGGCCACTGCCAGCCCTGTAGCGGCAAAGAGCCAATTACGCTGGCTCACCATGGCCTGATAGCGGTCCTGCTCGATGATGGGCAGGATGTCGTTGATTTCCACTTTCCGCAGGCGCGTGCCGTAGAAGTTGACATCTTCCAGCGCCTGGTGCACGTAGCGGCTAGCACGGTCGTAGTCACCACGTCGGTAGATGAGACGCGACAGGTGGTAGAGTGCCGTTATCTCGCGTGTGGCGGTTTCGTTGTCGGTGATGGCCGACTGTGCGAAATAGCTGATGGCTTTATCTTCCTCGTCCAAATAGATATATGCCCATGCCATCTGGGCGGTAGTCATGGCCCGCTGGTGAAGGTCGGAGTCGCAGATCTGCAGCACATTCTCGAACGATGCCAGTGCCTCGTGATACTGGTGGTCCCGCATCTGGTGCGAACCAGTACAAGCCCACCATTCGGCACTGTTCTCGGGAAGCATCTGCCTGAGAGAGTCGAGATAGGCATTGCTCAGGGTGATATACTTAGTATAGAAGGGCTCCTCTTTCACATAGTCGGCCATGGACATCCACAAACGGCAGTTCTGGTCATAATAGTCTTTCAGCAGGCTGCCCTCCAGCCGAGAACGGTCAATAGACCGCAGCAGGTCGTGAGCCTCGGAGAGAATGCCTGCCGAGATAAGGGAAAAGGCCATTGCATTCTTTGCCTTCACAATCTGGGACTCATTACCCGCTGCTATGGCTTTCTCAAGACAAGCAGTGGCATAATAACAGGCAGAGTCATAGCAGTATGCCTTGTATTCGTCATACAAGGCATAAAGCTGTTCGTACTCCTGACCCCTCTGGCGGGCTTTGTCCATGTCTTGTTTCAGACGGTCGATCCTGTCGATACGTTTCTGTTCGAAGGACTCACGCTGTTCAAGACTCTTGTCCAGTCTATCCAGCCAGACCTTAGCGTCTGTTGCCGCCAAGGTACTGGTGGCCAGCAGGAACAACAAAAGGGAATATAGCAGTTTCATATCATTACTTCGGCTGTTTGCCGATGTAAGCCAGGATACCGCCATCTACGTAGAGCACATGACCATTGACGGCATCGGAGGCATGGGAGGCAAGGAACACTGCAGGGCCTCCTAACTCTGAAGGATCGAGCCAACGGCCGGCAGGCGTCTTGGCACAGATAAACAAGTCGAAGGGATGACGGCTGCCATCAGCCTGGCGTTCACGAAGCGGTGCTGTCTGGGGTGTTGCAATGTAACCCGGACCGATACCATTGCACTGGATGTTGTATTCGCCATACTCGGAACAGATGTTGCGTGTGAGCATCTTCAGACCACCCTTGGCGGCTGCATAGGCACTTACGGTCTCGCGACCTAGCTCGGACATCATGGAGCAGATGTTGATAATCTTACCCTCCTTGCGCTCCATCATCTCGGGAATGACAGCACTCGAACAGATAAACGGACCGACAAGGTCAATGTCGATAACCTGCTGGAACTCAGCACGCTTCATCTCGTGCATGGGAATGCGCTTAATAATACCGGCATTATTCACCAGTATGTCAATCTGCCCTACTTCCTCGTGAATCTTGCTGACCAGTTGCTTCACGGCGTTCTCATCGGTCACGTCGCAGACATAGCCTTTCACATTGTCGATGCCTGCTTCCTTGTAATTATCCAGTCCACGCTGCAGGGCGGCCTCGTTAATGTCGTTAAAAATGATGTTCTTAATGCCTGCTGCAACAAATGCCTTAGCAATGTTGAAGCCAATACCGTAAGATGCACCCGTTATCCAGGCGTTCTTACCCTCTAAAGAAAATAAATTTGCCATTTTGATTGTAAGTTTATTAAGTTGATAAGTATGTGAATTTTTACAGTAAATCGGTGATTGCATAGAAGTCCTGGTCACCATAATCCAGGTTCTCCCCTCCCATTCCCCAGATGAATGTATAGTTATGGGTAGCGGCAGCACTGTGGATGCTCCATTCTGGCGAGAGTACTGCCTGCTCGTTGTGCATCCAGATGTGGCGCGTCTCCTTTGGCTCTCCCATGAAGTGGCAGACCGCCTGATCTTCGGGCAACTCAAAATAGAAGTATGCTTCCATGCGGCGGGAATGAGTGTGGGCGGGCATAGTGTTCCACACAGAACCTGGAGCAAGTTCGGTCATTCCCATCTGAAGCTGACAGGTAGCCAGCACCTGATTGACAAGCATCTTGTTGATGTGGCGTTCGTTCGACATATCTCGGCAACCCATGTGAGCCACAACTGCATTCTGCTTCGTTATCTTGCGGCAGGGGTAGGCAACATGAGCAACGGTAGAGTTGAAATAGAACTTGGAAGGATTCTCGGGATTGTCACTACAGAAAAGCACTTCACGGTCGCCACCGCCGACGTAGAGGGCTTCCTTGAACTGAAGTCGGAATGTCGCTTCACCAACACGTACTGTTCCTGGCCCCCCAACATTATATATACCCACTTCACGCCGGGAGGTGAAGAAGGGAGCTTTTAACGGTTCAATAGCCTCCAGGGGCAAGTTCTCGTTGACAGGCATGGCTCCACCCACAATCATCCGGTCGTACATGGAGTAGACCATCTGTACCTCGTCTGCAACAAATAATGATTCGATAAGAAAGTCTTGACGGAGACGGGCTGTATCGTAGTTGCGGGCATCGGCAGGATGGGCTGCATAACGCAATTGGTAGTTCGTTGTCATTTGCAAATTGAATTAGTGGTTTGCAAAATTACGAAATATAATACGGATGGCAAAATCTGAATCCTTAAAAAAAGCAAAAGCGGCGGAGCTAAGTAGACTCCACCGCAAGAAATTTATTTACAAAATAATATTAGTTCATAGCATCTGTCAGCTCTGCACCTGCCTTGAACTTAGCAACTTTCTTGGCAGCAATAGTAATCTTCTCCTTAGTAGCGGGGTTGATTCCCTCGCGAGCCGGGCGTACGCTAATGCTGAACGTGCCGAAGCCAATGAGTGAAACCTTTTCATCTGCTACGAGAGCATCCTTAATTGCAGTTACGGTTGCATCGAGAGCTTTCTTGGCGTCAATTTTGGAAATGCCAGCACCTGCGGCAATTTTCTCTACTAATTCTGTCTTGTTCATAATCTTGTTTTTTAGTGAATTATTAGTAAAATTATACGGAATTTCGCTTTTTTACGGTACAAATATAGGACAATTGATTCAATAAAACAACAAAATAAAGGAAAAAATCACTTTTTTACTGAAAAATAGTCTGTTTAACCCCTTTTTTTCATGAAAAACGGGATATTTTTCGTAATTTTGCGCCCGAATAATGAAAATACGCGTGTAAGAATCGTAAAACGTAAATAGTCAAATAGATAGTTGAGAAAATGTTTTCAATGCCGAAGATTACAAAAAATCTGCTGATAGTGAACGTGCTCATGGCACTGGCAACCCAGGTGGCATACATGCGGGGAATTGATCTTAACAACCTGCTGGGATTGCACTTTTTCATGGCGCCAGACTTCCATGTCTTTCAGTTGCTTACTTATATGTTTATGCACGCTTTGATTCTGCTGAATCCTACCCACATTCTTTTCAATATGTTTGCGCTGTGGATGTTCGGTAGTGTGATAGAGCGAGTATGGGGTGAGAAAAAATTCCTTTTTTATTACATTTGTTGTGGAATCGGTGCTGGTTTGGTACAAGAGGTTGCCCAGTATTGTGATTACATTGGGCTCTTTGGGCAGCCTGTAATGAATCTAGGAGCCACCGTAGGAGCTTCAGGGTGCGTCTACGCCATTCTGCTTGCTTTCGGAATGACCTTTCCCAACGAACGTATCTTTATCTTCCCATTACCCATACCTATCAAGGCAAAATGGTTTGTGGCTGGCTATGCTGCCATTGAACTGTACTTTGCATTCAGTTCCTCTGGCGATGGTGTAGCCCATACGGCTCACTTGGGGGGTATGCTTTTCGGATATCTTCTGATACGTTATTGGAACAAACATCCCGGTTCTCAATATAATCGTTCACGTGGAGAGGAGTTCTTTAATCGTATGAAACGTAACTTTGAGCAGCATAAAGGGTCGGGCAGGACACAACAGACTCCCCACATGCATGCTGACAGCGGAGCCACAAAAGTGGACGATATGGAATATAACGCTCGCAAAAAAGCACGTCAGGACGAAATTGATGCCATCCTCGACAAAATCCGTAAGAGTGGCTATGACAGTTTGACAAAAGAAGAAAAGAAACGGCTGTTTGATGCCAGCAATGAAAGATGATCAAACAGTTGAAACTTTTTACGCTAAACTTGGTGGCAGGCGCCAACTTGGCTGTTATCGCTTTGATGCTGCTGTCAGGTTATTCCGACCACGTACCGCCATCCACTTTCTCTCATCTGTCATGGCTAGGGTTGGTATTTCCTTTTTTCCTGTTACTGAACCTGTTCTTCGTTTTCTTTTGGATCATGTTCAAGTGGCGACGCTTGTGGATTCCTGTTTTTGGATATGCCCTCGCGTACGTACCTATTACTATCTATCTTCCCCTGAACTCTCCAAAAGATTTGCCTGACGGAACCATCAAAGTCCTGTCGTATAATGTAGCTTGCTACAGCGGCAACGGGAAATATCATGAATATGATGGCTTCGACTCTGTCTACAACTATCTGGCCCGCCAGAAGGCAGACATCGTGTGCCTACAGGAAGACAATGATACATGGCGACGATTTGTCATGCACAGATATAGCAAGATCTATCCCTACAACGACACCACGGTGTTCTGTAAACAACAGAGTTTTAATGGTGTAGGCATCCATACCCGATTCCCCATACTGCGCAAGGAACGTATTTGGTATGAGTCAAAAAGCAACGGTTCCGTGGCCTATTTCCTAAAGGTAGGCCGCGATACTGTTTTGGTTGTGAATAATCATCTGGAGTTTAGCCACATCAATCAGGATGACCGTGAGAATTACCGACGGATGATACATGGCAAGATGGGACGTGACACTGCCCGTACAGAATCAGTGCTGCTGATAGAGAAATTGGCAAAGGCAAGCGTCATAAGAAGCCGTCAGGCTGAAGCCGTTCATCGATACATAGAAGCCCACCGACATCTGCCGGTCATCGTCTGCGGCGATTTCAACGACTGTCCTATTTCCTATTCCCATCGGAAGATAGGAGAAGGGCTTACAGACTGTTTTGTAGCTGCTGGTCGAGGACTCGGTTTGTCATATTTTCAGAAAGGCTTTTATTTCCGCATCGACCACATTTTCTGCTCAGATCATTTTCAGCCTTTCAATTGTATTGTTGACAACAAAACTGACGTTTCTGACCATTATCCTGTGGTTTGTTGGCTAAAAATGAGTGATAAACCTTAAAAAATGTGCGAAAAATGCTAATAAATTTTTCGTAATGTAAAAAATTCACTATATTTGCACGCTAAAATGTGCGTGAACAAGATATAATAATTAAAAAATAACATAATAAACAAAATGCAAAACAAAGGAATTGTAAAATTTATCGCACTGATTCTCATTCTAGTGTGTATCTTCTACCTCTCCTTCTCGTTCGTGACAAGATATCACGAAAACAAGGCTGCGGCCATGGGTGAGGAAGCTGGTCAGGAGTACCTTGACTCCATCATGAACGAGAAAGTGTACTGCGGCATCTATTCTTTCAAGCAGTGCCGCGAAATGGAAATCGGCCTTGGTCTTGACCTGAAAGGCGGTATGAACGTGATTCTCGAGGTATCTGTACCCGATGTGATTGACGTGCTGGCTGACCACAAGCAGGACGCTGCCTATCGCAAATCGATGGAGGAGGCCAAGAAGGAAGAAGAGACAAGTCAGGATGACTTTATCTCGCTGTTCGTCAAGTATTGGAAACAGAATGCACAGGGCCGTCCTATGGCTGCCATCTTTGCAACCCAGCAGATGAAAGGCAAGGTTAGCACCTCCTCTACTGATGCTGAAGTAGAGAGCGCTTTGAGAGCTGAGGTTCAGTCGGCCGTTGACAACTCGTTCAATGTGGTTCGTAACCGTATTGATAAGTTTGGCGTTGTCCAGCCGAACATTCAGAAACTGGAAGGCCAGTCCGGCCGCATCATGGTGGAGATGCCTGGTGTCAAAGAGCCTGAGCGTGTTCGTAAGCTGCTTCAGGGTTCGGCCAACCTGGAATTCTGGGAGACATACAACTCTCAGGAGATTACTCCTCTTTTTGCACAGCTCAACCAGCGTTTCGCCTCTCACGGTGATCTTGGAACAGACACTGTTGCTGTCGACACAACCACAGTTGCTGAGGTTGCAGAGGCTGCAGAGGCTGTTGCTGACACAGCAAAGGCTGCTGCCAGTGACTTGGCTGCCAAGCTGAGCAAGAAGGATGCCAAGGCCGACGATGCCAAGGCTCAGGCTGAGGCAAAGAAGCAGAACCCTCTGTTTGCAGTATTCCAGCCCACTCAGGGAAACACGCTGGCAGTGGTCGGCTATGCACTGGCACGCGATACTGCTGATGTGAACAAGGTCATCTACTCTGACATTGCCCGCCAGATTCTTCCCAGCGACCTGAAACTCCTGTGGGGTGCCAAACCCGCGGATTTCGGTTCCAACGAGGCTCATGCCGATGTTTATGAACTGTATGCACTGAAGATTACTGAAGCTAATGGACGTGCTCCGTTAGAAGGTGACGTGATTGTCAGTGCCAGCGATGGTTTCGACCAGATGGGTCACCCCGATGTTTCTATGCAGATGAACTCTGACGGTGCACGCCGTTGGGCTCAGCTCACCAAGCAGAATGTAGGCAAGGCTGTAGCTATTGTACTTGATGACGCTGTCTATAGCGCTCCCCGAGTAAACCAGGAGATCGATGGTGGTAACTCACAGATTACTGGTAACTTCACCATTGAAGATACGAAGGACTTGGCCAACACGCTGAATTCAGGTAAGATGCCTGCTCCTACCCGTATTGTACAGGAAGAAGTTGTAGGACCGTCACTCGGTGCACAGTCCATCAAACAGGGTATCTGGTCATTCCTCATTGCCTTCGTGTTGCTGATGATCTATATGATCATGCTTTATGGCGTCATTCCTGGTCTGTTAGCCGACTGCGCCCTGCTGTTCAACCTGTTCTTCACTCTCGGTATTCTGACCTCGTTCCAAGCCGCTTTGACCATGCCGGGTATTGCTGGTATCGTGCTGACCCTTGGTACTGCTGTGGACGCCAACGTGCTTATCTATGAACGCACGAAGGAAGAGCTACACAAGGGCCTCGGCGTGAAGGAAGCCCTCAACAAGGGTTATTCGAATGCCTTCTCGGCCATCTTCGACTCAAACGTCACTTCTCTCATCACTGGCTTCATCCTGCTGTTCTTCGGTACAGGTCCTGTGAAGGGATTTGCCACCACCTGGATCATTGGTATCTTCTGTTCGTTCTTCACCGCCGTGTTCCTTACCCGTCTGGTATATGAGCACATGCTGAAGAAGGACAAGTGGACCAACCTTACCTTCGTTACTGCTTATTCCAAGAACATGATGCAGAACACGAAGTTCAACTTCATGGCAGCTTATAAGAAGACCTTCGTCATCTGGGGTATTGCAGCCATCATCTTCTGTGTCAGCTTCGCTGTTCGCGGCCTGAGTCAGAGTATTGACTTCACAGGCGGACGTAACTATGTGGTCCAGCTTGACAAGGAAACCCATGTGGAGGATGTTCGTGCAGCCCTGTCTGGTGCTTTCATCAACACCATCGGCGAGAAGGCTAATCAGGAGGCAAACACCAGCGTCATTGCCCTCGGTACAGAAGGTAAGACCGTACGTATCTCCACCAACTGGGATATCGAGTCGAACAATCCTGAGGTAGACGACAAGGCAGAGAACATTCTTTACAACGCTCTGACCAAGGCAGGCCTGATTAATCAGGCAGATATGGCAGCCTTTAAGAATCCTGATGTACGCGAAGGCGGTTCCATCATCAGTTCTGCCAAGGTAGGTCCATCGGTGGCTAAGGACATTACGTACGGTGCCATCATATCCGTGCTGATTGCCTTGGTGGCTATCTTTATCTACATCCTCGTCCGTTTCCGCAACGTGGCCTTCTCTGTTGGTTCCATCGTAGCCCTGGCTCTCGATGCCCTCATCGTGATTGGCTTCTACTCGGTGCTCTGGGGATGGGTTCCCATGTCGCTCGAAATCGATCAGACCTTCATCGGTGCCATCCTGACTGTGATTGGTTACTCCATCAACGACAAGGTGGTGGTGTTCGACCGTGTGCGTGAGAACTTCAAGCTCTTCAAGAAGCGTGACCGTCAGACGCTGTTCAACGACTCGCTGAACCAGACACTGGCTCGTACCATCAACACCTCAGTCACAACGCTCATTGTGCTGCTCTGTATCTTCATCCTCGGTGGTGACAGCATCCGCAGCTTCTCGTTCGCTATGATCCTGGGTGTTATTTTCGGTACGCTCAGCTCGCTCTTCATCGCTGCTCCTGTGGCTTACCTCACTATGGGTAAGACCATCCGCGAGACCGATGAGGAAGAGGTTCCTGCCAAGAAGTAATCAAAGCAGATTGCAAAAAAGAACCCCCTGAAGGGGCATAAGCAGACACAGGCAGGGGAAAAGCTCCTGCCTGTGTTTCTATTTGATCATAAAAACAAAACTATCCAATGGAAAACAAGCAATACAAGCGCTATACCGTCACATCGGCATTGCCCTATGCCAACGGCGGTGTACATATTGGACACCTGGCCGGCGTATATGTACCGGCCGATATCTATGTACGATATCTCAGGGCAAAGAAACGCGAGGTACTCTTCGTTGGTGGAAGCGACGAGCATGGTGTACCTATTACTATTCGCGCACGCAAGGAAGGAATCACCCCTCAGGACGTGGTAAACCGTTACCACACCATGATCAGGGACTCCTTCGAGGACTTCGGCATCTCGTTCGACATTTACAGCCGCACCACCTCTAAGACTCACCACCAGTTTGCAGCAGACTGGTTCCGCAAACTCTACGATGAAGGAAAACTCACCGAGGAGACTACGACACAGCTTTACGATGAAGAGGCCCACCAGTTCCTCGCCGACCGCTATGTCACAGGCGAATGTCCCTACTGTCACAATCAAGGCGCCTATGGCGACCAGTGCGAGAAGTGCGGACGCGACCTCTCGCCTACTGAGCTCATCAATCCCAAGTCCACCATCAGCGGCTCCACACCCGTCCTGAAGGAGACAAAGAACTGGTATCTTCCGCTCAACGAGTATCAGGACTGGCTGAAGCAGTGGATCCTCGAGGAGCACAAAGAGTGGCGTTCCAACGTCTATGGGCAGTGCAAATCGTGGCTCGACATGGATCTGCAGCCCCGTGCCATGACACGCGACCTTGATTGGGGCATTCCCGTACCCGTGGAGGGTGCTGAAGGCAAAGTGCTCTATGTATGGTTCGACGCGCCCATCGGCTACGTCTCGAATACAAAGGAGCTGTGCGAGCGCGACCCGCAGCGTTGGGGCACATGGCAGAAGTGGTGGCAGGACGAGGACACACGTCTCATTCACTTCATTGGCAAAGACAACATCGTGTTCCACTGCATCATCTTCCCTGTGATGATGAAGGCTCACGGTGGATACATCATGCCAGACAATGTGCCCGCCAACGAGTTCCTCAATCTTGAAAACGACAAGATCTCTACCTCACGCAACTGGGCTGTATGGCTTCACGAATACCTTGTGGACTTCCCAGGCAAGCAGGATGTGTTGCGTTATGTGCTCACTGCCAATGCTCCTGAGACCAAAGACAACAACTTTACCTGGAAGGACTTCCAGGACCGCAATAACAATGAACTGGTAGCAGTCTATGGCAACTTTGTGAACCGTGCCTTGCAGCTCACCTGGAAATACTGGGAGGGAGTAGTGCCCCCATGTGGAGAACTGCTCGACGTTGACCAGGCAGCCATTGCTGAGTTCAAGGATGTGAAAGAGAAGGTCGAGACGCTTCTGGAGCAATTCAAGTTCCGCGATGCACAGTTCGAAGCCATGAACCTTGCCCGCATTGGCAATCGCTACATCACCGAATGTGAGCCTTGGAAAGTGTGGAAGACTGATCCCAAGCGCTGTGAGACAGTCCTTAACGTCTGCTTGCAGTTGGTGGCCAACCTCTCCATCGCCTTCGGCCCCTTCCTGCCATTCAGCAGCAACCGCCTGCGTTCTCTCATCAATGAGCAGAACCTCGATTGGGAGCAGCTTGGTTCCACAGACCTGCTCCCGGCAGGTCATCAACTCAACGAACCGCAATTGCTCTTCGAGAAAATCGACGATGAAGCCATTCAGCGCCAGCTCGACAAGCTGGAAGCCACCAAGAAAGCCAACGCAGCCTCAGCCTGGAAGCCTGCTGACATCAAGGACACGGTGAGCTTCGAGGAATTCGAGAAACTCGACATCCGCGTAGGACTGGTGAAAGACTGTCAACCCGTCAAGAAATCAAAGAAACTGTTGCAGTTCACCATCGATGATGGCACAGGCCAGGACCGCACCATCTGCTCGGGCATTGCACAGTTCTACGAGAATCCCGCAGAACTCATAGGCCGCCGCATCCTCTTCGTGGCCAACTTTGCACCTCGCAAGATGATGGGTATCGAAAGCCAAGGCATGATCCTTTCAGCCGTTGACAGCGACGAGAGCCTCAGCGTGGTTACTACCACCAAGGACGTAAAGCCTGGAAGCCAGGTTGGATAATTACCGAATCAAACGGTATCCCCCTATAGTATCGTACAAAAAGTGCAAGAGTATGATACTATAGGGTATTCTTTTCAGAACGGGAAGACTGGGAACAAGTAACTGAGTAAGATGTGAAAAGAGCAAGATTTATCCTAATAGCCCTGCTGGGAGCCTGTCTGCAACTTATGGCACAAGAGGCAGACAGTACTTCCCTGCACCCATCGTTTGGAGTGGACTATTCTGGTGAGGTCCAGACGGACTTCAAGCGAGCCCGCATGGCAAATCTTCTCCAGCTGCGTGCCAACATCCCCCTTTCCAGGGCATTGTCCTTTCAGGCAGCTTCCCTCAGCACGCTGACAACCAATGAAGTGCTGGATGTCATAGACCTACAGGGCTTCTCCAACATCGATTCCTACGGTCTGAACATTCCGTTTGCATTCACGGTAGCAGGATTCTCCTGGCAAATGAACGAACATCATTCGCTCTTTGCAGGCATCCGCCGCGTCGACGAGGATTACTTCTGTAGCGACGGAGTAGGTCTTTTCACCAACTGTTCGTGTGGCATCTTCCCCACCCTCAGCTGGAACTTCCCCATCGGCACTTTCCCTTTCGCGGCAATGGGCATCCATTATACCTACGACAACGAGAAGCTATGCCTACAGGCATCGCTCTACAACGGTGAAGGGAATTACCGTTTCACGGGACGCTACAACATCTTCCGCTTCTGTCCCAACAGCGACGGCGTTTTTGCCATTGCTCAGGCTGAATACCGCCATCGCGACAGTCACTACTACCTGGGAGGCACCTTACACACCCAGCCAAAAGTTCTGCCTTCGGCATGGGCTTATGCCGAGCAGGCTCTGACCCCCGACTTTACTTTGTTGGCTGCCTACGGTCATGCTTTCAGTAGCGACATTCTTTGCGATAACTTCTGCGGCCTTGGCGGGAAATACACCCTCAAACGCACTGAGTTCGGTTTGTTCACTGACTATGTCCGTGTGCTCGATGTCGAGGAATGGGCCACGGAACTTATCTGCAGCCTCCACCTCACCGATTTCCTTACCGTCAAGCCCGTGCTGCATGTCATCACCACCGAAGGCAGCACCAAGTGCGTCGGCATGTTGCGAGTGGACATTGGCATCTGATGGCAAGATGGTTCTTGTGTGACTCACAATCATCACTGATGATGCTCTCCTGCTGATTGAAAAATCTGTCTTTATATAAACTTTCTTAAACGAACGCTGAGTTCAGCCACCTGCAAGAGCTGTTCCAGTTCAACGGCATCCCGCACTATGAGACCATCACCCCCGATGGCTGCCGTGTCCGTGAAGATCTCAGCATCAGTGGCTACCACGACTTCAAGAATGAGTTGGAAAGGATCTTGGAGAAGCTGAAATAGATTGAAACGAATATGTACCAAATCAAGACTCCAAAGAAATGACACCTTTTCGATTCAGAAGTTTATACTCCTCTGCATCTTTGCAGACATGTTGGAAGTCAACCTTCCTCTTAGTTCTTGCTAATATACTAACCTTAGCAACCTCTTGTTCTAACAACGACCTGCCAATTAACCAGCCGATACAGAAAGGTATCATCTCATCGTATAACGAATATGACGGTACCATGTTGAATTTAACTAAAGCAGACATGGATAAGGCGGGATTCTCACTTGGCGACCTCATCAGCATCGCCGTTGACGATAAATTATTCGATATACCATATTACGACGGTTA
>Ga0247610_10000941_pt1 | contig 38047 bp, 32 predicted proteins | sample 174DNAGHGhighgp2_FD_193483 | JGI IMG/M metagenome (GOLD analysis project Ga0247610, IMG submission 193483) | Sheep rumen microbial communities from Palmerston North, Manawatu-Wanganui, New Zealand - 1742 DNA GHGhigh gp2 | ecosystem: Host-associated > Mammals > Digestive system > Stomach > Rumen...
GTTCCAAGGTTTCTTCTAAGATCGGTATCATCGAGAACCTGCTCGGTAAGGTTGACAAGCTCATCCTCTGTGGTGGTATGACCTACACCTTCGCAAAGGCTCATAATGGTGAGATTGGTGATTCTATCGTGGAACTCGACAAGCTCGATGTTGCTCTTGGCGTCGAGGAACTGGCTAAAAAGAACGGCGTACAGCTGGTGCTCGGTTCTGACTGCACGGCTACCAATGGCCTCGATTTCGGTACTATGACCGTAAAGCCAGGTGCTGAGATCATCACCTGTCCTGCTAACAACGTGCCTGCTGGTTTCGAGGGTGTGGATGCTGGTCCTGCTTCTCAGGATGACTTCCGCAAGGCCATCAAGGGTGCAAAGACTATCCTCTGGAACGGTCCTGCAGGTGTCTTTGAGTGTGACAACTTCACTGCTGGTTCACGCGCTATTGGTGAGGCCATCGCTGAAGCAACAGCCGAGGGTGCTTTCTCTCTGATTGGTGGTGGCGATTCTGTAGCTTGTGTCAACAAGTTCGGTCTGGCCGACCAGGTATCTTACATCTCTACCGGTGGTGGTGCTCTGCTCGAGGCCATCGAAGGAAAGGTTCTTCCTGGTGTTGCTGCCATAAAGGGTGAGTAAGCGAACACAATTCATACAAACGTTTACGTGGAAAAAATCCCGGTACGCCATACAGCGTATCGGGATTTTTCATACCTTTGCAGCAGAAAAAAGAAAAAGAACAAACTACATTAATATAATAATAAACAGCTATGAGTAAGAAATTTGTAATCGGAGACCGTATAAAGGACGAGTGGATCTCTGTTCTGGACACTGAGAAGAAAAAACTCGAGTTCACAAACCACCTGGCCAGCGCCAAGGAGTATCTGTTAGAGGAGGATGCCCAAATTAACCTCCAGAAGATTCAGGAGACTGGCTATTTCAGCGACCTGCAAATCTACCTGAAGGAGGAGAACAAGGCCTATAAGATTGACGAGAGCGATACGCTCTAAATAAAAATCCCCGCCAGCTGGTGGGGATTTTTATTTACTTATCAAGTAAGATCTTCATCATTTCAATAGCCGAATACGGAATCGGCGTACCAGGACCGAAGATACAAGCTACACCAGCCTTATAGAGGAAGTCATAGTCCTGTGCGGGAATCACACCTCCGGCAGTTACCATGATGTCCTCACGGCCCAGTTTCTTCAACTCCTCGATGAGCTGAGGAATGAGCGTCTTGTGACCAGCTGCTAATGAGGATGCGCCAACGATGTGCACATCGTTCTCCACTGCCTGACGGGCGGCCTCTTCCGGGGTCTGGAACAGGGGTCCCATATCCACGTCAAAACCACAGTCGGCATAACCTGTTGCCACTACCTTTGCACCACGGTCGTGACCGTCCTGACCCATCTTGGCAACGAAGATACGCGGACGACGACCCTCCTTCTGAGCAAACTCGTCGGTAAGACGCTTGGCCTCCTCGAAGTCTTTGTCATTCTTTGATTCTGAACTATACACGCCTGAAATTGTTCTGATTACTGCTTTATAACGACCTACGATTTCTTCGCAGGCATCTGAAATCTCACCCAGCGTACAACGCAACTGTGCAGCCTTCACTGCCAAGTCGAGCAGGTTGTTCTCACTCTTCCTACCTTCCTTGAAGTCACGCACGCAATCGGTAATAGCCTTCAAGGCTGCCTGACAAGCAGCCTCATCGCGCTTACTACGGACTTCCTTCAGACTCTCCTCCTGCTGCTTGCGAACAGCGGTGTTGTCGACCTCGAGGATATCAATCGGATCCTCATGCTCCAGACGATACTTATTAATACCCACAATGGTCTGGGTGCCTGAGTCGATGCGAGCCTGCGTACGGGCGGCAGCCTCCTCGATACGCATTTTCGGCAGACCAGTCTCAATGGCCTTCGCCATGCCACCCAGTTTCTCAATCTCCTGGATATGCTCCCATGCCTTATGAACCAGTTCATTGGTCAGGGTCTCCACGTAGTAAGAACCTGCCCAGGGGTCGATCTGCTTGCAGACCTTGGTCTCATTCTGAATATAGATCTGCGTGTTACGGGCAATACGAGCCGAGAAGTCAGTAGGCAGGGCGATGGCCTCATCGAGGGCATTGGTATGGAGTGACTGAGTGTGACCCAGCACGGCTGCCATAGCCTCAATACAGGTACGACCGACATTATTAAACGGATCCTGCTCTGTCAATGACCAACCAGAAGTCTGTGAATGGGTACGGAGTGCAAGAGACTTCGGATTCTTGGCACCAAAGCTCTTCACAATCTTTGCCCATAGCAGACGACCAGCACGCATCTTGGCAATCTCCATGAAGTGGTTCATACCGATAGCCCAGAAGAAGCTCAGACGCGGTGCAAAGGCATCCACATCGATACCGGCATTCACACCAGTACGCAGATAGTCCATACCATCGGCCAGGGTGTAAGCCAGCTCAATATCAGCTGTAGCACCAGCCTCCTGCATGTGATAACCTGAGATAGAGATACTATTGAACTTCGGCATCTTCTGCGAGGTGTACTCGAAGATATCGGCGATGATCTTCATTGAGAAAGCTGGGGGATAGATATAGGTGTTACGCACCATGAACTCCTTCAGGATATCGTTCTGGATGGTTCCTGCCATCTCCTCCAACTGAGCGCCCTGCTCCAGACCGGCCACGATGTAGAACGCCAAGATAGGCAGCACGGCACCGTTCATGGTCATCGACACAGACATCTTGTTCAAGGGGATACCTGAGAAGAGCACCTTCATGTTCTCTTCGTTGCAAATTGATACACCGGCCTTACCTACATCGCCCACCACACGGGCATTGTCGGGATCGTAACCACGGTGTGTCGGCAGGTCGAAAGCTACGGAAAGTCCCTTCTGACCGGAAGCCAGGTTACGGCGATAGAAAGCATTCGACTCCTCAGCAGTTGAGAATCCGGCATACTGACGGATGGTCCACGGACGGAACGGGTACATCATCGAATACGGACCTCTCAGGTACGGAGGAATACCGGCCGTGAAGTCGAGGTGTTCCATTCCTTCGAGGTCTTCTTTCGTATAAACTGGACGTACCTCGATATGCTCGGGTGTCTTCCAGTTCTCTACGATTCCATTGTCTTTAATCCACTTGGCACCATCTTGAGCCTTGATGCCTGCATAGATATCAATATCTTTAAACTGTTTACGCATAATTCAAGTCTCCTATTCTTTAAATACCAAGTTTCTGATTATATTCTTTCAAAGTCTCAAGCACGTTGCACTTCACGTGAACGAAGTTCTCGATGCCGGCAGCCTTCAGATCATCCATGCAAGCAGGTGCACCTGCAACAACGAACATCGCACGACCATTCAAATACTTAAAGGCAGGAATAGCGTATTCGGCATACTCATCATCAGAAGAGCAGATCACCACGATGTCAGCCTTCGCCTCCAGCGCAGCATCCACACCCTCCTCAACAGTCTTGAAACCGAGGTTGTCAATCACCTTGTAACCGGCACAAGCCAGGAAATTACAAGAGAACTGGGCACGAGCCTGACGCATGGCAAGATTACCAATAGTAAGCATAAAGGCTGTCGGAACCTTCGTCTCCTCAGTGTGGATACGCAAGTCCTCGAAATCAGCAGCCAGACGCGTGCTCTCAATTGCCTTGAACGGGCGCTCACAATCCTCGTGGTTCTGACCACAACAGCAACAAGTCTTAGCCTTCTTACCTTCGCTCTTCTCGGTGAAGTTCGGGAACTGGTTAGTACCCAACAGGAATTCCTTACGCTTAGCAGCATCACCATGACGTTTCACATTGGTGGCGTTGATATCATCCTGGATCGTTCCAGCCTTGACAGCAGCAAGGAAACCTCCCTCCTCTTCTACCTTCAGGAATATCTTCCAAGCCTCAGTAGCCAAAGCATCCGTCAAGTGCTCAATATAATAGGAACCGGCACCTGGGTCAACGATGCGATCAAAATGACTCTCCTCCTTGATAATCAACTGCTGGTTGCGGGCAATACGCTCAGAAAAATCCGTAGCCTCCTCATACGGTGCATCAAACGGCGTTACCACCATCGAGTGAACACTGCCCAACGCAGCACTCATAGCCTCGGTCTGCGAACGGAGCAGATTGACATAGCTATCGAACAAGGTCTGATTATAAGTAGAGGTGGTTGCATTGATAATCATCTTGCAAGCGCAATCACACTTAGGCTCGTACTGCTTCACAATCTGAGCCCAAAGCAGACGGGCTGCACGGAACTTTGCAATCTCCATAAAATAGTTCTCGCTGACACCCATATTAAACTTAATGCTCTTGGCAGCAAGATCCACATCCACACCGGCATCGGTCAACTCCTGCAGATACTCGTTACCCCAGGCCAGGGCATAGCCAAGTTCCTGAACAATGTAGGCACCGGCATTATTAAGCGCATCGGTGCTAACAGCGATACAACGGAAGTTGGGATACGTCTTGAGAATCTCAACAAGCTGAGGGCCAAATGCAAGAATAGGCGTTACATCCTTGCCTTTCATAACCATCTTTGCCATTGGATCCCATTCAATAGAACCCACGACCTTCTCTTTGTCGTAGCCCTTCTTGGCGAAGAAGTCCACAAGGATTTGAGCCAATTCAAGTGAGTGTTTCGGACAAGTAGCGAAATTTACCTCGATACAATCGCAGAAGATGCCATCGAGCAGCGTCTCGACAGTCTCCTTAGACACCAACTTACCAGGAATCTTAAAGCCTAATGAGTCGACACCCTTGTTCAGAATGTCTAGAGCCTTGGCATTGGCAGCCTTAGCATCATCTACTACAATGTTCTGACGAACATACCACACATTCGAGTCCTTCTTGTTACCACGCACAAATGGGAACTCCCCAGGGAGTGCATCAGGTGTTTTCAGGTTCGCCAGGTCTTCGCGGCGATAGAAGGGCTGTACATTAAAACCTTCATTGGTTCTCCATACCAAGCGCTTCTGGAAGTCGGCTCCCTTCAGGTCGACTTCAATCTTGTCCAACCACTCTTGTTTGGTCGGTGCAGTGAACTCGGTAAAGAGTTTCTCTTTGTTTGCCATAAATACGTAAATTATTATATAAAAGTTTTGTCTTAAGCTTCACTTTACGGTTTGCAAAGATACAAACTTTTTATGCAAATTGGTCAAATGAATTGTGAAAGAAATAAAAAAACGGTATTTATTCAAAATTATGTGCACAAATATGCACTTTATGAGCAAAATTTTGATTAATTTTGCACGCGATTTAGAGAAGTTTGGTTTGTTATGGAATCATTTCAGTGGTTAAAAGACCTCTTTACGACGACTGACTCAGTAGCGCATATCACGCTACTCTATGCCATTGTCATCGCTATCGGTGTCTATTTAGGCAAAATCAAGATATTCGGCATCTCACTGGGAGTCACCTTCGTCTTGTTTGCTGGTATCATAGCCGGGCATATCGGATTCACCGCCCCAACTGATATCCTCACTTTCATACAGGACTTCGGACTGATTCTCTTCGTATTCATGATCGGTCTGCAGGTGGGTCCAGGTTTCTTCGAGAGTTTCGGCACACAAGGCATCAAGCTCAATGGACTGGCAGCCGCTGCCATCCTCCTCAACATCCTCGTAATGTTTGCCTGTTACTACATCTTCTTCGATAGCAGCAATCCCATCAACTTGCCGATGATGGTAGGTACGCTCTATGGGGCAGTCACCAACACCCCTGGTCTTGGTGCGGCGAATGAGGCACTCAACACGGTATTCCCCAATGGGGCCCCACAGATTGCATCGGCCTACGCCTGTGCTTATCCCCTCGGTGTTCTGGGCATCATCGGCGCTATTGTATTAATAAGGTACGCGTGTAAGATCAAACTCGAGAAGGAAGAATATCGCCTGAAGGCACTCGAAGAAACAAATACAAACAAAAAACCCTTTAAGATGCACCTGGAGGTGACGAATAAGTATCTTGAGGGCAAGACGCTCCTGCAGGTTCACGACTTTCTCAACCGAGACTTCGTGGTGTCAAGGCTCGTCCATCAGGGGGAACTGTGCATCCCTAACCGCGATACCATTTTCCACGAGGGCGACCAGATGCTCATCGTCTGCGCAGAGGCAGATCAGGAGGCTATCACAGCCTTCATAGGTCCGAAACTCGACATCGACTTCGAGCAACAGGATCAGCCGTTGGTATCCAAGCGTATCCTCATCACCAACCCGAAGATCAACGGTAAGACGCTCTCTTCGTTGCATTTTTCAAGTGTACATGGTGTGAATGTCACCCGTGTCACACGTCATGGCATGGATCTCTTCGCCTCTGCGGCCCTACCCTTACAAGTGGGCGACAGGATTATGGCTGTGGGGCCGGAAGATGCAGTCGACCGTGTAGCGAATCAGATGGGTAACTCCATCCGTCGTTTGGAAGCACCAAACATCGCCACCATCTTTGTGGGAATCTTTATTGGACTGATCTTCGGCATGTTCCCGTTGGCCATTCCCGGCATGCCAGTACCTGTAAAACTAGGTCTCGCAGGCGGTCCGCTCATCATTGCCATCCTCATCGGACGCTATGGCTATAAGATCCACTTGGTCACTTATACCACAACCTCGGCCAATATGATGTTACGCGAAATAGGTCTTGTACTTTTCCTCGCCTCCGTCGGCATCAAGGCTGGTGCAGGTTTCTTCGAGACAGTGATCGAGGGCGACGGGCTTCTCTATGTCCTCACAGGCTTTCTCATCACCATCATCCCGATTCTCATCATCGGACCGATTGCCCGCCTGCGCTACAAGTTCAATTATTTCACCATAGCGGGTATGATTGCAGGTACCTATACCGATCCCCCAGCTCTAGCTTATGCCAATAGCATCTGCTCGAAAGAGGCACCGGCTCTGGGCTATTCAACGGTCTATCCGCTCTCGATGTTCCTCAGGATCTTCACGGCACAGATTATTGTACTATTTTTCTGTGGCTAAGATCAGATTATTCAGAAAACTCAGATATTATAATAATACACCAAACAAAAATGAATAAAAGTAAAATCCTACTCAGCGGTTTACTCATGATGAGCGCCTCAACAATGTTCGGCCAAGGAGCCAAGAACATCCGAATCAACGAGGTGCTCACCAACAACACCACGAGCATTCAGGATGAGTTCGGTCAGCGTGAGGCTTGGATCGAGGTGGAGAACACCTCGTTCACCACCTACAATATCCGAGGTATGTACTTCACCACCGACCGAAGTGTACTCGATCCCAACATGAGTGTGCCGGAGCGCATCAAACGTATGCGAGTTATCCCTAATGGGGATGTGCGTACACAAATTGGCGGTCGACAGCACCTGGTATTTTTCTGCAACTCCAACCCGTCACAAGGAAAGTTGCACCTCTCTCTAAACGTTCCCATATCGGAACCACTTTGGATTGGCTTCTACAATGGTAATGCTACCGAACTGATCGATTCGGTCAGTGTACCGGCCTTGGCTGCTGACCAGTCGTATGCGCGTCATGGTGACTCATGGAGTATCAAGTCGGCAGAGAATGTTACCCCAGGTATCGAGAACTTTATCCAAACGGATGAGACGAAGGACGCCTATCTCAAACGCGAAGATCCCTACGGCTTCGGCATTACCCTGCTCGCCATGGGTATTGTATTCTTCTGTCTGGCCATCCTTTTCCTGTTCTTCTGGCTCTTCGGAATGATTATGCGTCACCTCGATACAGCAAAGAAAGTAGTTAATACTCAACCCATCAAACCCATCACGAAGACCGTAGAGGTAACCCATGACCTGGCACATGCCACGGGTAACATTCTACAGGATGGTCTGAAGACGAGGGGTAAGGACAAGGAGGTCTATATCGCCGTCATCTCCATGGCCCTTAAACAGTATCAGGATGATGTCCATGATGTGGAGTCGGGTATCATCACCATCAAGTCGAAGGATACGGACTGGACGGATGAAGGCAGTCAGATGACGCACTTCTCATCACCTGTCATCCCCACCCAACACAACGCCCCCCATATTCCCACCGGGCCCGCATTAAATTAATCAAAAACTTCAAATTTCAAAATTCAAAGTCACATGAATAAGTATCAATATAAAGTCCAAGGCGTCGATTACGACGTAGAGATAGAAGAAGTAGAGGGCAACGTCGCCAAAGTGAATGTTAACGGTATCCGTTTTGACGTTGAACTGAAACAACCAATCAACCCCGCCAGCACCTTGAAGAAGGTACATATCGAAGCCCCCAAGCCTGTAGCTCGTCCTGCCGTGGCTCCTGCTGCACCTGCTGCACCTACTGCTGACAAACCGATGGCAGCTGGTACAGGATCTGCAGTAAAGGCACCTCTGCCTGGCACTGTCCTCGACATAAAGGTGAATGTCGGCGACACGGTCAAAGTTGGTGACATTGTACTCGTACTCGAGGCAATGAAGATGCAGAACAATATCGAATCAGAATTCGAAGGAACCGTTACCTCCATTGTGGTTAAACAAGGTGAATCTGTCATGGAAGGCGCCGTGATGATGACCATCGGCTAAATTATCAATGATCAAACAGCAAATTGTAAAATAGTCAAATAATCTATGGATTTAGGTCAGTTTATCATACAAAACTTCCATGAGTTCCTCACATACACGGCATTTGCGAATGCCACTGTGGGAAACATCATCATGATTGCAGTGGGAGCCTTCTTCATCTGGCTCGCCATCAAAAAGGACTTCGAGCCATTGCTGCTGGTGCCTATCGGACTGGGCATCATTCTCGGTAATATCCCTTTCCGCGCGGATGCCGGACTGGAAATTGGTCTTTACGAAGACAACTCGGTACTGAACATTTTCTACCAGGGTGTGCGACAAGGGTGGTATCCCCCGCTCATTTTCCTGGGCATTGGTGCGATGACAGACTTTACGGCCCTCTTGGCCAATCCTAAACTCATGCTCATCGGAGCAGCCGCCCAGTTCGGTATTTTTGGCGCTTACATGGTAGCTTTGGCCATGGGCTTCGAGCCCTCGCAGGCAGCAGGCATCGCCATCATCGGTGGTGCCGACGGTCCTACGGCCATTTTCCTTAGTTCCAAGCTCTCACCCAACCTCATGGGTGCCATCGCTGTCTGTGCGTATAGTTATATGGCGCTCGTACCAGTCATCCAGCCATTTATCATGCGTCTACTTACCACTAAGAATGAGCGCGTCATCAAGATGAAGCCTGGTCGTGAGGTGTCCCAGACTGAGCGTATTCTTTTCCCGATTATCGGACTGCTGCTCACCACTTTCATCGTACCTTCCGGTCTGCCCTTGCTGGGTATGCTCTTCTTTGGCAACCTGCTGAAAGAAAGTGGAAAGACCACCCGTCTGGCCAAGACCGCCGGTGCGGCTCTCAACGATATTGTGGTGATGCTACTCGGTCTTACTGTAGGCTGTTCCACACAGGCTTCAGAGTTCCTGACCTTCAACACAATTAAGATCTTTGCACTCGGTGCTATGGCCTTTATGATCGCTACTGCTTCGGGGGTCTGCTTCGTAAAGATCATGAACCTCTTCCTGCCAGAGGGGAAGAAACTGAATCCGCTGATTGGTAATGCAGGTGTGTCAGCTGTGCCGATGGCAGCACGTATCTCCAACAACCTTGGACTGGAGTACGACCGTCATAACTTCCTGCTCATGCATGCCATGGGGCCAAACGTTGCAGGTGTCATTGGTTCAGCGGTCGCAGCAGGTGCACTTCTTGGATTCCTTTCGTAAGTGAATAATAACAGACCCAAAATAGCTATTATAGACCCCAACACCCTCTCGGTGTTGGGGTTAAAATCAATCCTCCAACATGTCATGCCTATCATGACAGTTGATACTTTTGGTTCGTTTCTTGAACTAAGCGCCAATCACCCCGAACAGTATTTCCATTATTTCGTGGCCATGAACGTAGTCTTGGAAAACAAGTCCTTCTTTATTAATAATCGCAGAAAGACTATTGTCCTGACCCTTTCCCTCGATACCACCTCTCAGTTATCCGAGTTTCATAGTCTCTGTATTAACGTCCCTGAATCTGAACTGGTGCGTTCCATTTTAATGTTGGAACAACACGCCCATGGTCATGGTCAGAATCTGCCATCCATGCCCAAGGTTCTTCAACAGAAAATACTCTCTGATCGTGAGATAGAGGTGATGTCTCTCATCGTACAAGGCTTTATTAATAAGGAGATTGCCGACAAACTGAATATTGGTTTGTCAACAGTCATCACCCATCGCAAGAATATCATGGACAAACTGGGCCTTAAGAGTGTTTCTGCCCTAACCATCTACGCCGTCATGCACGGCTATGTCGACATTAATAAGATATAAAAATCCCCGCCTGGTTGGCGGGGATTAATCTTACTTTGCATAAGCAACAGATCTGGTCTCTCGAATAACTGTAATCTTTACCTGACCAGGATATGTCATTTCGTTCTGAATCTTTGTAGCAATCTCACCGCTCAGTGCCTCAGTCTCGGCATCGCTCATCTTGTCAGCACCGACAATCACGCGCAACTCGCGACCTGCCTGTATAGCGTAGGTCTTGGTTACACCAGGATAACTCATGGCAATAGCCTCCAAGTCATTCAGACGCTTGATATAAGCCTCAACAATCTCGCGACGAGCACCAGGACGGGCACCAGAAATTGCATCACACACCTGAACAATCGGCGCTAACAATGTCTGCATCTCCATCTCATCGTGGTGGGCTCCGATGGCATTGCAGATATCAGGTTTCTCCTTATAGAGCTCAGCGATTTTCGCACCATAGAGAGCATGAGGCATCTCACTCTCCTCATCAGGCACCTTACCGATATCATGCAACAGACCAGCACGCTTGGCCTTTTTGGGATTCAAGCCTAACTCAGCAGCCATGATAGCACAAAGATTAGCGGTCTCACGGGCATGCTGCAACAGATTCTGACCATACGAGCTGCGGTATTTCATCTTACCGATGATACGGATCAGTTCAGGATGCAAACCATGAATACCCAGGTCGATAGCCGTACGCTTTCCAGTCTCAATAATCTCATTGTCGAGCTGCTTCTTCACTTTAGCCACCACTTCCTCAATACGTGCAGGATGAATACGACCGTCACTTACCAACTGGTGGAGAGCCAGACGACAGGTCTCACGACGTACAGGATCAAAGCCGGAGATGACAATAGCCTCAGGCGTATCATCAACAACAATTTCCACACCGGCGGCTGCCTCAAGCGCACGGATGTTTCTACCCTCACGACCAATGATACGGCCTTTTACCTCATCATTGTCGATATGGAATACTGACACACTGTTTTCTACTGCTGTCTCAGTAGCCACACGCTGAATGGTCTGGATAACAATTTTCTTGGCCTGGGCATTGGCATTGAGCTTCGCCTCGTCCATGATCTCATTGATATAACTTGCAGCGGCAGTCTTGGCCTCGTCCTTCATGGCCTCCACCAATCGGGTCTTAGCTTCCTCTGCGCTCAGACCGGAAACCTCTTCAAGCATCTCACGTTCTTTCTGCTGCATTTTCTCCAACTCCTCAGCCTTCACGCTCAGGAGTTTCTTCTCATTGTCTACACGCTGCTGCTGATTGTCGAGTTCATTTTTCCGGCGTCCCAGCTCTTCCTGACGCTGATTCAGCGAAAGTTCACGCTGCTTCAGTTTGTTCTCACTTTGTTGGATGTGCTGATTACGCTGCTGCACTTCCTTCTCCAACTCTGCTTTCTTGTTCAGGAACTTCTCCTTCACCTCCAGCAATTTCTTCTCCTTAATGACCTCAGCCTCTTTCGTAGCTGTGTCAATCATCTCTTTGTACTTCCCCTTGATAACATAGCGGAAGATAAGATATCCACCGACACCTCCCAAAACGAGAGCGCCTGCGGCAATCAAAAGTACGAAAAATAAATCCATATAAAATCTATGTTAAAATGATACGTTTCCCTATAACTTCTTACTTCTCAATACTACTTGAGCACGTCGTCAATTTCAGAAGTCAACGTATTGAGAATCGCATCGTATGGGGCTGTATCGTTATTACCTTTCTCCCGCTCATACATCAAAGCAATGTCTATGAGGGTCATCAGCGAGATGGTATGATCTCCCTTTCTGCCCTTATAGGCCTGCGCATATCTGTTGTAGCGATCGGTTATGAGTTTGGCGGCAGCGCGATAATAGATCTCATCTTCACGATCTATAGTCACCTCTACCTCCTCGTCATAGACGTGCAGCTTTATATGTAGTTTCTCTTTGTTCACTTCTGCCATCGAATCATTGTTCGTCACTCATGATAGCAATACACTTGTTCACTTCCCTGATCATTTTCTGTACCCTGGCCTTTGCAGCTTCAAGGTCACCGTCAGTGATGGTCATCATCTTAGCCATTTTCAGGGCGTTATAGTCGTTTTCCTGCTGAGTGAGCTTCGCCTGCAAGTTTTTCATCTCTTGCTCTGTCTTCTCCACCATCGCATAGAGCTCCTGATTCTCCTTCTTCAGTTCCTGAAACCGGAGGATAAGTTGCCTGACGCGGGTCTCAAAGTTGGTGAGCACTTTCTCGTTGGAATTCATACCATAACTAATTATGCTACAAAGTTATACAAAAATCCCGTTCAAGAATAGCATCGCATCTATCTTTTAAGATTTTTTCACTCTTTCGGCTTGGGTTCTTTCTTAGCAAGCATGACAACCTTGTAGACGAAGTTGGTTACCCACTGCTGCGAGAAACCGAGTCGCTGGGCATATTGCCTCACAGCAACCACGGACTTCATCACGCCAGCATCACTATAGTCGTTCTTATTGAAAATATCATTCACGGTCTTCTCTGTCATCGTATAGAGCATCTTCTTCATGAAACCAGGAAGACGGAGTTTGAACTTCATCAGGTTGCCTGTGAGCATCATCAGTTCCTGAGTGAAACCCTGGAACTGAAAAAGATAGGTTTGGGCATCCTGCACTTTCTTACAACGCTTGCGTAGGCTCTGGTCAATCTCCTTGAAGAACTCATCATCCATGCCATACATCTGTTTAAGCATGTTCTTACAACGACTTCTTTCGCCTACACCTAATTTATTATTGACAGTAGCCACCTTCAGAGTCGACTTAAACACTCTAAGGTCAGGCAGCGCTGCAAGACTGGTAATACCCAGGTCTGCTGCCATCGAAGCCTGGAAATACACGCGAATCAATGTCATGAAGTCCTCCATGCCACCAATACGCTGCTCTCCCTCTTGCTTACCAAAAATTTTATTCCAAAATCCCATAATTATCTTTTTTTCGCGATTTGGGTGCAAAATTACAAAAAAAATCCGTAACTTTGCACCCAAACGATAAAAAATAAAAGATATGAAAGGAATCGTATTAGCCGGCGGCAGTGGCACACGCCTCTACCCCATTACCAAGGGTATAAGCAAACAGCTCATTCCCATTTTCGACAAGCCCATGATCTACTACCCCATCTCAGCCCTTATGCTGGCGGGTATCCGTGAGATCCTAATTATCTCAACTCCCTACGACCTACCAGGGTTCAAACGTCTCTTAGGCGATGGCTCCGACTTGGGCGTACATTTTGAATACGCCGAACAGCCCTCTCCAGACGGACTAGCTCAAGCCTTCATTATCGGTGAGGAGTTTATTGGCAACGACTGTGCCTGTCTGGTTTTAGGTGACAACATTTTCTATGGCTCAGGATTCAGCGCCCTGCTCAAACAGAGCGTGCAAAATGCAGAACGCGACGGTTTGGCAACAGTCTTTGGCTACTATGTTAATGATCCCGAGCGATATGGTGTGGCAGAATTCGACAGCGAGGGCAACTGTCTGAGCATTGAGGAGAAGCCCACACATCCCAAGTCAAACTACGCTGTAGTGGGTCTCTATTTCTATCCAAACAGTGTGGTGGAGATTGCCAAACACATCAAGCCCTCTGCCCGTGGAGAACTGGAGATCACAACAGTCAATCAGGAATACCTGACTCAACAGAAACTCAAGGTACAGACCCTCCAACGTGGCTTTGCCTGGCTTGATACCGGCACACACGACTCCCTCTCTGAAGCATCAACCTTCATTGAGGTAATCGAAAAACGTCAGGGTCTCAAAGTGGCATGTCTCGAGGAGATAGCTTTCAAACAAGGTTGGATTACCCAAACCCAACTTGCAGAAATCGCCAAGCCTATGGCGAAAAACGATTACGGGAAATATCTCCTCAACCTGGCAAAATAATCCATCGAAAAGCCCAGAAACCTACCGGTTCCTGGGCTTTTCGGTAAAAAATATATTTACTTATCTAATTCTTCGTATTTGGAATTGTTACTCTTATACTCGGGCACAATCTCCTTCATCTTCTTCACAGTCGCCATATCGTCATACTGCTTCGACAACTCAATCAGTTCATCAATCTGACGACGCACGTCTTCATAATCAAATTCGCGCACCTCAGCAATACGAATCTTCTCATGGAAGGTGGGTTTGGTACCCTCCAACTCGTTGAGTACCTCCTCATAAAGTTTCTCTCCAGGACGCAGGCCGGTAAACTTGACCTCCACATTCTTAGCCCCCGAGAGACTGATCATACGCTTCGCCAGATCAGCGATCTTAACCGGCTTACCCATGTCAAATACGAATATCTCGCCACCATTACCTTTGGTACCTGCCTCAAGCACGAGCTTACAAGCCTCAGGGATCAACATAAAGAACCTGACAATACGTTCGTCTGTAACCGTCACAGGACCACCATTCTTTATCTGTTCACGGAACAAAGGAATCACAGAACCATTCGAGCCTAAAACATTTCCAAATCTGGTCGTTACAAACTGAGTTTTTGATTTACGATTCTGTTTAATGGCCTGATCAAGACTCTGCACGTAAATCTCACAGATGCGCTTTGAACAACCCATCACATTCGTGGGATTCACAGCCTTATCGGTTGAAATCATCACAAACTTCTTGACCCCGTATTTTACAGACAAATCGGCAATTACCTTTGTACCATATATATTATTCAAAACGGCTTCACTGGGATTATCCTCCATCATCGGAACATGTTTGTAAGCAGCTGCATGGAACACATAATCAGGCTTAAACCTCCGGAATATCTCCTCCATTCGACTCATATTGCAGATACTCGTCACCACTGTCTCGGCTGAAATATGTGCAAAAGATTTCTCCATCATCAGTCGAATATCATGCTCTGGTGTCTCAGCCTGGTCGATGAGCATCATGGCAGCCGGATTAAACTGGGCAACCTGACGGACGATCTCACTTCCGATAGAACCTGCAGAACCGGTAATCAATACACGCTGTCCCTTCAAAAGTTCCTCCACCGACTTCAGGTCGACACGGATCTCCTGGCGAGGCAATAGTTCTTCCACAGAAACCTCTCGCAACTGCATGTTATCATAATACCCAGTACTCAGTTCGTCTCCCTCATCCATCTCCTTGACATTCTGAGCCATGAGGATCTTGGCACCGGCACCGATAATCTTATCCTGTACCTCCTGATTTTCTCGGAATTCTTTCACACGATAGGGTGATACCAACACAGCTTCAATATCATTCTGTTGAATTATCTCAGCAAGGTCTTCAGTTACCGAATAAACTTTTTCACCCATAATCTCTTGATGGCGAGTCTTCTTAAAATGCGTGATAAAACCCTTAACCACGAATTTTCTGGGGCGCTGAGCTTTAATACTCTTGGCCAATCCAACACCACCCTGCATCGCGCCGTAAATCAGTATCCGGACGGCTCTGGTATTCGAGAAAGCCACGTCGTAAAGGGTCTTCACAAACACGCGCAGAGCCCACATCAACAAGGTGGCGATAATATACAGCAAGAAAATACTGGTGGTATTGAAATGTATGAACAGATCTTTCGGTAGGAGCTCCATGCCATAGTCTGCCAAAAGAACCAACACGAGACTTACTGCATTACCATACACTACACGCATCAGATCCACGAAACTCGAGTAACGCATAAAACCCGAATAGGTGTGGAAGAGCCGGAAACCGGGAATGCTCAACAAGACATAGCAAAAGAGTGTACTACCCACCTGAAACAGGTTAAGCGTCAGACTTGCCAAGTCGTTAAAAATCCAATAGGTCAAAAATCCACTAAACATAATGATGGCGCAGTCTATTAGGAAAATGCACCAATAAGGTAGTGAATTTTTTGTAAAATACCAGTTTAATATCTTGTCGATTGCATTTGGCATAGCTCTATCTTCTCAAAATCGCTGCAAAGGTACAAAGAAGTAAATACATCTCCAAATTTTTAGTGATAATTTTATCTCGTAATATGCAAAATGGCCTATCAGATATAATAATCTTTATACCACTCAGCAAACTTTCTTAAACCCTCCCTGAGCGTAATCTTCGGAGTAAAGCCGAAGTCACGCTCCAATGCTGTGGCATCAGCATAAGTTGTTGGGACATCACCTGGCTGCATGGGCACCAGCTGTTTGTGGGCTTCGAAGTCATAGTCGCGCGGCAACACACCTGCCCGAAGGAGTTCCTCTTGTAATATTTGAACAAAATCCAGCAAGTTCTCGGGCTGACCACCTCCTATATTATATACTGCATAAGGAGGAATAGGCAAACCGTCTTCACCATTTTTACGTTCAGGAGCACCCCGCATCACACGAACAACACCCTCAACAATATCGTCCACATATGTAAAATCCCTACGGCAATTACCATAATTAAAGATTTGAATGGTATCACCTTTCAGCAGTTTATTGGTAAAGCCAAAATATGCCATATCAGGACGACCAGCGGGACCATATACGGTAAAAAAACGCAATCCTGTAGAAGGTATATTATAAAGTTTACTATAGCAGTGTGCCATCAACTCATTACTCTTCTTGGTTGCAGCATACAAACTCACAGGATTATCCACCCTGTCGTCCGTCGAGAACGGCACTTTCTTATTACCCCCATAAACACTACTTGATGACGCATACACCAGATGTTCCACTGGCCAATGCCTGCACGCCTCCAGTATATTATAGAAACCGATGATATTACTCTGAATATATGCACCCGGATTCTCAATCGAATAACGAACACCCGCCTGAGCAGCCAAATTCACCACCACATCAAACTTGTATTCCTCAAATAGTCCGTCAATGACAGCCTTATCAGCGATATCACCTTTTACAAACTTCCATTCAATCCCAGTATGTACTTTCTTCTTCAGCTCATCAACCCGGTATTCCTTCAGGCTCACATCGTAATAGTCATTCATATTGTCAATGCCCACGATGGTTGCCCCCTCTAAGTCTTTAAACAGTCTCTTGACAAGATTACTGCCAATAAAACCCGCAGCACCTGTTACGAGAATAGTCTTATTATTTAAATCAATCTTTTCCATATAATTCAATTGCTTGGTAATACGTATCTAAACTTCCTATATCGAATCTGCCTGCATTCATAGGCCAGGCATGCATTGTGGTATGCTCCACCATATAGTGCGCCAGATTTCCCGGGGCATCCTTCCCACAGCCATTCTCAACAGAATGACTTACTAACTCAAGGTCTTTCTTAAGGTAGATATAGAACGGTGGTACAGCCCAATGACTCTTTGGCACCTGGGGTTTTTCCTCCATGCCCATCACTTTCATGTTCTCGTCAAGTTCCACCACCCCAGTCCTCTGCAATTTTTCTACTGACAGCTGTTCATGGCACATGATACAACTTGAGCCCTTTTCTTTTGCGAAATCGACGAACGTCTGGAAACTGAAGAACAGCAGATTATCTGCTGCGACGACCAACATGTCATCATCAATGCTAAGTTTCTCCATCGCAAACAGCAAATCACACACAGCCCCCAGTCTCGTCTCATTCGTTTCTGTCCCATCATCAACGATACGAATAGGCTTTTGCCAACGACCTTCTTCAAAGACCCACTTCTCAAAAATCGAAGCGAACTTGTGATTGGTTACGATTACGTGTTCATCAATTTCCGGAATCCTATCAATATCATCGAGCATTCTGCCAAGAATGGACTTCTTACCAATCTTCAGCAAGGGTTTAGGGTAGTTCTTGGTCAACTCTCCCAACCTCGTGGCATATCCGGCTGCAATCACTATATTTTTCATATTCAGACAAATCTTGCTCCGTCATCTGGTTTCACCCAGAAGACCTTAAACGTTTTTTCATATTCAGGGAATTCTTCCAAATATCTGGCTGTCAGTTCCTTCTCAATGTTCTCCTTATAGGCAGGATCCACCAGTGCGACACACGCCCCTTTGAATCCAGCCCCCGAGAACCGCCCCCCATATATGCCTGGCAAGCTCCTCATAATCTCATAGATTGCAATCAGTTCTGCACTACCGCACTCATAGTTATGAATCGAACTCTCACAAGAATCGAAACTCAGCTTGCCAAACAGTTTCATGTTGCCTGTCTCCCAAGCCGTCACACCCTGTCGTACCCTTCGATACTCTGAATAGAAATGTTCTGCCCTTCGTGCGAACCTTGCAGGCATGGCTATCCGTGTTTTTTCAAATGTCGTCTTAGGGATATCCCTCAAGAATGTCTTGTCAAACGTCTTCAGCGGTTGCTCGGTATAGGCCAGCATATTCCATGCCGCCGTTTTACATTCATAAACCCGCAGATTATAGTCAGAATTCACCAGACTTCGCGTCAACCCGCTGAAAAAAATACCAATCTCAAAGTCCTGCATGTCCGGATGTCGTTTGATAATACGCCAGTCGTTCGAATCACAGTCCAGGAAAAGCAGTCCGTCTTTCTTGCCGAGCGCAATGCAAGCCTGATCCAGCAGACCATTGCTCAGTCCGATATACTCCCGTTCTGCTTCCGATGCAATCTTCACCACCTCAAACGGTTGCAGCGTGATATCATTCGCCTTGGCAAATGCCATCACATACGCAATGAGTACTGCTGCTGATGATGACAGACCACCAACTGGCAGACTTCCCTGTATCACGCCCGTAATACCTCGCTTCAGCTCAAATCGTTTTCTCAGCGCATACTTGGCCCCCCGGGCATAGTCACCCCAATGCCCTTCCTTCACCTGTGAGGGAGCATTGATCTCGAAATCCACTATCCCTTCAAACGTTCTCGACTCCAGATGCACATGTGCATCGGTTGCGGTGGAAAACCACAGATCCACGCCTTTGTCAATGGCGAAGCCCGTCACCAGTCCATGCTGATGATCCACATGCGCCCCCAAAGGACACACCCGATACGGACTAAAAATATGATACTGATATTCCATACGCCTGCAAAGGTACATACTTTTTCCGACAATACCAAGTATTTCCGCAAAGAAATCAGCACTCGGGTGATTTCATCGTTTCAGCCGAGTCAAATGATCGTTTGAGCCGAGTGAAACGATTAATTCACCCGAGTGGGGTGTTTTTAAGTCAAGAGTCCATTATTTCCGAATAACCCAGCCTTATTGCGCAATAAGGGTCCCTTATTTGAAAATAACCAATCCTTATTGAACAATAAGACAGGGAGTTGAAAAGGAATCTTATCGGTGGACTTAGAAATCGAAGCTGTATTCATTAAGCCAATCGGTATTGAGAGTAAAGGAGGCGGTAGTTGCAGCTGGGGTGAAAACAGGCCCGTGAAGGGCTGTCAAACGATTACGTTTGAAAGGCACATCATGAATTACCTTTGAAATAATAACTTGATTATCATTATCGAGCACCTCAAGAGTAATATCCATTGTTTGCTCATCTGTAGCCAAAAAAGCAAAGCTACCAGTGCGTATTGTCGCTCCTACAGCTGCACTCGGAGAACTGGTCGTTGAAAAACCAGAATTATCCAAAGCAAGTCCTGTACTAGGATTAAAACTTTTACTGCCAGCACTATAAATCGTCCTAATTGCTGACACTCCTGCCGGACGTAAATCTGTAGAGTATATTCCTAATCTTGTGACTATACGATCTAAAGCGACAGAAAGATTAACCTCCGAAGTTCCAGTAACTTCCACACTTTGCGTTGCTGCAAAAGTCTCTTGTACACGTCCACTACTATATCCTGCCTGCGTAGGATTAGTCAGTGTAAATACTTCATCATTAACGACATCGCGACACACGACCACCATCGTATAAGTGCCTTTCGGAAGTTCACATGTAAAATCACCAAAAGTGGTGTAGGTGCTATTATCACTCTCCAATTGCCTATACCTACAAACTTCGGTCTCTCCATCATAAAAGGCCAGGGTAATCTCACCATTAAAATTTTCATAACTGCCAGGAGCCACCGTCGTCCTGGTACCAGGGAGATCTTCCATAGAAAAAGAGAACTCACTGACATGCACATTGACTGGGACACGTCGGTTTGTCTCCAACTCTTCAAGGTTTGTCACTTCCTCAGAACCAGAACAACTGCTGAGGGTTAATACCGTGCTCAATAGAGCAAAGCCACAAAGGGCTGCGAAATTTGAATTAAACTTTTTCATTTGCGTCTTTCGTTATGTTAGACTTAAATAACTTTTGCAAAGTTAAGAAGACTTTTCCGAAAGACCAAATGATTTACATTATTTAACTCAATCCTAAGAGAGACTTGAGGTCATCCTCTTTATAAAGTATCCACGCAGTAGTTCCAAGGAATGCCAAGAAAACAAATATCAAGCACATCTGAGCACGCTTAGGTCCTGCTTTGAGAACAGGAACTGTAGCAGACTGAAGCGTCGTGAAAGCAGGTGTTTCCTCCTGCACTTTCGCCTCTGCAGCCAAAAGCTGCGCTGCTACCTGCGTATAGGCATTATACTGCAACTGCATATCATTCTCAAGCTCTGTCTGACGCTGACGCACAGACTCCAGGATCACATCTTGGTTAGCATCCGAAAACTCTGCATATCTCTTCCGCGCCTTGTCATAACGTGCTTTCGTTTCAGCATAGAGTTTCTTATTATACTCAAGATCTACACGTACCTTGCTTGTGCGATAGTCTGTAATAAACTTCTGCAGACGGGTCTTCACAGAATCTGCCATCGTGGCACAAATGACTGGATTCTGGTCAGTCACATTAATCGTAATGACCATAGTCTTCTTATCAACATCACATACGATATTCTGATTGATAGCCGTAGCTATCGCCGTCTGGTCCTTGGTCAGACGGAAAGGATCAACTTTCTCGTCTTTCTCCTCTTCCGAGCTGGAGAAGATACTGAAGAAGGCTTTCTTGGCATTGCTCCACCAAGGAGCTTTCTGATTCTTTGCCAGATAGTCATAATAACTCATCGTACGTGAGGACTCGCCTTTTGACTTGTCGCCCTCGATGGTCACAGGCACCGGGAATAAAGAAGTCTTGAAATCGACGGAGTTCATCAAGTCTGGATAAAGCATCGGGTTGATGGCGTCAGCACCAGACTGTGCAGAACCCAGGTTTATACCAAAACTGGAGGCTAAGCCTGCCAAACTACCGCCAGCCTTGGAAGAACTACCCAATTCAGGAGCAAGAGTCACCTTACAATTATAGTAATTAGGAAGACTCAAACTATATATCGCAGCCAGCACAAAAGCAACTGGCAGTACGATAAAATAGAGTCGTTTATGCTTCAGTAAATCCTTAAAGATCTTCCCAAAGTCAATCGAGCTCTCCTCTTCTATCATTTCTAAATTCTTATTCTCTTCGTTCATAGCCATATTAAAGTTTTGTGAGTGCAACAACCATGGTGGCCAGTGATGCTAATGAAGAACCTATACCAATCCATTGTGTGAGGTTGGCAAAGTCGCGCTTGCCCTTCTTCGGAACAACAATCTCACAACCGGGTTCCACTTTGCCTTTGCCGACCTGAGATACCGTACCGTTCTGATAGACAATAAAGGTCTTGGACTTCTTCGAGCGGTTGCCGAAGCCACCAGCCTGATTGATGTAGTACTTCCAGTTCTTGCCATTTGTAAAGGCCACTGTATTCGGGAAGAGCACATTACCAGAGATCTTGACGGTTCCATTATACTCAGGAACAACCAAACGGTCACCCTCTCGCACCACAATATCAAAGTCACCACCAGGATTGGCCAGTGCCTTCTCAAGGTCGATACCCACCGTATAGATATCGGATGTCGCCAACTGGGTTATTTTCACAGAGTCCTTGTCGCCCGAGTTCTGTTGAGCCATTTCCAGTACTTTCTGCATACGTGCTCTCTCATCATCTGTCATGGTACGCTCCAAACGGGCCCCCTTGACATATGCCTCGGCGGTGACACCACCAGCTGCACTGATCAGGTCTGAAAGGCGTTCATTCTTCTTAGAGAGTGTAAAGCTGCCCTCGAAGACCACTTCGCCCTCTACACGGACATTTCGCGGTTCCATATAACCCGGACTGCGCCGTACCTGAACAACATCGTATGGTTCCAGCACAAAGCCCTTATCACCATCGACTACAAAGCCATCTTTGAGAGCAAAGCTATATGTCTTGGAGATATCCTGACCAGCTTTCAAGGCCTTTGGGTCACGAATTCTGCGAGAAACATCAACCTTGATCAGAGAAGCTGCATCGGTCAATCCACCAGCACGCAGAACCAGATCCTCAATAGTCTCATTCTCTGCAAACTGGAATGTTCCTGGAGAGAGCACCTCACCCTGGATGGTCACGATACGCTCTGCCACACGATCAGCCTGCGTGGGAATGAAGAGGACATCCTCATTTTTGAGGGCCACATCAGCTACACTGCCCGACATGATGCCTGCAATATCCAACGGCATGGTTTCGAGGGTACGATCTTCCTTCATACGATACATCACGCCACGAGCCGTAAAAGCATCTTCCGTGAGACCGTCTGCTGCTTCAATCAAGGAGCGAACACTTGTGACCGACTTACCCAATTCGAACTGGCCGGGACGGAAAACGGCACCCTTTACCTCGACCATATTCTCAAAGCGATTAATCATTCCATCGACTGTGATGGCATCACCATCAGCCAATTTGAAACTACTCATATCAAATTCCTCGACATTATGCACGGAATAACGCTCACCCGACTTACGCACCAACCGAACTGACTTCTTATAAGCATCACCAGTAAAGCCACCAGCATACTTGATAACCTGAGCCACTGACTCAGAGGAACGCATTTCATAGAACATCGGACGTTTGACATTTCCCTGAATGCCTACCAAGCAATCGTAGGGTCCGACAACAATGACATCGTTCTCCTGCAAACGGATATTACCGGCCAGACGACCATTGAGAATGTATTCATAAACATCAACCACGGTTATTTGTTTGCCACCACGGTATACCTTGATGTTACGCAACGTACCTAAATCGTTGATACCACCGGCCATATACAAGGCATGGAACACGGTAGCAAAAGCACTCAAAGTATAGGTTCCAGGTACCTTTACCTCACCCATAACATTGACCATCATAGAGCGAGTTTGTCCTACCGAAATCTTTAGGCTGGAACTTGCATACCTATTGCCTAAAGTACTACGAATCTTGGATTGGGCAGAGGCCACACTCAACCCACTCACCTTAATAGGACCATAACCAGGCACAGTAATATCGCCATCGGGCGATACCGTGAGACTCTCCGACTTCTGAGAGGCGCCAAAGATATCGATGATGACTACATCCCCAGGACCCAGAACATAATTTTGGGGTGTGGCAATATTCATATTGGGTTCAAAACTCAGAAGCTTGTTGTTAAAGATATCACGACCGAAGACCTTCAAAGAGTCTGGACCAGCCTTGACGTCGGCTTGTTGGTTGATATTCTGCTGAATCTCTGCATACTGAACATCTGCTTCCTGTTCCAACTGAGCCTGGGTAGAGCCTTCTTTTCCAACCACCACATCTTGAGCTTTTTGGCCTGTACCATTTGAGCGCATACGCGCATCCACAGCCGTAACAGCGGCATCAGCAGCACCTGCTGCACCACGAGCCTTGAGTTCCTTGTCATATTGGTTGCGCAAACGACGAATCTGCTCAATCTTTACACCTTTCTGCATAAGTTTGGTGACTATCTGCGATTGAGAAGTACCAGCTTTCATCTCTTGTTGGATGAACTTCGTAACTTGTTGGTCGCTCATCTGAGCAGATGCAGGGAGCAGAGCCGCAAACAACATCAACAGAAATATAGAATATTTTTTCATAAAAGTACAAAAATTTTCTTACCGTTGTATCAGTATCCTATTTATTAAATGCAAAAGTACTACTAAATTCTGACATGAACAAATTTTTTATCATAAATAAAGGATATATCCTAAAAAAGAGTATTTATAACATGAAGTCACGGGCACGAGTATTCAACAACGGCACGGATAAGGGCATTGGGATTCCCCATATCATACATACGACCTTTTAGGCGGATACCCATCATACCACTACGCTGACGCACTGCCTCAAGGGCCGAGGTCAGTTCTATCTCCGACAAATGGTCACCATCTATCTCCTTCTGCATAATATCCTCATGAAGTTGAGCAAAGACCTCAGGTGTAAGAATGTACTGACCAAACACACTGTAATATTCTTTCACGCCCTCTTTATTACGCACACCCAGGAATTCCTCGGCATAGCTGGCCTTTGGTTTCTCCTTCATCACAGAGACATTGAGAACATTATGATCTTTGTCTTCCCAAACTCCAGAGAGAATACCATAATGACTGACTTCTGCCAAAGGAACGGTATGGATAGAGACCATCAAACTGTTATAACGCTCATATTCCTCGACCATCTGTAGGGCACAGGGTTTATTGCTATCACTACGATAGAGAGTGTCGCCCAAAAGCAATAGGACAGGTTCATTACCCGCAAACTGTGCAGCCTGATAGACAGCATGACCAAAGCCGCGTTTCTCACGCTGATAGACATAATGGAGATGTTTGCCTATATTAAGTATTCGCGTCTCAAGTTCTTTGGCTTCAGAATTGAGTTTACGAAAGTGTTCGTCAGAAAGTGGACGCTCAAAATAGTCCGCATACTGCTTGCGTTCCTCCTCAGAACCCAAAACCAGGCAAATCTCCTCGATGCCGCTTCGAACAAGTTCCTCGAGTAGAATAAGAATCACTGGTCGCACCATACCATCTGGACAAGGAATAGGGAAGAAATCTTTTTTGAGGGCTCTGGTAGCCGGATAGAGGCGTGTGCCAAAGCCAGCGACAGGGATGATAGCCTTACGAACAGTATGTACCGGTTTAAGCGTCAGAGAATAGGCTTTTAAGCCCTGCGCATTCAGATAATCGACCAACTGTTGCTGAGTCTCCTGACTACGGGCCAGGAACTGAACAGAGCCGTCACCATGAGAGCCCACGCCTTTACCTCCCCAAACCATCGGCTGGATATTGGGATCCTGTAGGACGCTATGGAGTTTAGGAGCATAGAGAGCCGTTGACATCGGTGCTACTTGGGCATCAAAAAGAGTCTCTGCTTCAGTCATCAACTTACCTAATCCCTCGGCATCTCCCTCGGCCATACATTTAATGGCTTTATCAACCATTTCAAGATTTTTCTCACCCAACGCCTCATGTTCCGCCCGTTCGGCCTCATTACTCGGGAAGGGATAAGCCTTATTTAAGTCAGAGAGAATCTTGATGGTATCCTTTTCGGCACAAAGGTCGGCAAAGACCCAGTAGAGATGCTTCTTAACATTCAGTGTGCGCACCTCGATCTCATCACCATCGAAAGTCATGAGATTAGGCTTTACACCAAAGGCACAGGCTTGGTCTAAACGACCACAGCGGCTGGAGGTACGCAACTCACCCAAATAGGCAATGTTCATCTCGCCCAGTGTATTGAGGTTGAGATTATATAATAAATTGAACGCGCGCGCAACAAGCACACAAATGGCGGCAGAACTGGAAAGACCACTCTTCATCGGGAGCGTCATGTCTGTGATGCGAATGCGAACCCCTCCCACCTTATACCACTCCAGCATATAAGAAGCGACACCTGCACAATAGCAGAAGAAAGAGCCGCTTTTAGCAATACGCTTTAGTTCGGATTCGTCCATACGACAGGAGAAATCCTGCCACACGCCATCGATCTCAGGAGCTACACTATACAGTTCAAAGATACTGGATTTCTCTACCTCTGCATAAATACCCTGTTCAATACCTGTCACAATGGCAGCGCCTGGTGCAATGTCAGCATTCATCGTACGATAATGGCCTGCCCAATCGGTGTGTTCACCAAAAAGACAAAGGCGTCCGGGAACAAAAAGTTTCATCATATTTCTTTGTTTTATGATGCAAAAGTACTAAAAAATCAGCAAATTGTGGAAATTTTAAGTTTTTTTTTTGGTCGTTTGAAGAAAAATATATACTTTTGCTCCCGAATTAATAACAATTTAAACATTTATTGCCTATCGAAACAGCATTACTCAATACTAATTAAGAATCGTATGAGTACTTGGAAAGAAATGTCCGACGAACAGTTGGCATTGCTTTATGCAGTTGGTAATAACAAAGCTTTCGACATTTTATTAAGTCGTGTGCAGAACAAATTGTTCTCCTACATCTTCTGTATGGTAAAAAATGAGGAGATGGCAAATGACCTGTTTCAGGAGACCTTCATCAAGGCCATAATGAAACTTAGGGATGGGAAATACAAGGACAACGGTAAATTCCTATTTTGGATAACAAGGATTGCACATAATGTGATCATCGACCATTTCCGGGATATCAGGAATTCACATATCGTAGATGCACCAAAGGAAAATGACCTTGGGAACCTCAGGGGTGACTCTATTCTAGAGACTGACCGTGAGAAGGCATTAGTCAACGAGCAGGTATTGCAAGATGTGAGATTGCTGATGAACGCTCTGCCAGATGTTCAACGCGAGGTGGTATACATGCGTTATTATCAGAATATGTCGTTTAAAGAGATTGCCGAAGCGACCGGTGTCAGCATCAACACCTCTCTCGGCCGTATGCGGTACGCCCTCATCAATCTTCGCAAACTCTCCCGCGAACATGCTATCGAGCTCCAACTCGCCTAAGAGAAAATCTCAAAAATAATTATTTCATTTTCTCAATGGCCTGATTACCATTGAGGAAATCCTTGGCAGTCATACGTTTTTTGCCTGCTAACTGTAATTCAAGAATTTGAAGCAACTCACCGTTCATACAGGCCACATAAAGGGACTTTCCCTCAATGAGGATCTGCCCTGGGAGGAGATCAGACTTTCGGTCTGACTTGGCAGACTTGAAGATCTTGAGGACAGTCTCTTTGTCATCAGAAGATATTAAGGTCGTCCAAGCGCCAGGAATAGGACTGAGACCACGAATGAAATCATAGACCTGCTTGACAGGCTGCTGCCAGTTAATCTCACATGTCTCCTTGAATATCTTCGGTGCAGCCTTCAATATCCCTTGGAAATCCGCTTGAGGAATAGATACCGGATGTCCATCTGATGCGATAATGGTCTCGATAGTCTCAAGACAGATCTCAGCACCCAGGTGCATTAGTCCATCGTAGACATATTCGACATCCGCCTCGTCCGGAATCCCGAAAGGCTTTTGTAGGAGAATCCGGCCAGTATCAATATCATGGTCAAGGAAAAATGTGGTCACACCTGTCTGCGTCTCCCCATTGATAATGGCCCAGTTGATGGGGGCAGCCCCACGATACTGAGGTAATAAGGCCGCATGCACATTAAACGTGCCATACACAGGCATCGCCCATATAACCTCCGGCAACATCCGAAAAGCTACGACCACCTGAAGATTGGCCCGATAACTCCGCAAAGACTCCACAAACACCGGATCCTTCATTTTCTCCGGCTGTAGAACAGGGATGCCCTGTTTCAAGGCGTATTGCTTGACAGCAGAGGGTTGCAGGACACTACCATGTCGTCCAACAGGTTTGTCAGGCTGCGTTACCACAGCCACCACATTATATTCATGCTCCACCAAGGCCTGCAATGTCTCCACAGCAAACTCCGGGGTGCCCATAAAAACAATCCTAAGCTCTTCTTTCTTCATTATAGGTCTTTTAGACTTTTGATGGTCTCAAGGGGATTCTTTGCCTTAAAGACATAACTGCCACTGACAAGGACATCCACACCGGCGGCCACCAAACGCGGAGCAGTCTCTGCCTGGACACCACCATCCACCTCAATGAGGGTTCCCAGCCCCTTGTCGTTGATCATCTGTTTCAGGCGTTTTACCTTATCAATGGTATTTTCAATGAACTTCTGACCACCAAAGCCTGGGTTGACACTCATCAACAACACCATCTCAACATCGCCGAGTATATCCTCAAGCACAGAAACTGGCGTTGAAGGATTCAAAGTCACACCCGCTTTCATACCCGCGTTATGAATCTCCTGAATCGTACGATGCAGATGCACACATGCCTCGTAATGTACGTTCATCATCATCGCCCCCACCTTTGCAGTCTGGGCGATATAACGCTCCGGAGCATTAATCATATAATGTACGTCAAGAGGTTTCTGACAGGCTTTAGCCACCGCTTCTATCACGGGGAAACCAAAAGAAATATTTGGAACAAACGACCCGTCCATGATATCGAGATGAAGCCAGTCGGCCTCACTCTGATTGATCATGTCAATGTCATGGTCAAGATGCAGGAAATCTGCTGCGAGCAAAGATGGTGAAACAAGCGCCATATTTGAGTTGAAGATTAATTCAGGCTATAATTGTGAGCCTGAGGGTTGGATACTAGACGATAGCTGTAAGCTATCTGACGGATAATTTCTACTGACAGAGCACTGGGCTTGAATTCTTCGGGGGTAAAATGCTTCATAGGCATACATTATTTTATGATTTTACTATTTAAACGATAAAACAAAGTATTTATTATGCATGCAGCAAAATATTTTTCGGAGATTAATCTTCAGACATATCAGCAACCATTTTGCGATACATGGTATAGACCCTCTGACGGGAGATATATCCCATAAGACGAGCGTCTTTATCAAGGACAGGAAGCCAGTCCGCCCGTGTACGGTCAAATGTCCGCATAACATCTGCCATAAGGGTGGTCTCTGAAAGCGTTGCTTTAGGCTCAACCATCAGCTGACTGGACGTAAAATGATGGTATAGTTCCGTCCGGAACATGACATTCCGAATCTTCATAATCTCCACCTCACCCAAGAGAACCCCAGAAGGATCCAACACAGGAAGAACAGACGAGTTACTCCGACTGATCTTATGAACAATCTGTCCCAGTTCCATATCAGGTGTAACACTAAGATAATCCCGTTCGATAACCGAATCCAGATTCATCAACGTCAACACAGCATGATCGGTATGATGCGTCAACAACTTCCCTTCCTTGGCCAAGCGCGCCCCATAAATGCTATGTGGCTCAAAAATGATAATCGTCAGGTAAGCACAAACTGACACAATCATCAGTGGTACAAGGAGACTATCCCCTCCTGTGAGTTCTGCGATTAGGAACATACCTGTCAATGGGGCATGCATCACCCCAGACATCACACCCGCCATACCCATCAGAGCAAAGTTCTTCTCCGGGATATAGACACCTATCTGGTTTATGTTCCACAATCGTGAGAACAAGAAGCCCGTAAAACACCCCACGAACAAACTCGGTGCGAAGGTACCGCCACAGCCCCCTCCACCATTCGTGGCAGAGGTGGCAATGACCTTCGTCAGTAGTACCAAGGCGATGTAGCCCAACAGCAGACTGCCTTGCCCTGAGAACAGAGAGTTGTTGAGAATCTGATTCCAGTCAGTCTCTGTACGGCCATTAAGCAGGAGATTGATGCTACTGTACCCCTCGCCATATAGCGCAGGAAACAAAAAGATAAGCAGACTCAGAATGGTTCCTCCAATGGCCAATCGGATATGAGGATGTTCTTTGTAACGTGCGAAGATACCCTCGCAGAAACCCATCATTCTGATGAAATACAGGGAGATAAGGCCACAGGAAATTCCTAAGAGGACACAAGCAGGAAGGCGCTGGATCGACCATTCACTATCAAGATGGAAAGTAAACAAGGCTGCATCGCCACTGAAGATATACGTAAAACAAGTAGCCGTAACACACGACACCAGGATAGGCAAAAGCGATGACATGGTCATATCGATCATGAGCACCTCAAGGGTAAAGACCAGTCCGGCTATAGGAGCCTTGAAGATGCCTGCGATAGCACCTGCCGCGCCACAACCCACAAGCGTCAACAAAGTCTTTCGGTCGAGATGGAATATCTTGCCAAGATTCGAGCCAATAGCCGAACCTGTCAGCACAATCGGCGCCTCTGCTCCCACAGAACCGCCAAAACCTATAGTGATGGCCGAAGCAATGACCGACGACCACGTGTTATGAGACCGGAGTCGCGACTTATTGGATGAAATGGCGTATAAGATGCGAGTGATGCCATGCGAAATATTGTCCTTGACGATATAACGTACGAAAAGGGAAGTGAGATAAATACCGACCACCGGATAAACCAGATAAAGCCAGTTGGCCCTCGATTTCTCGAAAGAGCTGGTCAGCAGCATCACAATCTGATTTATGATCCAATGAAGGGAGAAGGCTGCTACAGCAGCAAAGAAGCCCACCAATAATGCCAGGACCAGGATAAACATCCGGTCGCTGATATGTTCCACTCGCCAATCATGTAGGCGTTGGAGCCATTTCGGGCCTCTATTAAAAACTGCAGCTTCCACTACTTACGTATGATTGTTACCTCACCGTTTTCTTTCAATTTGATGATGCTCGAAGGCATATGAGGCTTATGCTCCTGACGACGAGACCAACAGACATAGTCAACCGCCTCCAAGATACGCGGATCGATATCACAATAGTTCTGTGCGGCCGGTTCGCCACTGATATTTGCTGAAGTGGAGACTATCGCTTTCTGAAAACGGAAACACAGTTCTTTGGAAAAGGGTTCGTTGGTAATCCGAATACCAATACTTCCATCCTCCGCAATAAGGTTCTCAGCCAAGTTTATCGCCCCATCAAGCACCAACGTCGTCGGCTTTGAATATTCATCCCCAATGAGACTGTCGATGAGTTGCCAAGCAACATCTGGCACCTGGTGGAAATAACGTTGGAGACGGGCATCACTATCAACCAAGCAAATAAGAGCCTTCGAATCATCACGTTGCTTAATTTGATAAACTCGCTTCACTGCCTCCACATTCGTGGCATCACAGCCAATGCCCCAGACGGTATCTGTCGGATAGAGAATCACACCACCCTTGCGCATGGTCTCCACAGCATTTCTAATATCTTCTTCTCTTGTCATCAGAACTCGGAGGTAAAGTGGAACTTGATGTGTTTGAAATCTTCCTGGGCCATGGAGAGAACATAACCAGAGTCAGCGAGGAACACATCACGGCCCTCCTTGTCCTTCGCCATATACTGGTACTTACGCTTCTTAAAATTCTCGAGCTCCGTATCATCGTCGCTCTCTATCCAACAAGCCTTGTAGAGATGCACCGGTTCCCAACGACACTTCGCGTTGTATTCGTTCTCCAGGCGATACTGAATCACCTCGAACTGCAACTGACCTACGGTACCGATGATCTTCCGATTGTTGAACTGGTTGACAAACAACTGCGCCACGCCCTCGTCCATGAGTTGATCGATACCCTTCTGCAACTGTTTGGAGCGCATGGGATCATCGTTCTCGATGTATTTGAAGAGCTCTGGCGAGAATGAGGGAAGACCCCGGAAATGAAGTTGTTCACCCTCAGTCAATGTGTCACCAATCTTAAAGATACCACCCGTATCAGGCAAACCAACAATATCACCTGGCCAAGCTTCATCTATGGTCGACTTACGCTGCGCCATAAACTGCGTGGGTGAGGTAAAACGCATAGTTTTACCTTGTCGCACATGCAGATAAGGCTGGTTGCGCTGGAATTTACCACTGCACACCTTACAGAAAGCGATACAAGAACGATGGTTGGGATCGATATTCGCGGTGATCTTGAAGACAAACCCCGTGAACTTCTTCTCCTCAGGCTCTACCTCACGTTCCTCCGCCTTGGTAGGACGAGGACTAGGGGCAATCTCCACGAAACAATTCAGCAATTCCTGCACACCGAAGTTATTCAGTGCAGAACCAAAGAACACCGGTGCCACCTCAGCAGAACGGTAGGTATCCACATTAAACTCCGGATAGACACCGTCCACCAATTCAAGGTCCTCACGTAGCTTAATGGCATTGTCTTCACCCACTCGCTCTTCGAGATCCGTGCTGTTGACATCTATCTCCACTTTATCCGTCACACGCTGTTTATCAGGTGTAAAGAGGTCGAGTTTCTGTTCGTAAATGTTATACACACCTTTGAACTTTGCTCCTTGGTTGATTGGCCAAGACAAAGGACGTACCTTGATTTCAAGTTCCTGTTCCAGTTCATCGAGCAGGTCAAAGGGATCACGACCCTCACGATCCATCTTATTTATAAAGATAATCACAGGGGTTTTACGCATACGACAGACCGTCATCAGTTTTCGCGTCTGTGTCTCAACACCCTTCGCGCCATCAACCACGATGATAGCTGAATCTACGGCAGTCAGGGTTCGAAAGGTATCCTCGGCAAAGTCCTGGTGACCTGGCGTATCAAGGATATTGACCTTATACTCGATATCCTTGCCCTCAGGTATATAGTCAAACTCCATCACCGAAGTAGACACTGAGATACCACGTTGTTTCTCAATATCCATCCAGTCGGAAGTGGCTGTCTTCTTAATCTTATTATTCTTCACGGCACCAGCCACCTGAATCTGTCCTCCAAAGAGGAGGAATTTTTCGGTCAGCGTGGTTTTACCTGCATCAGGATGCGATATAATCGCAAATGTTCTTCTTCTATCTATCTCTTGATTCATAATTTTGCAATACACTCAGCGAGGCTCTCCTCCCAATAGGGAACCTCGAGGTTATAAGTCTGTTTGATTTTCGTCTTGTCAAGAACCGAATAATGGGGGCGGTTGGCTGGAGTTGGATACTCCGAGGTGTGGAGAGGTCTCACATGACAAGTGGTAATTCCTGCTATACGATGAATGGCTTTTGTGAAGTCATACCACGAAATCACCCCCTCGTTGGAAAAGTGATAGACACCCGGTACAACACCCTGATTGATCGCCGCAAAAATAGCTACAGCCAAATCTCGAGCATAAGTAGGCGTGCCTATCTGGTCGAAGATCACACCTAATTCAGTTTTCTCCTGACCTAAACGAATCATCGTCTTGACAAAGTTGTTCCCAAAGGTAGAATATAACCAAGCCGTACGAATAATCATCGACTGCTCGCAGAGCTTCTGAACATTCAGTTCACCCACCAGTTTAGTCTTACCATAGACACTATTAGGACAAGTATCGGCATCTTCTGTATAAGGAGTATGCTGAGTACCATCAAACACATAGTCGGTCGAGATTTGGATCATCCACCCACCGCGTCTGCCAATCGCATCTGCCAGATAAGCTGGAGCTTCGGCATTCAACTTTGTACAAAGTGCCTCATGGTCCTCAGCCTTGTCAACGGCTGTATACGCCGCACAGTTGACGATACCATCAATGCCATGGTCGTTGACGAAAGTCTCAATGGCATTCTGATCGGTAATATCCAATTCTGCCACATCCGTATTAAAATAGGTATGCTGGGGATTCTCTTTCTCCAGCAACTGCATCTCGTTTCCCAATTGGCCGTTACAGCCTGTTATCAATATATTCATTACTCAAACTTTAAGCCTTCTTCCTTATCTTTTTTATAATAGTCAGAGAGCATGCCCAAAAAAGTGGTTATCTCCTTTACAGCATGCTGAGTGTCAGGAGAGATATCCTTTTTCTGCAAGCGCAAGAGCATCACACCATAAAGCGAGTTAAAACACGTCTCAATCTCGTTTTCCTCCTTATTGGCCCCTCTGTTTCGAAGTTCCACGATAAAGGGGAGTACCTTGTAGTATTCTGCACTATAGAACGGGAACTTCGACGACTGAAGAAGCTGGTTATGCAACTCTATAAGCATCTGCATTGTGACTTGGTTGATCTGGAGATGTCCCTTTTCACGACAACCCTCCTGATTCATCATCCGGATGAGATTCCCGAACCAGTCGAGTTCCTCTTCTTTCTGTTCGTCGGTATAGTCAAAACGTGCTACCCACTCGTCACGAATGCGTCTCAATGAACAGCCGAACGCTCTGATGGTGTCTTCAACCTGCCACATATACAGCAGATATTCGGCAATATTCTTCTTTCTTAAATCTTGTGATATAAACATGTATTTAGAACCTTAACAGATTGGTGGTAGTGCCGAGAAGCATAATGACAGACCCGATAACCACAGCCCCGCCAATAACCTGATTAATAAGTCGAATACCGTTGGTGTCAAACTTTGTACGGATCTTATCGACCAGCCAAGTGAGTCCCCACCACCAGAGCAAGGCCCCACCTACAATACTGGAAAAACCTACGAGCATCTCAAAAGGATGGTTAGGCAATACGAAGGCGAACTGAGCGAAGGTGGCCAGGAAGAGGAAAATGATAAGGGGGTTGGAGAAAGTGACCAGAAACGCCGTCCAAGTGTTATACCAGAGCGTACCCTTCTGCTGTCCCGATTGGTGCATCTTCCTTGTAGGGTCAGTGCGATAAGTATAAAGTCCAAAACAGAGCAGCATGATACTACCTGCTATCTGAAGATAAAACCGATTCTGGTCGTTGTTGATAAGATCCATGACAAACGACATACCGAAACCGGCAAAGCCTGCATAGATTATATCACTGACAGCTGCACCTATACCCGTAGCAAAGCCGTACCAACGCCCTTTGTTGAGAGTACGCTGGACACAAAGAATACCGACAGGCCCCATCGGGGCACTGGCAATCACACCTATCATGATTCCCTTAAAGATGAAATCTAATATATTAATCGGTACATGAAACGGCATAGCGGCTGCAAAATTACAAAAAATTATTGAGACCACCTATTTTTTTACCTCTTTTTTCCGAGTATCGACCCGAATGCTCATAATAGTCAAGTCATCATTCGGCTCTGCCCCATCACGATGCAACTGAACAGCCTCATAAAGTGCATCTATCACCTCCTTGGCACTGCAACGTGGCATCGTCTCCATGATATCGAGCAGACGATCATCGCCAAATTGTACCTGTTGTCTGTTCTCTGCCTCATTAAGGCCATCGGTATAAACCACCAGCATTTGACCACTGATATTCTCAAGACACTCCCCATCATACTCCAATCCAGGCCATAGGCCGATGGGCGCGTTAGGCAACATCTCAAGAAACTTACCGCCTCCAGCATCGCTGATATATGGAGGATTGTGTCCTGCATTACAGAAGTCCATCGAGCCCTTCTTCAAATCGATATGTCCGATAAACATCGTCACGAACATACCCTGGTCATTGTCCTCAGAGAGCGCCGCATTCATACGGGTGGCAATCTCAGCAGGCATCATGTGCTGGGTGGCCAACGTACGGAAAAGTCGGGTTGCCTGTGCCATGAATAGCGAGGCCGGCACACCCTTTCCACTTACATCACCCAAGCAGAAATAAAGGTCATCACCCATAAGGAGATAACCATAGAGGTCGCCTCCGACCTCCTTAGCCGGTTCTATCTTCGCATAGATATCCAGTCCTTCACGATTGGGGAAGATATTCGGCACCATCGACATCTGGATATCTCTGGCAATACGAAGTTCGCTCTCAATACGTTCCCTGTGGGCAGTCGCCTCTTCCAACTGGTCATAGGCCACCTGCAGTTTCTCATGGGCTACACGCAAACGATGGGTAGACTTACGCTTATGGAAGGAATAGATAATCAAAAACATAATGATCAACAAGAGGGAAATTGCCGTAGCCCACATCCGTTGACGAGACAGGTCGGCCTGTTTCTGGAGAATCTCCTGTTCCTTACCCTGGGTATCATAGATGGTCGCCAGTTCTGCCGTGGAACTATTCTTTTGACTGGTAATGGCCGAATCGAGCACCTGGAGAATCTTCTCCGCAGCCACTCTGGCGGAATCCCTACGTCCAGCTTCCTTGTTCGCCCAGAACTTTGGAAGCATATAGAGCTGGATATTATCGAGTGAGGCCTCCATGCCCCAGTGCGCCATAGTCTGATCCAAATAACGATAGTTATCGGCTGCCTCCCGGTAGCGTTTGGCCATGACCAGATAGTCATTAGCATTGATATGACCCTGACCAGTCTTCGCGTAGTCAGTCTTCAGAAAGGCCTGATACGCCACTTCCGCCTCATCAGGCTTACCCAATCCCTGTTTGGCCACGGCTCGCATAATATCAATCCGTCCCTGGTACTCATCAAAATAGTCAGAGCGTGCATCGCGTCTCTGACGATATTTGTCGAGCAACATCTCCGTACGGTCTATCCAATATATTGACTCCAGATAACGACGCGTATTGATATAAGCCATACTGGTATAGACCGTACCCAACACCGCCTCCTGGAAGCCGCGACTTGTGGAATCCGACTGCCAACGGTTGGCATAGTGTTCACGGGCTGTCAGAAAACTCTCCTTGGCCTCATCGTCTTGACCGAGGTTCAACTGACAGCAACCGATATTATTCAGAAGAATAGCATAATCTATATCTGAGCCTATGCCCGACTTATCCATTTTCTTGACGGCAGGGATGGCCACTTGCAGGGAGCCCTCGAAATCCCCCTTTACAAGTAAAAGTTCAGAGAGTCTGCGAGCACATTTGTTATAGCTCAGTTGATCTTTATCGGTTTTTACCTCACAATCAATGGCCTTGCGATAATAGATCTCCGACATACGATAATGACCCTGATGGTAGTAGGCTACCCCTCTCCAGCGATTTGCATCCAAATCAGAGAGGAGACCCTGTTCCTCATAGCGATTGGCCAGATAAAGCATACTGTCATATTCCATCCTGACACCCACATCAAACAGAATACTATCGGCTTTACTGGCCTTCACATCACGTCCCATCTCCTCACGACAGGAGACAAGTGCCAGGGACATCAACAGAAGGACAAGCCACGTGAGAGAGCGTTTTATTTTCATATTCAGCTTATGTATTCACTTTGCGTATGCAAAGATACACAAAATACTTGAAACCGCCAACAATTCCGTCATAAATATTAATGATAGAGGGTCTTTGTGGACAAGAAAAGGTTAATTTCCGTAAAAATGAATGATAATTGTGAGTTATTTCGTAATTTTGTAGCTTGAAAAATCAACTGAGAACATTTTAATTTAAAACATAATACAATGGAACAACAGAATGTAATGAGGCCGTATGTAATCGGCTTGGATCTTGGAGGCACGAACTCCGTCTTTGGTATTGTCGATTCCCGTGGTGACATCAAGGCAACCACTGCCATCAAGACCGGCGGCTATGAAAAGGTAGAAGATTATGTAGATGCCTGTGTAGAGGCACTGCAAGTAATTATCGACCAGGTGGGCGGTATCGAGAAAATCAAGGCCATGGGTATCGGTGCGCCCAATGGCAACTATTATAACGGCACAATTGAGTTCGCACCCAATCTGCCTTGGGCACACGATGGTGTAGTACCCTTGGCAAAACTGTTCAGCGAGCGCTTGAACAACATCCCCGTAGCCCTTACCAACGACGCTAATGCCGCCGCTATCGGCGAAATGGTCTACGGCGTTGCCAGAGGCATGAAGAACTTCATTGTCATTACACTGGGCACAGGTGTCGGCTCTGGTATCGTGGTAAACGGCCAATTGCTTTATGGTCATGACGGTTTCGCCGGAGAACTCGGTCATGTAACTATGGTTCGTGGTGAGGAAGGCCGTCTCTGCGGCTGTGGAAGAACCGGATGTCTGGAAGCCTACTGTTCTGCTACCGGCGTTGCCCGTACTGCCCGCGAACTGTTGGCTACAACCAACCGACCGAGTCTTTTGCGTGACATGAATCCTGAAGACATTACCAGCTTGGATGTTTCCATCGCCGCTGGCAAGGGCGATGAGTTGGCCAAAGAGATCTATGAGTTCACCGGAAAGATGCTTGGCGAGGCATGTGCTGATTTCGCTGCTTTCAGCAGCCCTGAAGCCTTTATCTTTTTCGGAGGTATGGTGAAAGCCGGCGAGCTGATTATGAAGCCTATTCGCGAAGCCTACAACGCTCACGTGCTGAAAATCTTCAAGAATAAGGCCCAGTTCCTTGTGAGTGGTCTTGACGGTGC
>Ga0247610_10000942_pt1 | contig 38018 bp, 38 predicted proteins | sample 174DNAGHGhighgp2_FD_193483 | JGI IMG/M metagenome (GOLD analysis project Ga0247610, IMG submission 193483) | Sheep rumen microbial communities from Palmerston North, Manawatu-Wanganui, New Zealand - 1742 DNA GHGhigh gp2 | ecosystem: Host-associated > Mammals > Digestive system > Stomach > Rumen...
AAAGCACACTCATTATATTTTGGTCAAGATGCATTTAAATTATTAAAAGGTGATAATAAAGAATTATTGATTGTACCTAATGCTGACCATTGTGATTTATATGATGGTGGGATAAACCATGACAAGATACCTTTTGATAAGATAGAAGCTTTTATTAGAAAGAACATATAAAAGTAAGCCAAAATATAAAAATGAAGTACTTATTAATGTGTTTCATAAGAAGCAAAAATAAGTACTTTTTTATTTTTTTGTGGGAGATCCATAAATTTGCAACCGCACACCTTTTAACGATTATTACCTTTTATATATTTTTTAATAATTCATCTTTACTTATTGAAATAATTTTAGTCATAACAAATCTCTTTTTACCTACATCTTTAATAGAAGAACCAATAGAATATATATCATCATCTATAATTAAAAATCTATCATGTATTTTATTATTCCTGTTTACTATTAAATTATGATTAATTTGAAATTTATTAATATCTTGTTTAGAAATATTAGCTGAGGCTAATGTGTAAATAGTAATAGGTATATTTATTTCATTTAACATGTCTAAAACTGTTATATCAATATATCCATCGATAATTATTATTTCTTTCTTAGCAGATAGAAGAAGCTTTTTAATATAAGAATAGGCCTCAAATATATTATTTTCATAAAATAGCATATTAGATAATATATTATCAGTTGATTCAAGTGATAATAATCTATTATTTATATTAGATGTATTTTCAATTAAATTATTAACTTTATTATTTAATGTAATTATATTTTCTTGGCATTCGATACACCTTTTAGTATTTATTGAATAACCATTTAATAAATACTGTTTTAAAACTGATGTAACCCATCGCCTAAAAAGAATACCTCTTTTTGATTTTACACGATATCCAACTGCAATAACTACTTCCAAATTATAGATGGTTACATCTTTATCTGAAAAAGGAAAGTGCGTTTTTCGCACATTGCTTTTTTCCTCTAATTCTAATTCTTCAAAAATATTTTTAATGTGTCTAGTGATTCTTGTTCGATCAACTTCAAATAAAAGGGCCATATCATTTTGGGTTAACCATACAGTCTCCTCATCTGGTGATACATTTACATCTAAGCTGAATTCTCCATCTTCAAATTTTATTAATTCATATTTCTTTTCTTGATTATTCATATAATTTCCTCCTGGTTTTCTCAAAAAGAAAAGCCTTACTGTATTTCTACAATAAGGCTTAAAAAAATTTATTAAGTTGTAATTTTATTTTTACAAAAAATCTCATATTTACAACTTCCTTTTATGTTTATATTATAGCACATAATACTTTAAAATGATATAATTTAAGTAATGTTTTACAGGCTGGTGATTAACAATATGATAATAAATACTGGACAAAGAACTGATATACCTGCTTTTTATTCTGAATGGTTTGCAAATAGGATTAAAGAAGGGTATGTGATGGTACGTAATCCTTATTTTCCACAATTGGTCACAAGGTTTTCACTTGATCCAAAAGTTGTAGATATAATAGGCTTTTGTACGAAGAATCCTAAACCGATGCTAAAATATTTAGATATACTAAAGCCATATGGGCAAATATGGTTTGTAACTATTACAGCTTATGATAATGATATTGAACCTAATGTTCCACCAATTGATGATGTGATTGAAAGTTTTATTAAGCTTTCAAAGCATCTTGGAAAAGATAAAGTTATATGGCGATATACTCCGATTATAATTAATGATAAATATAGTGTTTTGAAACATATAGAAACATTTAAATATATACTAGAAAGAATAAATAATTATACATCATATGTTGTGTATGGCTTTCTTGATTTATATGACAAAATCAAAAATAACACAAGCTTTGTTGATGGCAGTGATACAGATAAAATTAGAATTACTAGAGAATTCAAAAAGTTATGTGATAAATATAATTTGTCTTTAAGATTGTGTTCAAAAGAAAAATGGCTTAAAGAATATGGCGTTGATATAAACGGATGTATTAGACTAGAAGATTATGAAAAAGCGTTAGGTAAATATTTAATCATCAAAGATAAAATGGAAGCTAGAAAGAATTACTGTAGCTGTTATTTATCTAATGATATAGGAGCTTATAATTCATGTCTTCATCTTTGTAAGTATTGCTATGCTAATGGGATGGTCGATACTATTAAAAGGAATAATAAGCTGCATGATAAAAAATCCCCATTTTTAATTGGAAATAAAAGAAATGATGATATAGTTAAGGTGGCAGAGCAAGTATCGTTTATAGATGAAACACCAAGGCTTTTTTGAAATTAAAGTATTTTTTAATATAATGGAATGAAAGATAATGGAGTCCTAATGGACTCCTTTCTATTTTGTATTTCTTAAATAGAAATATCTTTTTTTGAAAAATGTATAATTTATTTTGAAAAAGTGTTGACATATATAATACCTCGTGATATGATGTATTACGTAAGGTGAGGTATGATATATGGACGCACAATTAAAAAGAGGAGTACTTGACGTCTGTGTTTTAGCTGCCATTAAGGAAGAAGATTCCTATGGCTATAAAATTATTAAAGATGTTAGCCCAGTACTAAAACTATCGGAATCAACTTTATATACAATCCTTAAAAGACTAGAGGAGTCTAAAATGATTTTAGTCCGAACGACGATGCATGATGGTAGAGTTAGAAAATATTATCATATCACTGATAAGGGATTGAATAGACTTGAGGATTTTAAAAATGAATGGAAGGATTTAATGGAAATATATTCATTTATTGAAAGGGGAATAAAAAATGAATAAGGAAGAGTTTTTAAATAGTCTTAGAAAAAGGCTTAAGGGATTACCAAATAATGAAATTGATGAAAGAGTCAGTTTCTATAGCGAAATGATTGATGATAGAGTCGAGGAAGGTATGAGTGAAGAAGAAGCTATAGAAAGTCTTGGTGGAATTGATAATGTTGTAAGACAAATAGCTTCAGAGTCTAATTTATTTAGTATTGTTAAAGAGAAGATTAAACCTAATAAAAACCCAAGTGCCTTACTTATAGTTTTATTAGTTTTAGGATTTCCTTTATGGTTTCCATTACTGTTAACAGGATTTGTTTTATTACTTGTGGCTTACTTATTATTATGGGTTCTTGTAATAGTTACATATTCAGTTGAAATTTTTTCTGTGGGATTTAGCTTTATTGTGATTTTAAAGATGATGAATGATGGCTTTAATATAGGATATGCAGGAATGCTTATGCTATCAATTGGTTTAAGCTTATCATTCTTATATGTATGTTATCTTGCGACAAAGGCTTCATTTAAAATTACAAAGAGCATATTATTATCAATTAAGACTAAATTGATTGGAGGGAGAGAATAATGAAGGGATTATTAAAAATATTTATAGTAGTTGGTGTAGCTCTAATGATTGCAGGTGGGATATGCCTAGGAGTTGGTATTAAAAAGGATGTCTTTGCAAGAAATACTGTTGAAAATAGTTATACCATTGAAGATGATTTTAATAACATCAATATAGATTCAAGTATTTCAGATATAACTATTAAGGTAGTGGATGATGATATTACAACAATTAATACTGTAGAAGGAGAAAAATATATTTTTAATGTTAGTGTTGTAGATGATACATTAACTATAGAAGATGAGCATAAAGGAAAGTGGTTAGATAATCTAACAATTTTCTCTAAATCATACTCAGTCACTATTAACCTCAATAGGTCTACATTTAATAATATTAATATCAAGGCGTCTACAGGGGACGTTAGGATCTCTGATTTAAATGTTTGTGATATTAAAATTGATTTATCTACAGGTGATATAAAACTTTCTAGTGTAAGATGTAATACACTTGATATTGATGCATCAACAGGGGATATTAAATTAATTGATACAATTTCAAGTGAAAGCTTAAAGATTGATGTATCAACAGGAGATGTAGTTTTAGACAAATTTGATTCAAAGGATATTTACATTAAGGGATCAACAGGAGATGTTCGTGGAACAATTCTTACAGATAAAGTGTTTGATTGTCATGCATCAACAGGAAGTGTAAAAGTACCAACATCAGGAGAAACAGAGGAGAAATGCTATATAAAGGTATCTACAGGAGATATAAAAATTAGTATAGCGCAATAAAATATTTGTTTAATAAGGAGATAAAATATATGGAGAGAGAATGCTTAATTAAAGTTAATGGCCTATCAAAGGCTTTTGAGATTAATAATATTAGTCAAAATGTTTTAAAGAATATAAATGTTGAGATATATAAGAATGATTTTACAATTATAATGGGTCCAAGTGGGGCTGGAAAATCAACTCTTTTATATCAGCTATCTGGTATGGATAGTCCTAGTGAAGGAAGTATTTATTTTAATAATGTAGATATAACATCACTTGATCAAAATAAAATGGCTTTATTTAGAAGAAATAATTGTGGATTTATATTCCAATCAGTTTATCTAATTAATTCAATGAGTGTTATGGATAATGTACTAATCCAAGGACTTTTAAAGAATAAGAACAAAAAAGAGGTAGTAGCTAAAGCTAATAACCTTTTAGATAAGGTAGATATAAAGAGTGAGCTTAGAGGTAAGTTCCCTACAAATCTATCAGGAGGAGAGGCCGCAAGAGTTGGTATTGCAAGAGCTTTAGTATCAGAACCTATCGTAGTATTTGCGGATGAACCAACAGGTGCACTTAATTCTAAAACAGGAAAGGATGTTTTAGATACTTTAACTGATGTTAATAAAAATGGACAATCAATAGTTATGGTAACACATGATATTAACAGTGCCTTAAGGGGTAATAGAATTATTTATGTTAAGGATGGAGAAATAGCAGGAGAGCTTTATTTAGATGAATATAGTGGTAATAATGAGGAAAGAAAGGAAAAACTTCAATTATTCCTTCAAAGGATGGGTTGGTAGATATGAAATCACTTATTATTGCAAAATCAAATCTAAAGAAGTTCAAAGGACTATCAATTTGTCTTTCAATACTTATTCTAATATCTGCTATGTTTATAACAGCTCTATGCCTTCTAGAAACAGATTTTAAATCAAATATCAAAAGAAATGCAGATAGCCTAAATTCAAGTGATGCAGTACTATATTCATATTCATCACATCTTAGTGAGGATGAGATAGTATCTATACTTCCAGATGATGTAAGAGAGTATTATTATCAAGAAGCAATTATAACATCTATCTATTCAAAATATGGTGATGGAAGTAGTATGCATTCAGTTTATATCGAAGATCTGAAATCATTTGATAGAGAAATGTCTAAGGTAGAAATAGTTAAAGAAAGCAGTAAGGTAGATGGTGATTACATTTACTTACCTTATCAATTTCATACGGGTGGAGGTATTAATCTTTTAGATGATTATTCTATGAAGATTAATAATACTACATATACATGTAAGGTAAAGGGATTTATTAATTCAACATTTGGTGGATGTAATAATGTAGGAAGCCTTGAGATGATTGCCTCAGATTCTATATATAATAAAATCATCTTAGATAATGATGATATTACAAGCTTTATGCTATATTTTAATCTAAATGATAATAGTGATATTGATTCTAAAATTAATAGATTTATAAGGGATACTAAACTTGATTACGGATATAGCCTAGAATATAACACAAAGCAGTTAATTGTTGATAACAGAGGATTTATGGGAGATATCTTTGTTGTAATGTTTTTAACAGTAGCTATTGTAATAATACTTGTAACTATGCTATCAATTTATAATAATATTAATAATTATTTAAGAGAAAACCTAAAAACATTAGGTATATTAAAGGCAATAGGATATACATCAAATGATATTAGAAAATCTATACTATTACAATTCTTTATAATTACATTTGCAGGTACAATACTAGGTATATTAGCAGGATATTTATTTATGCCAATGATATCTTCAATTCTTGTTGCTCAATCAGGATTGCCATATAATGTTTCATTTAATTTATTATCTACATTATTACCATTAGTATTAATTCCAGTATTTATTTATGTGATTATATTTATAGCTCTAATAAGGGTTAAAAAAATAGAAGCTGTAAATGCATTAAAGGATTCTAATAGCCTGATGCATACAAAGGTTAATCATTTTAAGCTTGAAAAAACTAAAGCTCCAATAAATATTGCGATTGCCTTAAAGAATCTTTTAAATTCCTTAAAGCAGAATATTATAAGCTTCTTAGTTTTAATATTTGTTTCATTATCAATAGTCACAGCAGTTACATTCTATGAAAACTTTGATAGAAATCCTAAGCTTTCAATTATGACACTAGAATATTGTGAGGTTGGAATTGTAATTGAAGATGATTTCAATGATATGATGTATGAAATCATGAAAAATGATGATAGAATAAGTAGTCTAAGAGAGGTTTGTGACGCTGAACTTAATGATAAAGATTATGGTACACTTTATACTCTTGCTATGGATGATATGAATAATTATTATAATAAGGAAGTTTGCTATGAAGGAAGATTTCCAAAAAATAGTGATGAGGTATTAATATCTGGATCTTATGCTAAAAGAAAGAAGCTTAAGGTAGGAGATAAGATATATTTATCTTGTAAAAATGAGCACTATTATACAATATCTGGATTAAGTCAAAGTGTAAATAATGGTGGAAATGAATGCGTAATGACAATTGATGGTTTAAAGAAAATAGATGATACATCAATTAATACGCATACATATTATTTTGAGGTATTAGGAGATAAGGATGAGCTTATAAATGATTATAAGACTATGTATGGTGATAACATCATTGAAATTGTAGATTTTGAAGAAATTATAAATGGTGCCCTATCTACATTTAGAACACTATCAGAATCATTAGTTTTAATTATATCTGTGATATCTGCTATAGTAATTTCTCTTGTATTATATATTTTATTAAGAACATTAATATATAAGAGAAGATTTGAATATGGAATATTAAAGGCACAGGGATTTACTTCAGGTCAGCTAATAATACAAAATGTATTATCATTTACTCCACTTATAATTTTAGGATCAGTTGTTGGTACAATAATCTCATATCATATAATGAACCCTTTCTTTACTGTTGGTATGAGTGGTTTTGGAATTATGAAATGCAATTTAAAACTACCTCTTGATTTAATTACTATAACACCTATTTTACTTGTTTTATTATCTGTTATAGTTATCACTATCATGAGCCTAAAGATAAAGAAAATTGAACCTTATAAGCTTTTAATACAGGAATAATAAAATCGGATTGAGATTATCTCAATCCTTTTTTTGACTTAAAGCTTACTCGTTGTGTTATAATTAATATATAGGAGTTTTGATATGAGAAAGCTAGGTTTTTTATTTGTTTTTGTATTTATTATTCTTTTAGTTGGCTGTGAAAAGAAGAATAATAATGATTTTAATGATGAAGAGATTATAGAGGGTGATATTAGTATGGATTTTTATGTAGATGGTATTAAGGTTGATGTTTCATGGGAGAATAATAGATCTGTTATAGAGCTTAGTAATTTAGGTGATATTACAATTAATATGCAAAGATATGGAGGCTTCGAGGTGTTTGGTCCTATTGGTCAAAAAATCTATAGTAATGATACTAATATAACTACTACACCTGGAGATATAATGCTTTACCAATCTAGGCAAATTGTATTATTTTTTGGTACTAATAGCTATAGCTATACACGACTTGGACATATTAATCTAAATGAAGAAGAGCTTAATAATATTTTAAATAAAGAAAGTGTGTTAGTTGAAATGAAATAAAAATGTCAGCCTAGCTGACATTGTTTTTTATATGGCTTTAGCTAAAGCCTCCTCAATTATTTTTGAGGTTTCAATTAACTCATTCTTTAAACTATCATCAAATCTGTTAAAAATTGGAGAATCGATATCTAGTAGTCCATATGTCTTGCCTTCTATATGAAGAGGAATACATATTTCAGATCGTGAATTAGAATCACATGCAATATGACCAGGATATTCTAATACATTATCTACTACAAGTGGCTTATCAATAAGAATAGTATTTCCGCATACACCTTTTCCTTTTGGTATTTCAATGCATGCGATACGTCCTTGAAATGGGCCTAGGTATAATGTATCATCATTTAGAATATAAAAACCTAGCCAATTTAAGTTTTCAATTGAATGATAAAGAAAAGAACTAGCATTTGAAAGAATTGTGACCTTGTATTTATTTCCATCAATTAAGGCCTTAAGAGATTGTAAATCTATCATAATATTAATCACCTGATGGTATTATATCATATTAATTGGTTGCATTTGAACAAAATGATTTGTATAATTAGAAATAGAGGGTGATTTTGTGAAAAAGCTTATTAATTTAAAGGTTATACTTGGTTTTGCATTTTTATTTTTATTCATAATATTAATACTATTATTAAATGTTGATAAGGATTATATTACTCCAACGGGTAAGGTTGGACTTAGCTCATTTAATGATATGGTTGATTACAAATATAATAAGGGATGGCAGATATTAGCAGATGTGTTTTTATATTTAGGAATAGCTTTAGTAGCTATTCTTGCAATATATGGATTATATGAGCTTATAAAAAGAAAAAGTCTATTCAAGGTTGATAAATATATTATAGCTATAGGAGCTTTCTTTATCATATCTATTATATTATGGTTATTATTTGATAAGGTAGTAACTATAAATTATAGACCAATATTGGTTGATGGAGAAAAGGAGTCATCATTCCCATCAACTCATACATTCGTGTGTGTCTTTATTTATATGTCAGCCTATACTGTTGTAAAAAAGCTTTTAAATAATAAAATATACAATGATATAGTACTATCTATAGCTATAGTTATTGTTATTTTTACTGCAGTATCTAGAATATTATCAGGAATGCATTATCTTACAGATGTTATGGGTGGGGTGTTCTTAGGGCTTTCATTATATTTTATATGTGATGGTATTATAACAATTATTGATAAGAAAGAAGTAAAAGAGGAGATTTAATCTCCTCCTTTTTTAATTGTTACGACGTCTATCTAGGATGTTATCAATTGCTATAACAAGGGCTACAAGGAATGCAGCTTCTGTATCATCGTCAACCTCTACAGTATATGTATCTCTTACAATCGTAAATTGCTTAATGATAGTACCAATTTTGTTCCCATTCTTTGTTATTTCAAGCTTCATATTTGGAAATTGTAATAGATTTCCTGAAATAGTTATATCATCAGAAGCTCCGTGTAAGACATATTCATTCTTAAAATCAAGATCCTTGTTTGTTAGAGCTCCTATTTTATTTCCTTGAAAATCATAGATTAAGGCTGTTGATTTAAATAGTTTGAAAAACTTATTTCTTACAATGTATTTCTTTTCTTTATTCATTGAATAAATCTTTTTCTTATGGGTAGGACTAATCATCTTACCTTTTACTTTGAATACATTTTGGTCATTTTCATCCTTTACAAATGATCCTCCACCTAGACTAAAAAATTTGTTTTTAATAATTAATTTCATTTTCTATTCCTCCTTTATTTGTTATTAAATATAATTGCAGCTATCAATATAGCGAAAAGAATAAGGTAAATCAGAATGCTTATAAGCCTTAATCTTTTAAGCCTTTTTTTGGCTTCTACACTAATTTGCTTAGTGTTTTCAATCACTTCGTAACAAACATCTGTTTCAAGCTCTATCGCATCAGGATTATTTGTGTCTATAATATATTTTGCAACTACAGTAGAGCTTTCGATTAATTTGATATTAGCGGCATATTTTATTTCAATGCATCGTTTGTCATACCTCTTATTAAATAAGCCTAAGACACTTATTAAAAAGAAGATTATATGAAATAGTATGTAGTGCTTAAAGCTAACCTCATTAATTTTATATATTTTAATTTCTACCATATCTTTATTGGTTTTGTAATTATATATATCATGACCATATTTTTTTTGAGGCTTTAATAATTTATTATCAAAATATATCCACATATCATTTGTTGGATTCATCATTTTAAATATTAATGTGTTCATACTAATTCACCATCCTAATTACTAATACTAGTAAAACTAAAATGCTTAATAGTATTTGAAAGACTATTCTTTTATGATGTTCATAGCCTTTATTTAAAATGATTATTACAATCGATGATAAAAGAAGTATAAGTGATAATATTCCTATGCTATTTATCCAAAAAATATTTCTATCATAAAAGCCCTGAACTCTAGAAATTATATCATCACTTGCATAAACCTTAGATATGGAATGTCTTACATTTTTTGATACAAGAATAAGCCCTACAGTCAAGAATATTATCGCAAGAATAACTAAGGTATAAAATATTATGAATATACCATAGCTTATCGATATTGCGATAGGTAGTATTGATACTAATAAAAAGCTAAATGAGGAAAAAATCGCAAGCTTTGATAATATTATGGCAAAATGATCTAGATACATTCTTTTTGCTATATCGTTAGGGATTATAGAATTATTATCCATAAAACCATCTCCCTTCCTATTTTTATTTTATCATATTTTATTTAAATAATGTATAATATTCGTAGTAGGTGATTCTTTTGGAAGATATTGATGTAAAATATGATAGCCTTTTAAATATACATACCAGTGGAAGAGATGATTCGATATCCAATCTTACAAATTATCCTTATGAGCCAACACCATATGAGGTTTTATTAAGGCTATATAATAGTGGTTATATTAATAAATCTAATACTTTGCTAGATTTAGGCTCTGGTAAGGGTAGAGTAGATTTTTATTTAAGCTATGAGACAAAATGCCATACTATTGGTGTAGAGTATAATGAACGATTATATAATAAGGCCTTAGAGAATAAAAAGAGTGGTGAATTTAATAGGTCAAGCTTTATATTAGGAAGAGCAGAGGACTTAAGGATAGATAATAATATTGATAGATTTTATTTCTTTAATCCTTTTAATTTAAAGATATTAAATAAGGTTGTTTTAAATATTATTAATTCATATGATGAATGTAATAGGAATATTTTACTTTTTTTCTATTATCCTCAGGAAAAGTATGAGGAGTATTTAGCAAAGTGCGATAGATTTGAACTAAAGGATAGTATAAGTACAGCTGATTTATATGATAATTATGATGAAAGAGAAAAAATATTAGTTTATAAAATAGTATAATATTAAACTATTATGCCAAAATAGTAGTATTTTAATATTTATTTACAAAAATGTTAAATACATTTGACATTATAGTGCTTTGTTTGGTATACTTTACATAGTATGAATCATTTTGTTTAAAAGAGGTTTTATTATGGAAAAAATAGCGATTATGTGTGATTCTATGGCTGAGATTAGTCAAGAAGAAGCAGCTAAGCTTAATATTAATGTTATACCAATGCCATTTATGATTAATGGTACGGAATATTTAGAGGGTGTAAGTCTTGATAATGACACTTTTTTTAAAATGCTTGAGGAGGATGCGACTGTTTCTACATCTCAGCCTTCAACAGCCTATGTAGCTTCCGTTTGGGATGAGCTTTTAGAGGAGTATGATACAGTACTTTATATTCCTATGTCATCAGGACTTTCAAAGTCATGTGAATCTGCTATGGTTGAGGCAGAGAAGAATTATAAAGATAGGGTTTTTGTTGTTGATGCGAAAAGAATATCTGCTACCCTAAGACAAATAATATATGATGCGATGCGTCTAAGAGATTTAGGCTATTCAGCTTTTGAGATTAAGAATATATTAACTGAGGTTAGAAGTCAGTCTAAGATTTTTATTATGCTTAATACCTTATATTATTTAAAGAAGGGTGGTCGTATTACTCCAGCAGCCGCAGCTCTTGGAGGAATGCTAAAGCTTAAGCCAGTGCTTGTTATTGATGGAGAAAAGCTGGATAAATATAAGATGCGTAATAGAAGCCTTGAAAATGGTATTGAGATTATGATTGAGGCTGCGAAAAAGACCATTTTAGAATTTAAGGAAATTGATGGAAGAACAGATAATATCAGATATGAAATAGCATATGCTTCAAGAAGCACTGAAGACGCATTACTGCTTGAAAAGAGAATGAGAGAGGAATTTGGTTCAGATATCAATATCTTAATTGATAGGCTTGCGCTTGCTGTTTGCTGTCACACAGGGGAAGGTGCTGTTGGAATTGCAGTTACTAAGGATATTCCTGATAAATATACAAAGAAGGTTTTTGTAGAGGATGACAAGTCATTAAAAGCTATAGGTGAATATGCTTTATAATTATGGAGAGCGTTAGGCTTCTCCATTTCTTTTTGTGATATTTTTTCCTTTATTTAAAGGGATAAAGTGATATGATTTAATTCGGTGGAGACGTGATAGTATGACAAAAGAGGAACGTCAATTAAAGAAAAGAGATATGATATTAAATGATAAAATGCTTAAGACAATTCTTTACATTGCCTTGCCTATAGTATTTTATAATTTATGTAATTATCTTTATGGAATATATGATATGATGATTGTTCAAGTCGCAGATATTGGAGATGCGGCTGATGTTGTAGTATTAGATCAAATAAAAAATATGATTCAAACCATCGGAGGAGCAATAGCTACAGGTGGAGGTATACTTATTGCTAAAAAGATTGGGGAAAATAATATTGATAGTGCTAGAAGAAGTGCAAATACAGTATTTAGTATCGCACTTATTATTGCAGGTATTACACTATTATTTATTCCATTCGCAGTACCATTTTTAAAGCTTTTAAAAACAGATAAGACAACAATAGATAATGCATTAGGATATTTTGATGTTCAAATGATTAATTTATTTATCATCACTTTGAATTCTGTTTTTATAGCATTTGAAAAATCAAAGGGAAATACATTTAGAATATTTATTCTAAATATTGGAGTAATTATTATAAAAATTGGACTTTCTACATTATTTGCATATGGTCCTTTTGACAATGTTACAATTACATGGCTTGCAGTAGCTACAATGGTGGCTCAGCTATTTATGATGGTAATTATGCTTGTGCTAGCTATACTTCCATCTAATATTTTAAGAATAACACCTAAATCATTAAATCTAGACAAGTCTAATGTTATGGTTATAATAAAGCTATCATTACCTGTATTTATTGGAAGATTTCTATTCCATTTTGGTAAGGTATATCTTAATTCCATCGCATCAGCACATTATGGTAAGCAGGTAGTAGGAGCTTTAGGTATTTCTAATACTATGGCTGGTCTTCCTACAAATATAATAAATTCCTTTGAGGATGGTGGATCTACTATAGTATCTCAAAACTATGGTAATCAAAATGGAAAGAGAATACTTAAGTTTTATTTATGCAATATGCTTTTAGTAGAAGCCGTATCTTTGGTATTTATGACCGCTTTATTTATATCAAGAAGTAGTGTGGCAGGATTCTTTGCAGGAAGCGATGAGGATTATAGAGTTATTATTTCTAATATATTTAAATGGGAATGCCTAGATATAGCATTTACAGGTCTTTCAGGAGCTTCAAATGCCTTATTCTATGGATTTGGTAAAACTAAGATTACATCATTTATGTCTATGTTAAATTTATTTGGATTTAGACTACCTACAATTATGCTATTAATGTATGTTGTAGATATGAATTATGAGGCATGTGGAATTGCTATGTTTGTATCAAATACATTAGCTGGAATAATTACTTCAGTATGGTGTCTATATTTTGTTTTGCATTTAAAGAAGAATCATAAATATGAGGATTTATTTAGGCCTCATGAAGGCTTGGAGATTTATGAGGCAATATAGAAATAAAACTAACCGGATGGTTAGTTTTTTCTTTAAAAAGTAGTAGAAGCCTAGAGATTTTCTAGGCTTCCTTTTTCCTCTAAATCTGGAAGGCCAGTAAGAGTCTTCCATCTTCCTTTTTTATACATTGTAACAGATATTAATGCTCCAACAGCCCATCCAATTGGCCAGGCACTAAATATTCCCCTATATCCAAATGGATAGCTTAGGGCATATGATAGAACAATTCTCATTATAAGATCAGCAAATGTACCAATCATAAAGCTTCGCATATCCTTAGCACCCTTTAAAACTCCATCTGATGGAATCTTTAGTCCCATAAAAATGAAGAATGGGGCTACGATATATATAAAATATCTACCCATCTCTATTGATTTATTTGAGGCATCATTATCCATAAAAATCATAAGAAGGATATTTGGTATTAGTACAAAGATTAGACTCATCACAAAACTAAATATTACACATATAAGTAAAGACCATTTAAATCCTTCCCTAACTCTATAAAGCTTTCCTGCTCCAATATTTTGTGATGTATATGTAGAAATAGCATTTGAATATGCACCATAAATGTTTACTATTACATAGCAAATCTTATAGGCTGCGCCATATCCTGCAATTAAATCAGAGCCATATGAATTGATTTTTCTTTGAATGAAGAAATTACCAACTGAAATTGTGGCTCCTTGAATTATTGATGGTATAGCAATTAGTAATATATCCTTAAGGATTTTATTACTAAATAATATTTGCTTTTCATCTGTTTTTAAAACCTTTCTTATACTTAAAAGAAGAAATAATAATGATAATATCATTGCAAGCCCTTGAGCAATAAATGTTCCGAGCGCAAGCCCTAAGATTTTTAGATTACATGGTCCTACAAAAATAATATCAAGTAATATATTTATAATTGTAGAGAAAATTAGAAAATAAAGAGGTGTCCTACTATTTCCAAGAGATTGGAATATAGATGTTATTACATTATAAAGATATGTGAATAATAGGCCACCACAATAAAATCTTAAATATAAGGCACTATCATCAAAAATATCATCTGGTGTACTTATAAGCTTTAATGAAAGAGGGGTAATAAGTACTCCAAATATAATCATTACAATAGATAAAAGTGTTGTGAATATTAAAGAGGTTGTAATAGTTATCTTAGTAGAGGAATTATTACCTTGTCCAAAATATCTTGATGTGATAACTCCACATCCAACACCAAGCCCTGTAGCTATTGATAAATAAATCATAGTAATAGGGTATGATGCAGATACTGCGGCCAAAGCATTATCACCAATCATCTTACCGGCGATAGAACTATCGGCTATATTATATACTTGCTGAAGGGTAACGGATAATATCATAGGAAGAGCAAATAAAACTAATACCTTCCAAGGTGTACCCTTACTTAAATCTGTTGTTTTCATATTCTCACCATCTTTAGTATACTCTTTTTTTAAAGAGTATGTTTTTGAAAACATTTCCAAAAATAAAAATGTCAAATGCAAAGCATCTGACATTTGTTATTATTTAAAATTAATTATATTATAAATATCATCAATAGATTGAAGTTCATGTCTTACCTTAGAAATTGTCTTGCCATCCTTAGTATAGATTATAACATCCTTTTCTTCAGGAAGAAGACAATGGTGAACTCCACCCTTACCATTCATAGAATTTTGGTATGATCCTGTACCAATGCATCCAATATAATTATCTAGAGAATCAGGAACTTCAAAATAACCCTTTTCTCTATCAAATAAAACATCATCACAGTCACATGTAATACCTGCAAGCCTTACCTTTTTCATAGGCTTATCTAGGTTATTAATTGGTGTAACTAAAATAGGCTCACCTAAGGCATACATTTCTGGTAGGGCAACAAGTAATGAACCATTAACGATATGCCAAGGATATTCTCCAGTGTTTTTAACACCAACAATCTTATATATATTTACAGTAGAATCCTTTTGACTAAACTTACCATTTTCACCAATAATATTAGGCATACTAACATTATTCTTAAGACAAAGCTCCTTTAGATATTTTAATGTGCTTAGGGCAAAGCTATCATAATCAAAATCCTCAGATAATGGAAGAGGCATTCCTCCACCAATATCAAAACTATCTACACTATCACATACACTCTTAGCGTATAAATAGAAATTGAACGCCTTAAGAAGGTTTTCTTTAAACTTATCCTCTACATAATCAAATCCTCTTTGATGATAATGTATTGTTGTAAGAATAAGCTTAGTGTTTTTAATATCATTTAGAATATAATCTATTTCATTCTTTAAAAGACCAAATCTATCATCTGGAACCTCAGCCTCATAAAGAGAAGAAAGATGAACTCTAAATCCTACCTTTATAGGAAGATTTAGGTTCTTTAAATATTCATATTCATTTAAATCATCAATAATATCGATTATATTAAGTCCCTTATTGAAGGCACTAATAATCTCATCACAATAGTCCTTAAGCTTAAGCCCGTTTGATACTATAAGCTTATGTCTTTGATCTTTATTTACCTCAAACATTTTTTGAGTAAGACATAAATCGTAATAAGATGATGTTTCAAGTCCATCACCAGCAAGGAAGGCTGTCTCAATCTCTTCCTTTCCATAATTAGCCTTATTGGCATTAAGGTAGATGAATCTACCTTCATATCCAATAGAAGAAATAGCGTTATCAAATGAGCGCTTTAAGCTTTTGATATGCTCACTAATAACATCCAAAAAAGTAATCTTAAGTGGTGTACCATACTCCTTTGCAAGATTTTTTAAGCTAAATCCATTGTAGTATAGCTCACCATTTTTAATTTCTCTTAATTTTTCCATTGTCTAATACGTTTTAATGCTCCTTCTTTAAAATTCGATTGCCCTTTGGCATATCAAATTTCGTGATTATTGCTGCTTATTATTGCCATGTTCATGATATTATATAGCATATAGTAGAAACTATAATCACAACAAGAAGTTGCTTAGCTAGTTTTACATAGTAGGCTTACATCGTCCTGCTTTTAATCCTTATATTTTGATATGTATTTTTTTAAAAATTTTAATAAATAAAAAAGTACACCCATCAGCTATAAAAATAGCTAATAAAACTGCAAGCATTATTTAACAATAAATAGATTGTAAAATCAACATAAAATTATAAAAAAAATAAAAATGCACGTCCTACAAAAACAACCATAGTTGTATTGTTTTTGTGTGAGATAACACTACAATAATTAAGCTTTGAATATAATTAATTTTTGTTTTGGAATGAATAATGTGAATTGTGGAAATCTTTTTTAATGTGATAAAATATATTTGGTGGTGATATTCTTGAGAAATAGAAATTATATAATCGTATCAATTGTTTTTAATTCGTTAATAATTATATTAGAACTATTTGCCCTATCAGAGGTTTTCTTTAGATATCTTCCTGGTAGTGAAAGCTTTAAATGGTATTATTCATTAACGTATTATACAAATCTTTCAAATATGTTTTTATTATTCGCATCAATTGTTATGCTTATAGTAGATATTTTAGAGCTTCAAGGAATTAAAAGCCATCCGGCTTTGCATATTATAAAATATATTGCTGTAACCATTACATCAGTTACATGCATTACAATTTGCATTTTAACACCTATTGCAGGTGATATTAAATATTTAGTATCAGTTAAGGGAAATATGTGGCTACTGCTACATACAATATGTCCTGTGCTTGGATTTACGTCATATATAATACTTGATAAGACAAATAAAATTTTTAAGGTAGATGTTATATTCCCTTTGCTATTTACTCTTATATATACTATTATGATTGAACTTTTATTTCTATATGATAAAAGAGTTCCTTATGCTGCAGATATATCTGGATTTGATCTTAATGCATATATTATTATTGGTCTTTCTATGATTGAATCTATGCTTACTATAGGACTTGCTTTTCTTATAAGATATCTAAAATTAAAATATTATTATGTAAGAAAAGAAGAAAATGAATAAAAAAATCAGGGGTAAAAACCCCTGGTTTATTTTTAGGCTTAGCAACTGGGCACAAGTATACATCCATTCAAGTGATGGTCTTTTGTATATCTTTAATTAATAAGCTATAACCTTAAAATAAGTATTGCAAAGATGTTTGGCTTTTATCATCATATTAGAAATATGTCGGTTGATAAAATATCTTAGCTATATTATAATTCTGGTTAATTAATTACCCTTCCAATGAATTATATCTATATTTTACTATAATTATAAAGGAATTAATAGTATAATTTATTTTACATATTTGCTATATTATAGTTTATTGTTTTTAATTTGTGAATATATTATAATGTCAATTGATGGTGATGATAATGATAAAAATTGATTTGATAACTGGATTTTTAGGTAGTGGAAAGACAACTTTCATTTTAAAATATGCAAAATATTTAATGGAAAAGGGAGAGAAGGTTTGCATATTAGAAAATGATTATGGAGCTATTAATGTTGATATGATGCTAGTATCATCAATAGGTTGCGACTGTGAAATGGTTGCTGGAGGATGTGATTATGATTGTCACTTGCGTAGATTTAAGACTAAGCTTATATCTATGGCAATGCGTGGATATACAAGAATAATTGTTGAACCATCTGGAGTATATGATACTGATGAGTTCTTTGATGTATTATATGAGGAGCCTTTAATAAATTATTATGAGGTTGGGAATGTATTTGTATTATATGATATCAATACTAACAATCTTTCAGAGGAGTCTGAATATATTTTTGTAAGCGAGGCTGCTGTAGCTTCAAAGCTTATTATTACTAAAAGAGATAATAAATCTCTTATATTAGATACCAATTACATAAATGGCCTTATGAAGAAGTACATGTGTGATAGGGTATTTATGGATAGAGATATAGTTTATAATGATTCATTAAATATTGATGATATTATAAATGCAGGATATGCTTCATATGATCATATAAAGCTTAGGGTCATAGAGGATAATAATTATGATTCATTATATATTATGAATAAAAAACTTAATAAAGATTTTATAATTGATTTAATGAATAAGCTTTTTAATTCAAAAGACTATGGTAATATTTTGAGAATCAAAGGCTTTATTTATGAGAATGATAAATGGTATAAGGTTAATATTACAAGAAATGATATAGAAATAGACGAAATTGATAATGGACAGGATGTTATTATAGTAATTGGAGAAAACCTAGATAAGAACAAAATTAATGCGTTGGTAGGAGAATAATTATGGAGAATACACTTATTATTTTTGATTGCTTCGGAGTACTTTGTACAGAAATATCACCAAGATGGTTTCGCCTTAGATATAGTGAGGAGGAGACTGTTAGATTAAAGGCAGAATATTATAATTCAGCTGATATGGGATATTATAATGTATATGAGCTTTTAGATAAATTAGAAAAGGGACTTAAAATTCCAAAGGATGTAATAGTAAAGGAATGGAAGGAGCTTCTTACATTAAATAGTGAGCTTATAGATTTTATTAATACTAAGCTTAAAGGAAAATATCATATTGCTCTTTTAACTAATGTAATAAAGGATTATGTAGAGCTTTTATATGGTGATAAGGATTTTTTTAAGAAAATATTTGATAAAACATTTAATTCATGGGAATATCATTTAAGAAAGCCAATGCATGAATTCTATGAGGTATGTGTTAATGCATATAAGGATATGGGAATAGAAAAAATTTATTTCATTGATGATAGTCAAAAAAATTTAGTTGGTATCGAAGATTTAGGCATCATAACTATACAATATACTAACAATAAAGAGTTATTTGACACTTTTAAAAAATATAATATTATTAATAAATAAATAAAGATTATTCTTAATTATTTAAAATAAATATACACAATTGTCGATTTTGTTGACAGTATTTGTTTTATATGTTATAATGGCATCGTATAAAGAGAAAAAGAAAAGATAAAATCAATTTAATAATTCTGTGTAGATTTAATAATGTAGGCTGTAATCTTTTGTTGTATTAAGTCTTATATAGAGAGGAAGATTTTAAGAATTAATACAATAAAGGTATGTTGATTTAAGATTGTGGGAATGTTTTTTCAATGTACGATATGATGGAGAGAAGGCACAGAATGGTTAGGTTGCTTTTAATCACCCTTTAGGTGATATAGCTAATAATACGGAAGTATCTTGAGGGAGATATAGAGGTGTTGTTAGTATGGTAGTTTAATCAATAGGTTTTAGAAGAAAATTATTATTAAGCAAAATAGTGGATTGAGGGAATCCACTTTTTTGCTTGTTAATGTCAAGTGAAAGTAAAGTCGGCTTGACACTGATATCTTAGTTTGGTATAATTTTATTAGTTTTTCATTAAAGGAGAATTGTTTTATGAATAGAATCGAGATTATTACTGATTCAAATAGTGGAATTACACAATATGAAGGAAAAGAATTAGGTATTGTTGTTGTACCAATGCCTTTTACTATAAATGGAGAGGAATATTTAGAGGATATAACTCTTACTCAAGAGAAGTTTTATGAATTCCTTAAGGATGATAATGCTGTGGTTTCAACATCTCAGCCATCTATTGCGTATGTTGAGGAGCTATGGGCCAATGCATTAGAAAATAATGATTCAGTTATTTATATACCAATGTCATCAGGACTATCTAATTCATGCGAAACAGCTTTAAGAGCTGCTCAAAAACCAGAATTTCAAGGTAAGGTCTTTGTAGTAGATAATAAGAGAATTTCTGTTACTCAAAGACAGTCTGTATTAGATGCAATGAAGCTTAGAGATTTAGGATATACTGGTAAGGAAATACATGATATTTTAATTGAAACTATGTCTAATTCAGATATTTATATTACAGTAGCTACTCTTAAGTATTTAAAGAAGGGTGGACGTATCACACCTGCAGCTGCAGCTTTAGGTACTATGCTAAAGCTTAAGCCAATTCTTCAAATTGAAGGAGAAAAGCTTGATAAATATAAGATGCGTAATAGAACAATGGAAAATGCAATTGAAATAATGATGGATGCTTGTGAAGGAAATATCAAAGGATATTTAAAGGATCTAGACGGAAGAACTGATAATGTTTATCTTGCGGTTGCATATTCAGGAACTGATAAGGAATTACCAATGAAGTTTGCTGAAATGATTAAAGAAAGATTTGATGTATCAGATGTGGTTGTAAATCCATTATCACTTTCAGTATCATGTCATATTGGTGATGGTGCCCTAGCTTTGGCAGTAACTAAGGAATTACCTGAGAAATATTTAAAGAAATAAAATCCTTTGGAAAAAGGATTTTTTATTTCGATGATTATGGCATATAGGAGCATAAGCAAAAAGACAATCATAGATTTAGTGTATGAGAGATAGGATTAAAATGATTATTTTTAATCCTTTTTTTCTTTACAAAGTATTAAAAAATGTCTCAATATGTAGTATAATTAGATTAAAGAAAAAATAGATTGAGGTGTTTAGTATGAGCTTTAATGTTTATGATTTTATTAAAAATGAAGATCTTGTTAATAAATGCAAGGAATTAGATTGGAAATTTACTGATTATGAAATGGCTAAGATTGTTATGGGAAGTAAGAATACACTTGCCCAAAAGAAGGAAGCCTATACTTATCTGTTAAATGAAACAGATAATGAAAGATTAAAGGTAGAGCTTCAAAAGGTTATTCATTATCAAGATGAGGCACAAGAGGATATAAAGACTCCGAAGAAAAATAGTATTTATATTTTATATCTTAAGGGGGAAAAGCCAATTCCTTATGATAAATTCAATGATGCATATGAATATGCCTTAAATAAGCTTGCTGGGTCTAAGTATAAGACATTTAAGATTGCGAAGGTAAAGAAGAATCTTCCAGTAGGTGAAAAGGCATATGGATCAGATTATATTATTTATAATTCTAATGGAGAGGCAATTGATTTCCACTATTATGCAAATGATGATTATATTAAATCATATGAGATTAATGTAAAAACATTTGATGGATTTGATATTTGGGTTCCATTCTGGAATGGATATGTAAAATATCCAACAGTATATGATGATATGCAGGTACTTAAGAGACGTACTATTGATCCTGAGGATACTGATGATACTCAATATATTGCATGTAATAATGTAGCCTTCAATGGAAACAATGAGGCCGGTGTAAGTAAGTCTGATGAAATGCCATATGACATTTTTGCAGGACAGCTATGCTATAAGTATGTTACTGTTTCAAAGAGAAAACATGCAGTAGAGGTTGAAACTATCCCATTTGAAGGCCTTAAGAAGGTTAAGAAGGAAGACATTACACTTAATACTAAGGATACAATTAAGAGAATTAAGGAAGTTGTAAAGAAGGTAACAGCTGAGAAGTAAAGAGGTATTTTATTTATGCTAGAGGATGTTAAAAGGTATATAGAGGATAAATACAAACTAAATTGTAATTTATCTATAGACTTAAAAATAGAATCGGATAATGTATTAGATACCATCACTATTACTACTCTAGAGGATGCCTTTGTAATAAGGTATGATAATCTTGAAATAAACTCATCTAAAAAGACGATTTATAGAGATATTTCATTCCTATTAGATCATTTGTCATATATTTATTTCCTTACCTTTGAAGGTAAAGAGGTTTGTCATATTACATTTGATGCACTACATGAGGATACAATAATTGATTGTGCTGAGAACTTTTTGTGGGAGCATAGAGATGATAATATGGAAGAAATTGATAGAATCTTTGTAATATCATTTAGAAATCTTTATTCCTTTGAGGCAAAGGTATCTGGTTCATTTGTAGATACCTATTGGCAAATATATGATGAGCCACATTATAATGTAATGAATGCGGCTATGACTACATTTAAATATAGAGATAAGAATTATGCAGAAAGGTACAAATCACTTTGTACCTTATGCATTAATAATAGCTATAATATGCTAGAGCTTAGAAAATATTTCCTACAGGATGGTTATGCATATCTTCTAGATTGGAAGGATGAAGATAGGCATGATGTATATGAAATTATTGATATAGATATTGATAATATTAAGACAACTGCTGGGGATAAGTTTGTAATTATGAGTGCAGATTATAGTTCTATACTTGATTATGAGGATGGAAATATTTATCTTAGAGGTAGGGTTGCAGATATATATCCTACTGAGAGTAAAATACTTCAGGTAGATGATGAGCCTTGTCAGTATATTCATTCTATAAAAACATCAAGGGTTTTATATAATGGTAAGCTTTATGAGGCATCAGGCAAGACTAGAAGTGATGAGCTTAATAAGCTTAATAGTCTTTTAGATAAGAAAATATTATGCTGCTTTTTCTGTAAGTATGGAAATTATATAGATGATGAAGAAAAGATTTACTGTCTTAATGGATTTAATCCAAAATCATTTGCGGATGTTTTATTTGATGTAGAGGAATCAAAAATGATTCCTTATGATATGTTTAATTTATGTGAGGATTTTAATTTCCAGTCAAAGCAGTATTATACTCATACCAAGGCTAAAGGAGACGAGGATAATGAGTGATCCGTTTAAGCTAATAGAGGCCTTAGATTATAAGGGACTAGAGGCATATTTAAAGGTTGAAAATATTAATGTTTTAAATGAGCATAAGCAAAGCCTATTAGATGCTGCTATAGCCTCTGAATTTGATGATGCTTTTGATCTTTTGATTAAGAATTATATAAATCTAAATACTTTAGATGATAGTGGAAATACCCCTCTTATGTATTCTATTTTATATAATAAAATTGGATATTTTAAACGTCTTGTTAGAGAAGGTGCAAACCTTAATCTTACAAACAATAAGGGTGAAAGTGCCATTATGATAGCCCTAAATCAAAGAAAGATGGATATGGCACATATCCTATTAGATTCAGGTGTTGATTTAAAGGTTGTTGATAAGAATGATGAAAATATTTGCTTTTCTATAGTTCGTTCTCATAATCTTCCTCTTTTAAAGGAGATTATTGCAAAGAATAAGAATCTTTTGTTTTCAATAAATTATACTAGACGTAATCTTTTACATGAGGCTTGTATGGTAAAGGATCATAATATTGCTCTTTATTTATTAAATAATGGATTACTTGCTAATTCTGCAGATAATTTTGGAGAAACTCCAATATTCTTTGCAGCTCGTGAGAAGGATTATGATATGATAAAGCTTTTAATATCATATGGAGCTATCATAGAGAAGAGAAATGGATTTTATGAAACTGTCCTTGATATAGCTAAGGGAGAGATTCATGATTATATTGAATATCAAATGCAAAGCGTTAGATATAATAGATATTTAAAGAAATATCCTTTACATGTTGCTGTTATAAATAATGATTTTTTAAGGGTTAAACAACAGGCTAATAGATATAATATGAATAAAAAGGACGATTTTAATTATCGTCCTATAGATTACGCAAGATTATTAAATTATACTGATTCATATAACCTTTTGAAGCAATATGAGAAGCTTAAGAATTAAGCGAATACTAATACTAATGCTATAAAATTACTTGTTGCGTGTACTGCAATTGAAAGCCATATATTTCTATGGCTTTTTTCATATATTGTACCAAATACTATTCCTGATGTAAGATATGGAATTGTAATAGATACCATATATCTTAATGAACCACTAGATGATACGATATGGATTGAAGCGAATAGAAGAGATGAAATGATAATAGAGACATATTTATTTATAAATATATCAAACATTGCCTGTCTAAATATAAGCTCCTCTACAATAGGACCTATAATTACAGCAGATATAAACATAAGAGCAGCCGCAACATATCCTGATTTAAGTACTGTCTCTATTGATTCTTGATTAACGGATTGATTTTCCTTATATATAACCATTGATATTACTCCAGCTATAACTGCCGATACATAAAATATACCTAGTGATATTAAAAAGAATGTTGGAGTTTTTTTATTTGATATTGCATGGAAGAAATCATATTGAAGCTCAAACTGGTATCCAACAAGAAGTGGTATTATAAGAATAATATAAATAATTAAATCAAATACAGCACTTGCAAGATATAAGCTTTTCTTCGGAATATCATCAAATGGCTTATTATATATGTTTTCACAAATGTTTTTAAATAGTGGCGATAATGCATAATCAACTATAACAAACATTATCAAAAAATAAAAAACAATAAATAGAAATGCCTTAATTGCGGCAGGTCGCTTAATAAAAGCTTTAATATTATCTAATAACAATTGAAATCACCTAACTTATTATACCATACTTTATTTATTTTAAATAAAGAATATGTTAAAATTAAGATGGTGATTTAAGTATGGAAATAATAATAGCTTCTAATAATAAGAATAAAATAAGAGAATTTAAAAAGATATTTGAGGGTTCAAATATAGAATTAAAATCATTAGAAGAAAAAGGTATAGATATTGATGTAGAGGAGAATGGTACTACATTTGAGGAAAATGCACTTATTAAGGCTAAGACTATTGCTAAATTAACAAATGTGCTTGCTATTGCAGATGATAGTGGTCTTATGTGTGATGGACTTAATGGAGAGCCTGGGGTATATTCAGCAAGATATGCCGGTCCTCAGCATAATGATTTAGATAATAATAGGCTTTTATTAAAGAATATAAAGAATGTTAAGAATAGAAAAGCAAGATATGTTTGTGCCATCTGTCTTTGTAAGCCAAGTGGGGAGCATATTATAACTAAAGCCTCATGCGAGGGTGAAATTATAGATGAAGCTCGTGGTAATAATGGCTTTGGATATGATCCATATTTTTATATAGAAAAGTTTAAAAGAACTATGGCTGAGATTACATTAGATGAGAAGAATACTATTTCACATAGGGCTAAAGCCTTAGAGGAGCTTAAGGGATTATATGAGAAATTTATTAATAATAAGTGATACTCATAGAGATACCTCATTAATGGAGGAGCTTATAAAAAAATATAAGGGATATATGATAATTCATTGTGGTGATTATTGTGTTAAAAGAGATATTTTAGATAAGTATGATATTACTTGTGTTGATGGTAATTGTGATCAATATGATGATAATATTGAAAAAGTAATAGAAATAGATTCTAAGAGGATACTTATTACTCATGGACATAAATATAGGGTAAAGATGGGATATATGAATCTTTATTATAGAGCTATGGAATTAATGTGCGATTATGTGTTTTTTGGACATACGCATGAGGCTTGTGTTTTTTCTGATAATAATATTACATTTATAAATCCTGGTTCATTAAAATATGGCAGGACATATGCAGTAATAGAAAATGATGAGGCTATAATTAAGGAGATTTAGATATGACGCTTGATGAGGTGCTATCTCTTGAGGCAGATAAAAAATCAATAAAAAAAATTGATATGTTTTTAAGAGATAAAGATGAAACTTCATATGAGTATGCAAGGGCTATAGCTTACAAGGCTTTAATCCTTCATAATTCTGATAAGGATAAGGATGCGCTTCGTATCCTTTTAAGCCTTACTCCTTATTTTAATAATTATGATAACGATTCTGTTGTAGCCTTGTGTGATACCTTAATCGATATCTTTTTATCATTAGATAATAATGATCAAGCTTTAAAATATATTGATATTAAAAATGATCATTTAAAGACTATTGATAAGGACCAATATCTTTATGATATGATTAGATATTATACAAATGTTGGTAATAGAATAGAACTTAAGAGAACCATTACTCAGTATTTGTTTGAGGATATTTCTGAGGAGAATAAGATAAAGGCCTTAGAGGAGCTACAAACATTACAATTTTATGATAAGGAATACGATAATTTTTATGATTCTTTTAAAAAGCTTAAGGCATATTATTTAAAGAACTTTTCTTATGAAAAGCTTTTTAGGCTTTATTTAAGAGAGGCTAAAATGCTATATGAGGAAAGAAAGCTTAATGAGGCTCAAAACTTTATTATGCAATATATAGATGATAAGCAAATAGATACTACATCTAAGGTTGGTATGGCAACAATTCTTTTAAATATTTATTTAAAGAATTCTGAAAATAGACGTGCTATGATTTTAGAATCAGAGTACCATGATATATATTTAGATGCTGAAAAGAATGTAGCCTTAGAGTTTGCTGAAACTGCTCTTTTAGTTTCAAAGGCAATCAATAATAGAATTGGTGTTACAGAATATGAGGAGAGTATAGAAAAGCTTAATGAAGAAATAAAGGCTATAAAGAAGGATAAAAAGAAGGAAAAGAAAAAATCAATCAATATTAATATTATTGAGGATGAGATTGTTAAAGATACTGATGATGAAACAATTAATATAACCTTTAAGGGTGGTAGCGAAAGAAAATCACATTTTACTGAGGTGGAGTCAAATATTAAGGAAACGCCTATAGCTATTACTGAAAGATTTAAAAGCCTTGAGGGCGTACTTAGTGCATTAAACCCTAATAAGGGATTAAGGTTTAGAGATATATTAAGAAATTATGGAATGGAGATAGAGAAGCTTTATTCTAAATGTGAAATCGTAATAGCCTTAAATCATAATGGAGATGGATTCCATTATAAGATGAATAGGGTTTATGAGAAAATATTTACTGATGATATGATTAAGGATTCTCCTTTTGAGGAACTCCTATCTAATTCTGAAAAGCTTTTACTTATTAATGTTAAGGAATCATTATGGGATAAAAATATTATAACAAGACTTCCTTTTGAGGATTCGTTTAAGTCAGTCATAGGATTTAGATTATATAGAAATGATAGCCCAATTGGAGCTATCTGCTATAATTTTTTTACATCTGAGTTTAAGGATATCTATATTTATGAATCCCTTAAAACTTTAACTCTTGTTTTAAATATCTTTATTAATGAGTTATATGATACATTTGATATTTCTAAGGAAATGAGAATGTATGATTTTATAACTACTCATGCAAAGCAGGGGCTTAAGATTGAAGAGGATAAGGAAATAACATTAAATGATAGCGCAGCCCTATTGCTTGGTCTTAAGGAGAAGCATTTTGAGGATAGTGAATATATTTCATTAATAGATGCGAAGGACGTAGTAGGATATAAGGAAGTATATAGAAAAATATATGATAGAGAATTATTTGAGGCGACAATTTATTATCATATAAATGGAAGATATATAAAGGAAGATGTTATGGTTAATGATTCCTCTGTCCTTGAAATATATTCTCTTATATCAGATGAGACTAAAGCTGAGACAAAGGAAAAGGCTTTAGAGAATAAGGCTTATAATAATCAAATATCACATCTTAAGAATAAGAGTATGCTATATATTGATCTTGATGAGGCTATCTTGTCTAAGAAATTTGCGGTAGCTTTAATCAAAAATGATAATTATGATACATATTTTAATATTTATGGTTATAAGTTTGCGGATGATTTAACCCTTCTTATTGGAAAAATATTGAAGGAAGAAATTAATAAGGAAATGGATGTATATCATTTAGAAAATGATAAGTTCATGTTGTTATTCTCTGATATAAATGATATGAGAGCTATAAAGAAAAGGGTCTTTGATATTTTAGATAAGATTAAAGCTAAATCATATGAGGTTAATGCTCGTCTTAAGCTTAAGATGAAGGCGGGAATATATCGTTATACTAAGGCTATGGGAAATGTTGATTGTAAAAAGGTTATTTCATTTGCCTCAGAGGCTTTAATTGACGCAAGAGAAAGCGAAGAGGATGTAATGTTTTATGATAAGGATTTAGCATTACAAAGATTTAGGGATTCACAGATTATTCTTTATTGTACAGAGGCTATAGATACAAGAGATTTAAAAATATGCTATAGGCAGATGGTTAATGCTGATGAAGGTACAATAGAGTATTATATTCCACGTCCTAATCTTCGTCAGTTTGATTGTGATGAGGAGTATTTTAATAAGGTTGTAGCTGAAAGAGATATTAAAAAGGTGTTTGATAGGTATATTATATCTGAGGCTTTATTTGAGCTTAAGACATTCTATGATAAATGTAAGGTTTATTTTCCTATTATGATCAAGGTACATAAAAGTGTCTTTATGGATAAAAGATTTAAGGTGTTTTTAGAACAAAAGCTTAAGTATCTTAAGCTTCCTGGAAAGGTTATATCATTTAATATTATTGATGATATAGAGGGTTCTATAAAAGACCTTGCTATATACTATAATACTATTGGTATAAATCTTATGTCTGAATCATTTGATTTAGTAATTAAGAATAAGCTTAATGCCTTCTTATGTAATCAGGAGGTATATAATTTAGAGATTACTAAGGCTTTAAAGGCATCTTTAGATGAGGTTATGATTAAGGTATATGCTACATCACTTAAATCAAAGGGAGAGATTGGATTATTACATACAATAGGTATTGATATAGTTTCAGGAGAAATACTTAAGAGTAATGATACTATTGATACTTTGATTAAGGATTATGACAAGGATAATAATTAGTAAAGGACTGCCTTTTGGCAGCCTTTTATGTAAATTATTAAAATAATTTATATAATTAAACCTTTATATAATTTTTTATAAATGATATAATAGGTTATGATTTGGAGATGGTATTATGTCAAAATCTATAAGAGAGTCAAGAATTGATGCGATTAAGGTTATTTACAGCTGTCATATGAATAATACAGAGGCAGCACAGGTAGCCGCTACAGTTATCACAGATGGTGATGATTTAGCTATAAAATATGCACTTAGTACAATGGCTGATATTAAGGCAATTGATGAAATTATATCAAATGCCTTAGTTGGATATACACTTAATAGATTAAATGTTGTTGATAGATCTATTGTTGAGCTTGCGACATATGAGATGAAAAATGATGTTGTAGCTCCTGCAATAGCTATTAATGAGGCATTAGAGATTACTAAAATGTATACTGATGCTGGAGATAAAAAAGAGGTTAAATTTAATAATAAGCTATTAGATAACATTAGAAAACAATTAGGTAAGTAGGGATATTATGGATGATAATGCACAGTATTTAACTGTATCTGCTTTAACTAAATATATAAAGTATAAGTTTGACTGTGACAGGCATCTTGAATCTGTACTATTGCAAGGTGAGATTTCAAACTTTAAGCATAACCAAAAGGGACATTTTTATTTTAGCCTTAAGGATAGTGGTGCCACTATTTCTTGTGCGATGTTTTCTTCATATGCTTCAAAGGTGAATTTTGAGCCAGAGGATGGAATGAAGGTTTTTGTAAAGGGTAGAGTTACAGTTTATGAGCCTTCTGGTACATATTCTATTAACATTACTGAAATGAAAAGTGATGGTATAGGAGATTTATATATTCAATATGAAAAGCTTAAGAAGGAGCTTGAAAAGGAAGGATATTTTTCATTAGCCCATAAGAGGCCAATTAAAAGAATACCTTCTATAATAGGTGTTATTACATCACCTACAGGAGCTGCAATTAGAGATATTATTAATACAATATCTCGTAGATATCCTTTTACAAGGGTTATTTTATATCCAGCTATAGTTCAAGGACCTGATGCTAAGGAGAATATTGTTAAGCAAATAGAGCGTGCTAATTCAGATAATTTATGTGATACACTTATTGTTGGACGTGGTGGAGGTTCTATTGAAGACCTATGGGCATTTAATGAAAAAATTGTAGCCCTTGCAATATATAATTCGAAAATACCTGTTATAACAGGAATTGGCCATGAAATAGATTTTACTATTTCAGATTTTGTATCAGATTTAAGAGCACCAACACCTACAGCTGCCGCAGAGCTTGCGACACCAGATGTTGTTGAGCTTCGTAATGAAATTCTTACATCAGTTCATATGCTTTATAATGATCTGATGAATAGATTTGAGAATTATAAAACTATTTTAATGCACCTAGATGAAAGGCTTGATAATGCCTCACCATCTAATAAGATTAAGGAAAATAAGAAGGATTTAAGAGCTTTAATTAATAGACTTAATGTTTCTATTAATAATATAATGTATCATAAGGGATTAGAGCTTGATTCCTTGTCTAAAAGATTTAAAGCAAATAATCCTTTAAGCTTAATTAGACAAAAGGAATCAGATTTAAAAAATACATTAAGGCTTTTAAATAAAAACATTAGAATAATTCTTGATAAGAAGAATCAGGAATTTAATATTTATACATCAAAGCTTAATGCCCTAAATCCATTAAATCTAATGGATAAGGGTTATTCAATTCCATCTGTTGATGGACATGCAATAAAAAGTGTTAAGGATGTAAAAAAAGATTCTGTCCTAAATGTTCGTATGAAGGATGGAAATATTACTACTAAAGTAATGGAGGTTTATCGAAATGGAGAAGGAAAATAAGAGCTTCGAGGAGCTTTTAACTGAACTTGAAAATACAGTAAAGAACCTAGAAAACAAGGAAATATCACTTGATGAGGCTGTAAAGGATTATACAAAGGGTCTAGAGCTTTCAAAGAAGTGCTATGATATTTTAGGTTCTAATGAAAAGCTTGTTGTTAAAAAGATGACTGAAAGTGGTTTAGAGGACTTTGTCAAGGAAGATAACTAAGCATATTAATTTAGAGGAAATTAAGGACCCAGGGTTCCTTCAGGATTTATCTAAGAAGGAGCTTAAGGTTTTATGTGATGACATTAGAGTATTTATTCTAAAACATGTCTCAGAAACCGGTGGGCACCTTTCCTCAAACCTTGGAGTAGTAGAGCTAGAGGTAGCTTTACATTATGTTTTTTCTTCACCTAACGATAAGCTTGTTTTTGATGTAGGACATCAAACTTATACACATAAGATTTTAACAGGAAGAGCTAAGGATTTTAAAAATCTTAGAAAATTTGGAGGACTTAGTGGATATCCTGACTATAAGGAAAGTTCATATGATGCCTGGGAATCAGGTCATAGTTCAACCTCTATTAGTGCATTAGAGGGATTTTTACGTGCAAAGGATATGGGAAATGATTCTATTGGAGATTGCGTTGCAGTAATTGGAGATTCAGCTATAGCCTCAGGAGTAGCCTTTGAAGCACTTAATAATTTAAGTTCTAAAAATGGTAAGGCAAAGCCAATTATTGTTTTAAATGATAATAAGATGGGTATATCTAAGACTGTTGGTTCATTCCATCGTTCTCTAGATAAGCTAAGAAGTAACGCGTTTATAAGAGGATTGAAGAGATTTGTAAAGAAGGTTACAATTGTCCCTGTAAGAAATTTCTTCCATAAGCTTAATAATGGTTTTAAATCCTTTTTTCAGTCTGATAATATTTTCTCTGCCTTAGGGTATGATTATTTTGGACCATATGATGGTAATAATTTATTTGAGCTTATAAGAGATTTTAAGAGAGCAAAGAAGATGAAAAGACCTCTTGTAATTCATGTTATTACTGAAAAGGGTAAGGGATATTTACCAGCCTATAATGATAATTCTGGTAAATATCATAATGTAGCTCCATTTGATATTAAGACAGGTCTTCCAAAGAATGTCCTTCTTGAAGGAGAATATACATATACTGATATTGTGCTTAAGACATTATTTATGCTAAGAGAAAATATGCCTTTTACTATAATTGACCCAGCTATGATACTTGGAGATAGTATTAAGGAATATAATAGAACATATCCTGATTTTATCCTTGATGTAGGAATATCAGAGGAGCATGGGGCTGTTTTAGCCTCAGCTCTTTCAAGAGCAGGAGAAAAAGCTGTTGTTCTTTATTATTCAACATTTCTTCAGCGTGCATATGATTTTGTTTTAAATGATATCGCAAGACAAAATGCTAATGTAGTAATTGGTATTGATAGATGTGGAGTAATTGGACCAGATGGTTCAACACATCAAGGTATTTATGATATAGCTATGCTATCTAGTATGCCAAATATTGAGATACTTATGCCATCAAATGGGCGTGAGACAAGAGAAATGCTAAAGTATGCAATGAATCATAATGGCCCTATTGCAGTTCGCTATACTAAAAAAAGCGATATTTGTAGGCTTGATTCTAAAATTGATGATATTAAGCAATGCTGGACTAAGGTTTTAGATGGTAATGTTGGTATTTGTATTACATATGGACCTGATGTTACAAGGATTAAAAATATTATTATTGAAAATAATTTATCAATAGAGCTTATAAATGCTAGATTTATAAGACCTATGGATTTTGATATGCTTAATATTCTATTTGATTCTAAAAAGCCAATTCTTGTTTATGAACAGGTAATTAAGAGTGGCTCATTATATGAAAAAATTGTAGATTTTAAAAATAAATTTAGTAAAATATCTAAGGTTTCTGCTATTAATATTAGTGAGGATACTATAATTCGTTTTGGTGAGGTAGATAAGGTATTAGACAATTACGGATTAGGTGATAAGGATATTTTAGAAGGATTAAAGAAATTATATGAGAATTGATTTATATCTAGTTTTAAATATGAAATTTGAATCCCGCAATAAGGCAGCTCAAGCTATTAAGGCACATTCTATTTTAGTTAATGGCAATGTTTGTGATAAACCATCATATGATGTATCAGATACTGATGTGGTAGAGGTAGCTTTTGATGCGCTTAAATATGTATCAAGAGGTGGGTATAAGCTTGCTGGTGCATTAGAAAAGTTTAAAATTGATTTTAGTGGAAAAACAATACTAGATATTGGTTCATCAACAGGAGGATTTACTGACTGTGCTTTGCAAAATGGGGCAAAAAAGGTATATGCAGTAGATGTAGGATGTGATCAAATGCATCCAACATTACGTAATGATCCTAGGGTTGTTCTTTATGAAAATACTAATATATTAGATTTTAATTCACCTATAAGATTTGATTATTTAGTTATGGATGTATCCTTTGTTTCTATTGAGCATGTTATACCAGGAATATTAAAGCACTTAGATGATAACAATTCACTTATTTGTCTTATAAAGCCTCAATTTGAGGTTGGTAAAATGGTTGGTAAGGGAGTTATTAAGGATAAATCAATTCATCTTAAGGTTTTAAATCAGGTATCTGATTTCTTAGAGGGTGTAGGACTATATATTAATAAGCTTGCACCATCCCCTATTAAGGGTGGAAGTGGAAATATTGAGTTTATATCTGTAATTTCTAAAAGAAAAACTTTAAAGCTAAATTATAGAAGTATTGTGCAGGAAGCACATAGGGGGTAGGCCTAATGCTTAAAAGATTATCTGTTAAAAATATTGCGATAATTGAAGATTTAACTATTGATTTTAATAGCTATATGACAGTACTTTGTGGAGAGACTGGTGCTGGAAAGTCACTTATTATTGATTCGATATCACTCCTACTTGGAGCTCGTGCTGATTCTGATATGGTACGTTATGGTGAATCAAAGGCTTATATTATGGGAATATTTGATTATGAAAACCAAAATATTGATGAAATACTTGATTCTTTAGGTATAGCTCATTCAAAAGAGATTACAATATACCGTGAGATATCAACTACAGGTCGTAATATAATAAAGGTTAATGATGTGGCTGTTACAGTACAGGCTTTAAAAAACATTGCATTATATCTTGCAGATATTCATGTACAGCATGATACATTTAGATTAATAAATCCTGATACCTATCTTTCATTTATTGATACAAAGGAGGATAAGAGCTTTCAGGATGCATATAACTCATATGTCATTTCATTATCAAAATATAATGAAGCCTTAAAGGAACTTTTAGATATAATGAAAAGACATAAGTCATCACAGGAAAGATTAGAGTTTTTAGTATTTGAACGTGATGAGCTAGAGGCTTTAGATCTATATCCAGGTAAGGATATAGAAATAGAAGAAAAAATATCAAAGCTTTCTAATTATGATAAGATATTTAAATCTCTTAATGAGGCATATCAAAATATGGAAAGCGAATATTTCTCACTAGATAATATTTATAATGCTTATAAGGCACTTGATGATATAAGAGATTATGATAAGGAATATATGGAACAGGCAGATATTATATTTGACGCCTATTCAAACCTTACTGAAGCTAAATCTACAATCTATAAGGCAATAGATTCCCTAGATTTTGATGAGGATGAGCTTAATAGACTTCAGGATGATTTAAAGGCTATTGAGGATTGCAAGGCAAAATATAAAAAGAATCTTGATGAGCTTATAAAGGAGCTTGAGGACATCAAGATGGAAATAGCCTTAAATGAGGATTTTGATTCAGTAATTGAAGATAAGAATAAAAAACTATCAAAGCTTTATGATGAAGCATTTGACAAGGCAAAGGCCTTATCAAATATAAGAAGAAAAAATGCTAAGTTAATTGAGGAAAGCATTGTTAATGAATGTAAGGATCTTGATTTAAAGGATTGTAGCTTTAAAATAGAGTTTAATGAGGTAGAAAAAAAGGATATTATGGATAATTCTATTTTCTTAGATAATGGAATTGATAGTGTATGCTTCATGATTTCATTAAATAAAGGTGAGCCTTTAAAGCCCCTACATAAGACAGCCTCTGGAGGAGAGCTTTCAAGAATTATGCTAGCATTTAAGTCATATTTTGCTAAAAAGGCTAAACTATCCTTAATGGTTTTTGATGAAATAGATACTGGAGTTAGTGGTAATGCAGCACAAGAGATTGCAAAGAAGATGAAGAGTATTTCAAATTATTCACAGGTTTTATGTATTACTCATCTTCCTGCAGTTGCGGCAAAGGCAGATAACCAGCTTCTAATATCTAAGTCATATAAGGATGGAAGAACAACTACTCAAATTAAATCTTTAACAGAGGATGAAAGAGTAGAGGAGATTGCTAAGATGATTGGTGGTAATACATTATCATCACACTTTATTGAGGTGGCAAAGGAAATGCTTAAGCAATAAAAAAGGAGCTTCAAAGCTCCTTTTAAATCAATTATACATTTCCAAAATTATCAACAATGTTCCAAATTAATGCAATTACAATTCCTAGAACCATTGCAAGACATAATGTCCAAATAAGAATTTTACCCCATAGAGTTTGAAGAGGATTATGATATACCTTTCCTTTATTCTCTTTTTTCTCTTGAACTTGATTTTTATTTGCCAAAATAGTCACCTACTTAAAATAATATTATTTCGCTTAATACGATATAATAATTATATACTATAAAAAATGAAATTGAAAGAGGGATTTTTATGAAAAATAGTAATGTTAGAATAATTTTCCATATTGATATGAATATGTTTTTCTGCTCTGTTGCGGTCATAAATAATCCTTCTTTAAAGGGTAAGGCTTTTGCCGTTGGAAGAGAAAATAGTATGAAGGGTGTTGTATCAACTGCATCCTATGAAGCAAGAAAATATGGTATTCATAGTGCTATGCCACTAATAGAGGCATATAGGCTTTTACCATCTCTTATTGTGGTAAATCCACAATTTGAGGAATATAAGAAATACCATAGATTATTTAAAAATCTAATAATGGAATATACAAAAATAATAGAGGTAGCCTCAATAGATGAGGTTTATGCTGATATGACTGAAATAAGCGAGAAGAGAAATCCTATAGAGGTAGCTAAGGAGATTCAGCTTCGTCTTGTAAAGGAGCTACACCTACCATGCTCTATAGGAATTGCTCCAACCCTATTTCTTGCAAAAATGGCATCGGATATAAAGAAACCACTTGGTATTACAATTTTAAGGATAAGAGAAATTAAGGATATTTTATATCCACTTGATGTCAAAGATATATATGGAGTAGGAAAGAAGACATCTCCTAGGCTTATTGACGCAGGAATTAAAACAATTGGAGATTTTATGAATCCAGATAATGAATCACGTATAAGAGACATTATTGGAGATAGAATGCTTAAATCGTTTAAAAATGCATTAGAGGGTCATTCCTCAAATGTAGTAGATCCTCAAAGATATGAGGATTCTAAGAGTATATCTACATCACAAACATATGATTATAATCTATTTGATTATGATGATATTTTAATAGAACTTAAAAATATGTCAAAAAGACTACATCAGGATTTAAAGGAACAGGAATATCTTACAAAGACTATATCTATTACTCTTCGTGATAGTGATTTTAAAACTATCACAAGGAGTAAGAGTATAGATTATACAGATAACATTTATGAAATAAATGATGTAATAGAGGATTTATTATACGATAATTTTATAGAGAAGGAATATAGGCTTATAGGAGTTGGTTACTCTAATCTTATTAAGAGCAGTGATTTAGCTTTAGAATATAATTTGTTTACTTGGAAGTCTATATTGGAGAAGGAAGATAATATTAACGATATTATTAAGGAGTTTAAAAATAAATATGGAGATACCTTTATTAGAAAAGGTGTTGAATTAAATGATAAAAAAGAATAAAATAAAGAAGACAAAGGAGATATTTAAATATGAAGGATACTAATTGCGCATATTGTATGAAGGATGAGAATCCATCATTATATCAAAAGTTTGGATACTTTGCATTCGAGACAAAGACATCTAATGTATATGTATTCAAGGAGCAAACTAAGTACGGAAGAGTAATAGTTGCATACAAGGACCATGTATCAGAGATGGTTGAGCTATCTAAGGAGGATAGATGTGATTTTATCGAGGATGTAAATGCCGTAGCTACAGCTATGCATAAGGCTTTTAACCCAGATAAGATTAACTATGGAGCTTATGGAGATACAGGAGGACACCTACACTTCCACCTATGCCCTAAGTATAAGGGTGGAGATGAGTGGGGAGGAATCTTCCAAATGAATACTCATGCTTATGAGCCAGCTGATTCAGTTCTAGAAGAGATTAGACAAAAGCTAATCGCTGCTATGGATCCTAAGTTCATTGTTAAGAAGTAAAAATATAGTGTCACTTTTTGTGACACTATTTTTATTTGCATATATTTCTATTTTAAGTTACAATATTATTAATGGGAGGCGATACTATGGCAATTAAATATTGGGTTGGAGCTAAGGCTATTATTTATAATACTAAGCTTCATAAAATTCTTGCAGTAAAAAGAGGGTTTGATGATACATCTGCCGGGGTTTGGGAGAATCCAGGTGGTAAAAAAGAAGTTGGAGAGGATATCATTGATGCTTTAAAAAGAGAGGTTCTTGAAGAAACAGGAGTAGAGGTTAATGAATATAGATATCTATATTCTTCAGGCATTAATGAGGAAAGAAACCCTTTCTTTATAGAAGGATATTTTGTACCAACTGAGAAAGAGGATATTGAATTATCATTTGAGCACATTGAATATA
>Ga0247610_10000943_pt1 | contig 38007 bp, 54 predicted proteins | sample 174DNAGHGhighgp2_FD_193483 | JGI IMG/M metagenome (GOLD analysis project Ga0247610, IMG submission 193483) | Sheep rumen microbial communities from Palmerston North, Manawatu-Wanganui, New Zealand - 1742 DNA GHGhigh gp2 | ecosystem: Host-associated > Mammals > Digestive system > Stomach > Rumen...
AAATGCTTACAAAACCGAAGGAGATATTCAGATAGCTGTTGCTAGTAGAAATTTTAGGGATTATATTTTAGCCGTAGATAATTATGATGGGGACCAGACCAGAATTTTATATACAATTCTTAGAACTATGATAGAACTGGATAAGATTATGGATAATAAATATTCTGATTCACCATTAAAGAAATATATAAAAGAATGGACTCGTCCGGATATTTATTATATGTTTAATCATACTTATAAAGTCTTACAATCGCTTAGACAGGGTATTACAGCAAATACCGAAGATATACTTATCTATTTGGGCGCATTATTTAAGTTCCAAAGAATCCCTGACTTGGAGGCATTATAATGATAGCTACAAATCAAACTTCGGCTTTAAATAATCTTAAATTATTAGCAGAGCATAATCAGCATGGTATAGTACTTTCAGGTATTTCAGGCTGCGGAAAAACACATTTAGCTAAGCAATATGCGGATATGCTCAAAATCCCTAATTTTTATATAGCTAACCCTGTAATGTCAGAGTTAAAATCAGTTATAGATATATGTCGTAGTTCTAAAGACTCATTAGTTCTTTGTATTGAAAACTTAGATACTGGTGTAATACAGGTGTCATATCCATTACTTAAACTTATCGAGGATTGCCCGAGTTATATTTATGTAGTAGTTACATGTAATAATATTTATAGAATCCCGAATACAATTTTAAGTAGATGTGCGTTGGTTATGATAAGCCCGCCAAGTAAATCTGATTTAGAACAGTATGCTACAATTAAAAATCTTAAATTATTTGAGAATCTAAATGGTAAGCAGGTATGGCAGTGCGTAAAGGGTTATAAAGATGTAGATACATTATTTAATCTCACAGATGCACAAATAAGTTATTTTGATAGTTTAAATTCCATATTAAAGTTTGATTCTACAATATCTAATCTGACTTGGAAGTTACAACATTATGAAGATAACTCTGAAACACCCATAATATTAGTACTTAGATACATTTTATCATTAGCCAATAATCAGCATCTCAGGACGTCCTGTATTAGTTGTTTGAATGATTTGGAAAGTAAAATGATATCTCAAAACGCGATTATAACTAAATTTGTGATGGAAAATAAGTACTGCGAATAGTCGTTATATAGTATATATTATTTAGGAGGTGCCTATGTCAGAATCCTATATGACTAACGAGTTATATTATAACCATCAGAAGCCTTTTGTCCACATGTATATCGATGATGTAATCAAGCAGTGTTCTGATGAACCTGAAAAGTTTGAATATAATTTCACATTTTACCCTGACGCACTTATCTTAGACTTTAAATCAGATGATGGAGCATATCTTATAGACCTTATAGGTCGCATTGCTAATGGAATTGATACAGTCTTAGAAACTAAATATGCGGTAGCTTTATTTCCTGGTGATGACGAAGTAAGAGACCTTGTAAAAGCAGTAAGAAATGGTTTGACATTCTCACCAGTAGACGGGCACCTTATGATTGAAGCAAAGTACAGAGGTGACTTATAAGCATGATTCAACCACCACCTGTATTTATACCCAGTCATGGAAGACCTTATACACAGCTAACTTTAACTCTATTAAATAGATTACATTATAGTGGCGATATTTATATAGTATTAGATGACTTAGATAAAGACATTGAAAATTATAGGAGTCAGCAATATAATGCTAAAATCTTAGTATTTGATAAGATGAAATATGCTAAACTTACAGATACTATGGATGCTACTTCTAGACTCCAGCTGAAAACCGTGGTATATGCCAGAAATGCTATTTTAGATTTTGCTAAAGACTTAGGCTATAAGTATTTTGTAATGGCCGATGATGATATAACTGGTCTAGTATACAGATATGCTGAAGGCGATTCTTTGAAATCTAAACCTATTCAGGACCTTAATGCATTATTATCTGCCATAGTTAAATTTTTATCAGTGTCAGATAATCTTAGAAGTGCTTCATTCTCAGGTCAGATGGCATACATTGGGGGAGTTGGAGCAAATTTATTTAATCAAGGTTTATGGCCAAGCATATATCAATTTATAGTATGTAAAACTTCTGATGATTTTTCTTTTATAGGTACTCATAATGAAGATTACAATACAGTATTGCGAGACTTAATTAGAAGTAAGTTAAACTACTCTATATCAGCATTATCTGTTCAATCACCAGTAAGAGGTAGTAATGCTGGCGGAAATCAAGTTATAAATGAATATGAAGCGGATTTTTATTCTATAATATTAAGACCAGATAGTGTGTATATGAAATTAAAGTTAAATTCCGACGGTAGTATGCATGCAGGGACTTGTAAAAGCGTTAATAATACATATCAAAAACTGATAAGTGATAAATACAAAATAAAGTAGAAGGAGAATTCTATGAAGTTATTTGATTTGCCAGAAGAAAAAGATTTGACTTATACTACTAAAGTCAATATTCCTCAGTATCAGCCTTCGGGTGAGAAGCCAGATATTTTAAGTTTGTGCGATGAGAAAAAAGTTCTTAAGTTAATTGACGAGATTAATGCGTCTAATGTATCAGAAGATGAGAAGAAGTTTTTAAGAAAAGCAGCTACACGACATTATGTATTTAATTATTCAAAAGTAGCAGATTATTATTGTCACGCTAGTAAAGAAATGCAGGAGTTGATGGAGAAGTCAGCTTTAGTAATCATAGACTTTAAAGATGCGATTGCTAATGGTTATGTTGAACTTAGCGATTTTATTAAGAATTTAATGGAGACTACTGGAAAGCATCCAGCACTTGATGATAAATTAGCTGAAAATCAGGAAAATGTTGAAGATGGAGACTTGGAGGACAAGTAAATGAATATAACTATATTATCCGGCGGGTCGGGTAATGATTCTTTAGTTACTGGACTAAAGCAATATTATCCCGCGGCTAATATAAAAGTTATAGTAAATGCCTATGATAATGGTAAATCTACCGGTGTTTGTAGAGCTGTTACTAATACATTAGGTGTATCAGACATTCGAAAGAATCATATTCGAATGTATAAGGCATGCAATTCTAACCCAGATGCCAGATTGATAGAATTTTATGATAATCGTTATGACCTGAAACCTAGATATGAGTATGAAGATATTGCAACTTATTTAGATGGTTGGGGCTTATCTGATTTAAAAGTATATGCTAGGCATTTCTTCGACAATCCATTAGCTAAAAATTATACATATAAGAACTTTAGTATAGCAAATATTATTTATTCCCAGATGTATCAGGAGTTAGGTTACGAGCAAACCAATTCTTTCTTCTGTAATCTTTTGGGATTAGATGACTTTGTAATATTAAATTCATTTGATAATGTATTTATAAGTGCGAGAACAAAATCCGGTAATATTATAAGTGATGAAGGTGAGATTGTAGATTATAATAATCCTGATGACATTATCATGGACATTATTTATACTGCTAATGCTAATCAGAATGCTTCAGGCCCATATTTATATGGTCTTAATCAGAAGGCGATTGATGCTGTATTAAATGCTGACCTTATCATTATATCCACCGGTACATTCTGGAGTTCCATTTATCCAACATTGGATTATATGGACTTTTATAAATATATAAATGCTTCAGCTGCTAAGAAGATTTGGGCGATAAATAATGAGGAAGATGGAGATTCCTACGGTGTAACGAGTAATCAATTTATAGAATTCTTAAATAATTTGAGAATTGATTTATCTCAGTTTTCAATTTTGGAAAATTCAGATGCTAGAACTAGCTTAGTAGAACCTAACGACAATTATAATGTTGTCGTTTACTCTATGGGTAATGTCAAAGGTAAGCATATTGGAGAAAAATATGTTAAAGCCATATTGAAGATATTCTACGACTTAAAGCCTATATCTGATTATGATAAAATCATATTCGATTTCGACGATACTTTATGGTCTAGACGTGAAGACTTATTAGATATTTCTATCGATAATATTAAGAGATTAAATGCTCTGAAGGATAAAGCGCTAATTGTATCTGGTAACTCCTATAAAAGTATTAGAACTAAATTAAGTAGGATTTACGGTTCAGGACTAGATGCTTTTAATATTTATATTTGGGCAGACGCTAATTCCACATTATTTAAAAATAATATACCTATTAATTACGCTAAAGACCTTCTTATCGGTAAGAAGTATGTTAAAGGTGTAGTTGATTTTTTACATTCATTAGGTATGTCAGATTTTGAAATTAATGACAGCAATTATCCCGCATATATCAAAATCAAACCTTTATCTGAATTGGAGCGTACTTTATTAGTAGCATTAATTGATACTAAATTTTCGGAGTATGCTATCAAAGCTACAAAGACAGGATATACAACAGTTGATATTACTAGTCAGAATAACACCAAGGGCAAGCTATTCTCAGATATGATAGACCCTGATAGAAAACTGAATACATTATATTTAGGTGATGAAATTGACAGTGGGAATGACGAGGACATTTCTAAACTGTGTTCCCAGTGTATTCGTGTTGCGAGCGTTAAGGATACTAATATTATACTTAAACTCTTGGAGGATTAATCGTGATTTTCGGGCTTATTTTAGCAGCTGGTAATCAAAATAGATTTTTAAGTGATAAACCTAAGGCTTTGTCTGATTATAAAGGTGAATGTTTACTTGACCATAATATTAAAGAACTATCTAAAGTATGTGAAAAGGTCTATGTTGTATGTTCTACTAATAATGAGCATTATTTTGATAATAAATATAATAAAATTATAATAGAATCTGGATATGGGAGCGGCGATGCTATTTTATCCGCATTAGACCAGATAAAACCTAATTTTAGAGATAAATGCGTAATTCAGTGGGGTGACAGTATTTCTCACGACGACATAATATCTAAAACATTCGACCCTAAAGATTTAGGGTTTTATGGCATTGTAATACCCTGTGTATATGAAGAACATCCTTATGTTCAGTTTATACAGAAATCAGGCATCTCAGTAAAAGTATTATTTTCTAAATTTGATGAACCCGTATCTTCTGGTTATCATGATATTAGTATATTTTATTGTAATGCTTTTCATATCTATCACTATTTGAGAACATATAAAATGTGGATATTAAATCCGGAATTAGATGAAAAGAAGAAATATATTTATCCAGAACACGGTGATGAGATGGAATTTTTAGATATATTAAATTATACCGATATTACTGCTAAACTAAAAATAGTTGAAGACTATAAAGATTTATCATTTAACACAATAGAAGAACTAGAACAAATAACTAAGGAGTAATTTATGAGAGACGATTTCGCCGTATTTATATTATCTCATGGCAGAGCTGATAATGTAAAAACCATAGAAACCTTATTAGAAGAAGGCTATACGGGAAAATGGTACATCATTATAGATAATGAAGATAACCAAGCCGACCAGTATTATGCAAATTTCGGTGAAGAACATATTGTAATGTTTGACAAATATAAGAAATCTCTGGAAATTGATACTTGTGATATTCCAAGAAAGCGAAATGCCGTACTTTATGCTAGAGAATATTGCTTTGAATTAGCACATAAGTTAGGTCTCAGATTTTTCTTAGAGCTTGATGATGACTATTCATTCTTCGTATACAGATATGAATCAGGTAAGCAGCTTAAGTCTTTATATGTTACCAAAATGGATGATGTAATTGACGCTTATTTGAAGTATTTTGAAAGTACACCAATAACCTGTTTAGCTTTTGCACAATCTGGTGACTTTATTGGCGGTACAGGTTCTAATGTTTGGAAAGCCAGAACTAAGCGTAAAGTAATGAATTGCTTCTTCTGCGATACAGAGAAAGAGTTTCATTTCTTAGGCAGAATGAACGACGATGTTAATTTATATACTCTTGGAGGTACCAGAGGTGAAATATATCTGACCACTCGTGATATTTCTGTAAATCAGGCTGGTACTCAGGCATCTTCCGGCGGACTAACTGATATGTATATCGAATATGGTACTTATGTAAAATCCTTTTTTAGCGTAATGGTAGCACCTAGTTGCGTAAAAATCGGTATTATGGGTTCTAGCCATAAACGTGTACATCATTTAATTGATTGGGAAAAATGCGCCCCTAAAATTTTAAGTGACAGATTTAAGAAGCAATAATTAAGAAGCCGAACAGAATATTATGAACATTAATCCCTGATGGTCGTTATGATTATCAGGGATTTTTATTTTTAAAGAAAAACCTTTTATAAAATAGATTATCCGATAAAGGAGATTTATTATGCAGGGTGAATGGTCTAATTGTAATATGAAGGGTTCATATTTGAATGATATTATAGTAAACTGTTTCCGTCCAGATGTTGATGTTTGCATATTCAGAGATGGCGAGACCGAAGATATTTATCGTGGTAGAGCAGCAGATATACCTCGATTAAATGGTTATACAGTAATCGATATACAGTATGATTGGTATCAGCTCATATTTTTCGTGGAGGTTAAATAATATGTCAAATTACCTTAATGACTACCTTATTGATTTATATTCTAAGTTATATTCTTGTCTTAGTTATGATGTAACTAAGCAGTTAGATATCTATCCCCAGCTCGAATCTTTATATGATTATTTTGATAACTGCGTATTTTTAGACTCACAATTAGAAGTAGGTAAAACTTATATTTTACCTGTAGATGTTAATGTTTTTATGTTTGACGAAGACGAGTATAGCGTATATACAAACCCTAGTAACGAAGGTTATGACCCAGACTTAGCACCATTTGTTGAATCCCATAATATGCATACAGAAGCTGGCGGAGTTTGTATAACCCTTAAAGCAGGTACAGAATTTATTTATGATAATACATTCGACCAGTCAGGTCCTTATGCTATGATTTTAGTTGTAGATGGCTATTCTATGTATTGGTATGACCCTCTCATCTATTCTGATGCTGGAGGCGCAGTTCCTTATGTAATTAAAGCCTAACAAAGGAGGTTTATTAAATAATATGGTGACAGATGTTAGATTAGTAAATCATGAGGATTTTTCTCAGAATTCAAAGTACACAGGGCAGTACATGACAGATGCCGATTATTATAATCGAGCAAAGCCTATTATTCATTTAAAGTTAGACCAAGCTTGTCGAAGAACAATGCCAAAAGACTTAGAAGGTTTTGACTATGAATTATATTTCTCTCCCGAGACAATAACAGTGTGTCTTATACTTGCTTCTGAAGCTGCTAATTCTGATACAGTCCTCTATGATTGGGCTCACGAGGTATCTGAATATGTAGATTCTTTAGCTATTAAAGAATTCAGAGCTACAGACGCCTTCCCAGAAGATTCAAGATTATCAAATATGATGACAACTTTGGCTAAAACGCTAGATGAAGAAGTTGTAAAATCTGAAGGAAATAACCACTCTATTACAGTTTCAGTAAAATTTTAATTTATAACCTTTAATAATTAATATAATTGTTGAAGGTTTTATTTTAAAAGGAGATATAGATATGAAAAGATACATCAGAGCAGCTAGAATTTTTCCTGGTAGTGGTGCGACTTATTATGCAACAAATAATGTGGAGAGATTGTTTTGTTCATCAAAATTACGTTACAGTGAACAGCTAAGGTATAAGAAGATATTTAAGCAGGTTTTTAAGGATGCACCATTCTATTTTGATAATGTATATTTAGTAGATGACAGAACACAGGAAACAATAAAAGGGGTAGAATTAGGTCGTAACACATATAAAGAGTTTACACTTTGTATTTTAGACCATTTTAATATATCTATACCAGCAAATGTACAAGCCAAGATAGATGATGTATCTAAATCCTTCTCACACGATAATTTATTTATAGATAACTGGAACTAAAATATTGGGGGCTAAATTTATGAGAAAGTTTACTAAATATCCGCAATGTAGAGAAGATAATGCATGGGCCGTAATCAGCGAAGATGAAAGTATTGTAATTTCTTAAAAGGAGGATATATAAAATTATGCTTACACAAGATGAACTCAATGCACTGTTGAATTTCGGGGAGTATGGATTTGAACCAGATACCCGTAATCCAGCAGATGCTAAATATTTTGATTATTCTATGGGTGAGGGTTTTACTGCATCTTGGGATGTTGAAGAGCATTACGGTTATATCCAGTGGTGTCCTGATGGAACTTGTTATGATATTGGGGATGAGGATTCTAATTTAGCCCATTTTTTAGAGACCGTTTCCGATTATGAATTAAGTCCATGGTCGTTAAGAGGTCAGGGACTTGAATCCGCAGGTTTTGATGAGGTTGAGCGTGATTTATGGGTTAAGTCTAATGATGATTGCACCGCTACCTATGATGATAGTGAATTCTACGGTACTGGCAAAGTCGAGTACGCTAACGGTGAGGTTGTAGATGGATTAGGCTTTGATGAGTGGATTACTGAATTATCTTCAAGCGGATTGATATAATTCATATTAGAGGAGAATATAAAAGATTATGGATATTAGAACTAAATATGGCACATTTACTAATGTAAATCATATTGAACCTTATGGTCATGGCACATATGAATTAGGTTTTCTCCAAAATTATGAGGATGCCGGGTATTATACCGGTCGAGATGACGATGAGGGTAATGAAACTCCTTATGCTTTATTAGGTTTTGATGCACCGATAGATGATGACCCACATTGGAGATTTTGGGTTGAATTCGGGGACCGCGATGGATATGCTGAAACTTATAATGCTGAAATTTCTGAATCCGATAAAGAATATATAAAGCAGTTATATTATGAGTATACAAGATAATATCTTTACAACAGTAATTCAATCCAGCCAACTCTCTGAAATGCCTTTGAATACCAAGATATATAATTCAAAGGATTTCGATGAGATTGTCTGTGTAAAGTTACCTCCTCAGATGCCAAGAGATATGGACCTTATAGAGATATATAATCTCAATGCATCCGAAGATGTAGATTTTGCAGACCAGGTAACTCGAGATGAGCATAGACCTTGGATTGATATTAGCAGTACTATTCTAGACTTAAATCCTGGTCAGCATACTTATAGAATGACTTTCGAGAAATCTGCTTGTAAATTAAAGGCAACTTGCTGGTTTAGTTATATAATTCAGGATAACTTCCCTGAAAAGCCATATATTTATATGAACCGAGATGAGGATTCTGGGGAATCTGGAAGTTCAGAAAATTAAAGGAGTTATATGTTATGAGGAAGTTTAAAAGATACCCATCAAGTTATGTCAGAGCTAATTTTGTGCAACTGCCACATCATAGCACATCACAAGAGCTGGGATTTCTTCAGGAATCTTTAGAGAGCTTTTTAGATGAGTTTTCCGGATGTAATACAGATGATATTGATACGCAAGTAGATATGCCAGCAATCCGGGAGAAGTTAGAGGATTTGGCTTGGGATATTGAAAAGACACGTAAGAGATTAGATGCTGCTCACTATCTGGCTACTATTCCATTTGTAAAACGTGGTTCTAAAATAAATCCTGACAATGCTAACAAACTGGCCAAGGCAAAAGCAGCATTGAGTGAAGTAGGAATGTATTTCAAAGATGATGAAATGCCAATCATTATGGATTACTATAACAAGTACTTCAAGACTTCTTATAATGCATACACGCAGTTTGATGAAGCTTAATCGTTAATATATTTACTAGTAGATATACAATGTGGGAGAATGGATTTGGAGAGGTCTGTTCTCCCATAACCTTTTATTATATTATATTGTAATATTTGGAGTATAACTTATGAAGAGATATATCAAATCTACAAGTTATAAAAGCGGAGATAGATATTATGGCGGATTACCGCAGGAACCGTCGACTGATAAGTACGCCCAAGCTCTATCGGATGCTCGTAATTCTTTTCAAAAATTCTTATCTGATAATAATGTGACTGAACGTAAATTGAAGTCATGGTCTAATGCTACAGAGAAGTTATATACTTGGATTACACCAGATAATCAGAATATTAAAATAGTTTATTATGATAGCCTTTCAGGTGATAAGTCTATAACGGAGCTTTATATAGATGGTCGTAAAGTAGATGTTTATAAATCGGGATATGATGGCTGGTGCAGTTTAAGAAAAGCCCCTTTAATGAATGTCATTACTTCATTTAATACAAATAATGGTAAATTATTTTTGGTATTTTATAATTAATTCGTTCTGAGCTGGAGGAATTTATAATATGAGACTTCAACGAATTTATTCATCTAGGTTATATGTAACTAGCGCAAGGAAAGATAAAATCCATGCAGCTATTCAAAATCCAATTAATGCTGAATTAGTTCAGCAGCTTTCTGATTATCTTGATGATGACGCCAAGGTTGAATTAGAAAGAGCTCAGAAAACCGAGGAATTGAATCAAATCGAACAACAGACCGGTGATGAGCATGTAGTTCCTTCTTCTACTGCACCTATGGGTGGCGGAGGCGGACCTTCTCATTCATCATTTTCTGGCAGTGCTATTACTGATTTTGGTGATGATGAACTTGCAGATATTGAACCTGTAGATTTTGGAGACGAAGGTGGCGGAGAAGCACCTGCTCCAGAAACTGAAGTTGCAGAGTCTACTCAAGTTGACGGAACTCCCATTACAGCTACATCAGTTGTTTGGACAACTCCTGAAGATATTGTTAGCGAATGTGATACAATTCAGGGCACATTAAATGCTAGAGAAGATACTAAGGGTGTAACAAGACTTCAGGTAAAGGATAGTGAATTATGGATTTACTTCAATGATGACGTAAACCTCAATGATACGATGATTTCCGTTATCGAGGTACTTAACTCCACTGGTTATACATATTTGAAGTTTAATAGACTCGCAAGGAGCAATAATGCCATCGTATTTGATATTAACCTGAATTATCAGGAAGATATAAAATCTAAAACTGAGTTAGATGAGAATAAGTGATGAACATACAGTCTTCTGAATTAGTTAGATATAATGCCAATAATAGAGGCACAAGCACGGGCGATTGTACAGCAAGAGCAATCTCTCTTGCATTTAATATTGACTATAGTAAGGCTAGAAAAGCACTTAATGACTCTGCTAAGGCTAATTGGAAAAATAACTGGAATTATAACAATATTAATAATGTTAAAAGTGTAATTCGCAGTTTAGGTGGTAGTGAGGCTATACCATTACATACAAAAATGACCGTTAATGATTGGGTAGATGCTAATCCTTCCGGTACTTATATTCTACATTGCAATAACAATGGCGATGAGCACGGACGAGGTGGTCATTTAGTTTGTGCTATAGATGGGAAAATCTATGATAGTTGGGACTCTAGAAAATGCTATGTTTTGAGTTATCATACTATCAGTAATGGTATTAAAAACTCTGATATTACCGATGTAGGTGCATATCTTAGGGACTGGGTACAACAGAAAGATGCTACAGGCTATCAGAGATATGCGGAAGACGTATTTAACGATATCATAAATAAGAATCGCAAATTGAAGAAACTAGCGAATGATTATGATGTCGATTTCGATATTTCTTTAGAAGTTACTAAGGTCACATTATCTAATTATACTTTTAAATTCGGTTTTAAAATTTATTTAGATATTGCAAAATATGATATCGGAAGGTGGTTTGAAGGTAAGTTCGCAGTCGTATTCAAACCTACAATGAGCAAAGAGGATGTAGATACATATTTTACAGATACTTTTTACGGAAAATTGTATTCTTTTATTCAGAATCACGTAGTTCATACTGCTGAAGATATTTGTCAAAGCATTAAACTTTTAGAGCACCCGTCTAGACCTCTGCCTCAAGAAAGACCGGAAGGTTACAAGTATGACCGATGGGATACTTTTTCATCAAAAAGTTTTAAATCCCTACCTTATTGGGTGCAGCGTTTAACTAAAAACTTTACTAAAAGAAATCCGTTTAATCGAGCAGATTATTCTGATACTATAGAACTGACTATTTATACACCGCCATTCGATACTAAGTATGGAGAAGCTACCGAGAATTCTTATAGTAAAGACACACGCTCATTTCATGCATATAATATGAATGACCTTATTCGAGGTTTAGAGCATTATAAAAAGACTGGCGATTACGATGCAGCTTATTTAATTGCAGGAGACTATTAATGAGTAATAAAGAATTATCAATTACTGAAGAATTAGATTTTCAATATTTACTGCAACTTTTACCGCCTCTGGAGAATGAGCCGGAATTTGCTTGGCTTCCAGAATTGTTTAGTATTATAGGTGCTAAGAATTTAATTACTTTATGTAAATACGCTGGCGGTGAAACTATTAAATTACCTACTCTAGAACAGTTATCCAGAAATATCGATGCTCTTCAGTGGTATTATGATGTTTATATTACCAAGAAAAAGTCCCTGGGAGAAATTCCAGCAAACCTTTGCGCTTCGGTCATGAAAATAAAATCCGTTTATCAAGGATAATTATTATATCAGTTAGGAGGCTATTATATGAGCGGGTACGGTGAATTAGATAAATTTTATGATGAAATGAAGATTGCATATATTTTTGGAGACAGAGATGTAAATTCTTCTCTGTTTACACAAATTCTTTTCTTTTTAAGTGAAAACACCGATTGGAGTTTATCTTATTATGGCGAAGATTATGATTCAGGTGAAGACCTTTATATTATTCACGATAGAACTAGAGAGTACTAATCTATGAAATATATAATAATGTGCGGAGGTACATATACTAGTTGGTCAACTCCAAAGCATTTAAGCATTGTTAATGGCGAAACTGTGATTGCTCGAACAGTTCGATTATTGAAAGAAACAGGAGTTTCTGATATTTGTTTAAGTACAAACAACCCTGTATTTGAGCAGTTTGGATTACCTATATTACATCATAAAAATACTTCTGGCGAAGGCGGTATGTGGATAGAAGGATTTTATCCTACCGATGAAGCTGTATGTTATATTTTTGGGGACGTGGTATTTTCGCCAGAAGCTATTAAAACTATTGTTAATACTGATACTAATGATATTGAGTTTTTCGCATCTGCCCCGCCGTTTGCTGATAATTATATTAAACCTTATGCCGAGCCTTTCGCCTTTAAGGTTAAAAACCAAAAACATTTCAGGCAAGCTATCGAAACCGTACGAAAACTGAAAAATCAATTTAAAAGAGAACCTATTGCCTGGGAGCTTTGGCAGGTAATTAAAGGAACACCTATAAATAAAATCGACTACACGAATTATACAGTAATCAACGACTATACTTGTGATGTCGATAATAAGCGAGATGTCGTAGCCTTTAATGAACAGATTTTTGGAAAGGAGACATAATAATGAAAAATATATTCGTTCTTCTATCAGTCCCAAGAGAATCGAAACTAAAAAGAAGTTTATTCAGGATATTATTACTAAGATTAGACGTGGTAATGCATCAGTTGCAGAAATTGATAGAGCCTGCGAGACAGTAGTTTGGCTTTGGAAGTGGAAGCATATTGATGATGCTACTAAAGACCTTTTATGTGATAAACTTACTAATGCTATGGATGGCGTCGACGACGAACCTTTGCCGAATTGGGACGATGAATCCGCTTATTTTAAAGGAGATCAATTATGATGTACTATGTTTTATTCGATTTAGATCAATATAGTGATAACTATCTTATGCAGGAAGGCATGCCTTATATAACATATATTTCTACTACAAAAGAAGATATGTATAATTTTATTATAAGTAATTATGACTATGATTCAGATGATTTCCCTACTTTTGATGAGCTGATTAGTTGGATTAGAAGTAATCCTCAAGATGCAGAACTAGCTATTGATGCATATCGTTTTTAACTAATTCAGGTAGTCTATAAACTTTGAAGTTAATTACTAAAGGCGAGGTATAATATCCTCGCTTTTAATAATTAAACCTTCTATTTAAATGAAATAAAAATAAACACATCGGGGGCATAGGAAATATTATGTACATTATCGCAGCTACACTTTCAGATTACATTCCGGTAATAATTCAGATTCTTGTTACTGCTGGAGCAATTTTTGGGAGTGCAGGATTCTGGCAATGGAAACAAGCAAGGGAGCAGGTTAAGAGGGATGAAATCAGTAAAGAAACAGGTGTCGAGAAAAAAGTTGAGTTATTATCGGAAAAAGTAGATACTATCAATGAAAAAGTAGATAGTGTTTCTGATGATGTTAAACAGATGAAAGATGACATCAAATTACTGGAGCACGCCAATAAAGAAGCTAAGAAATATCTCGATTCCAGAAGCAAGCAAGACAAGGAAGTTATGAACGCTCAAAAAGCTATTATCGAGTCCTTGACAGGCTTACTTCGGGAAAGGTTATTAGAGGCCTATAATAGATGCAGTGAAAAAGGCTATTATACCGCAGCTGAAAGAGAAACCTACGGAGAATTATTCAAATGTTATGAGAGTGCACCTTTTAATGGAAATGGGGTAATGCATCAACTTCAACCTAAAATGTTAGCTTTACCTTGGACTAAAGAAGAAGCCAACAATAAAAAGAAGGATTAATCGTTATAATAGATATATGGCAAGATATTATGAAATAGTAAAACATAACGCTCAAAAATTTGCCGATGAGAGAAATCAGCAAGTGTATATTTGCAAAGCGAAGAGAAAGACCGATTACTACATAATCTTTTCACCCAACCAATTAACACCAAATTATGAAATTTTCGAAGTAGTAAACCCTGATATTGCAACGCTTTAAAGAATGTTAAATACTATTAAAACATACATAAAAGAAACTCCAGATATACCTTTTGATGAATATTATCAGAGGTATATTTTTAAAGTTCAGGACACAAATATTGACGCCGAAGTTAGCAGTATAAAAACCGACGATATTTTATCATTAGACAGGTTAATAGCAAAACTTCACAAAGAGTTGATTGGATAACCTTTAATGTAAATAAAATAAAATAAGTGGAGGTCTAAAATGGACGAGTTATTTATTGGTGATATTCTTGCTTTAATTGAGAATAGTAATATGGGCTATATGGCTCCTGAAAATATCTGGATTGTATGTCCTGAAGTTCAAGATGGCTGGTCTTTAGCAGAACTTGACCCGGCTCAAGACGGTGTTGGCGATATAATTGATTATTCATCTCTGTTTGCAGATGAGTATGTTCGCGGTCTTTTTGCAAAGAATAATAAGTTCTATATTACAATTGATGAGGCAACATATAGGGCTATTCAGGACAGATATCTCGGCCCTAATGTATAAGGGTGACATTACTGAAAGATACTACAATTATAAGGAGATATTTATGGATTTTAAAATTCGTGTAGATTATGCAGATGTTGAGGTTTATGAAGATTCCTGGGACGAAGGCGAACTTGATTATGTCAATAGTTGGGATTTAAACCATGAACTTAAGCATAAAACCTTTAACACTGTCGATGAGCTTGTAGAAGCTGTTGCGAAGGTATCTTACTGCTTTTCTAATAATAAGTCCGATTATGTTTATATTGATGGACGTATTAGTACAGATGCTACAGTAAACGAGAATAACGAAGAGCCTGACAAAGAAGAGTATGCGGCTTGGAAGAGCGGAGAACTTATGCTCTATGTTGCACGTCTTACACTCAAAGTTACTATGATACCTGCAGGTATGGACCATGAAATGACTAAAGAAGAAGCCGAACGTTTTGGCTTAGAGGTATATTAATTAGAGGACAAATAATGTCAAATACAGCAATTACATCTAAAGACCTTCAAGTCAAATACGAGCAGTTATATAAATTCCTAATGAATTATCTTTGGGAATTTAGAACTATTCAGGAGATTGCAAATCTTGAAATTGCAATCTTTAAGAGCTTCCCCGATAAGGATGAGATGACAAGATGTCTGCGAGCTTTGAAGCAGGACATCTTTTATACTTATAATGAGTTATCTCAGAATGATGAAACTGCATTTAAAGAAACAGTCGAAGATTTAGAGCAAGCAATTGAGGACTATAATGATACAGGTGTAGAGCTTTATGGTGTTGAAGAAGTTATTGATGACCCCGATGATGTTGCTGCTTCAGACGATTTGAATGAGCCTGAAGAAGGTAAAAAGAAGTTTAAGTTCGGAGAAATTAGACATACAACAGCAGAAGAAAGAGCCTTACAAGAAGAGGCTGCAAATACATTAAGTAATCCATTTGAGGAAGGTGAAGAATAATGAGAATTTCTAAATCTATAAAGACAGATGTAAAGGCTTCAGTTGATTCTGATATTGCAAAATACAAGAAGTCATTAGAAAGAAAAGCTGCTAAATCTGGCGTTTATGAGGATTTTGGTAGAGATGAGCTTCGTGCACTGAAAGATAAGTATCCTACACTTCCTGATGACAATACTGACCCTCGTACAGCAGAGCACAATCGTAGAAGTATTGATTCTTTTGATTCTTGGTGTGGAAATTTTGATTTAAGTTCAATTAAGTCCTCTACTGATACTGATAAGGCCCTTCAGCACATCAAAGCCGCTATCGATATTCTTGGTAAGTCTGGCATGAAAGACGATGTAACTAAGGATTCAATTGCTAATCTCGGTGTAGTAATGTTTGACTTAAAGGGTAAGAAGTAATATGAAAAGATATATTAAATCTGATTCAGGGCTTGGTAAAGATTTTGATGTTTTTATGTTGATAAATTTGCATGCAGATGCTGATGGCTGGGAAAGCGAAGATTTGGTAGGTGTATTCTTTGCTTCATCTTTAGAAGATGCTCAAAAAGAGTTAAATACTTTAAAGAAAACAAACCCAAGACTCAATTCTTGCTATGTATGTGAATACAATGCATACTTGGATTCTGATACTCCTGCCGTTGACAATTATAATCCTATGGCTCCTGAAAATAATGCTTTTTCAGATTTAGAAACACTTGCTAGATATCGTGGTTTACTTGGCCCAGAATATTCTTCTGATACTGAATTACCATTTGAGATTTAAGGAGACTGCATGGGATTTACCTCATATAATCAATATTGTAATACAAAAAAGATAATTTGGCAGCATCATTGGTCTGATGGGTCTAGATTAGAATTAACCCAAGACTCCGATGATTTTATTTTGACAGAATATGATTGTTATGGAGAACCTATTTCTTATGTAGTTCAAGATGGATATAGTCAATCTTCTTCTATTGAAGAAAGATATTCCAAAAGAGATTGGACATTACATGATGTTATTCAAGACATCAAACAAGAATACGATATGAGAGGTTAATTAAAATGTTGAGTTATTACACTGCAGAAGATATTGCATCTAAAGTTTTATCTGATTTGAATATTGACGAAGATATTTATCTCACTTGGGACAAAGCAGGAGTTCAGGATTTTACAAAGACTTATGTTCAAGATGATTTTGTCCGTCCTTTAGTTGAAGCTGAACTTAAAAATTATGATACTTCAGAAAATTCTTCCGCAGATATTGAAGATACTGTAGAAGGTGCTATTGATGAAGTATTATATGCACTTGATAATATAGTAGAGAATTATTATAGGTATCAAAATCAGGTTACTTTAAACGCCTATAGAGAAATTGTTAAAACACTTCAAAATACAGCATTCCCTGGTGTAAAAGATATTGATACTGAATATGAACCTGCCGACCCCGATGTAGGTATTTTTAATGAAGAAAGAAGAATTGTTTTCACTCTTGAAAATGGCTCATATATAACATTTAATGTTGAAATTGAAGAGGATTAATATGGACTACATTGATTTACGTTTAGGAGATTTCTTAGAAAATTTCGTACAGATGTCAGATGTAATAGTATATGATACTACTTATACTGATATGTTTTTATTTCAGGCTAGAGTAGGTGGTCAGCATAACATTGATATAGGAGATAGCGGTCTCCCAAACGGTGCTATTCTTAATGATTATGGTATTGTTTATGTATCGTCTACCGATAGAGGATTAGAAATCGGCGTTGTCGAGGTTTAAGTACATGAAAATCTATATTAGAAGTACAAATACTTTAAATCCTCCGACTCAATTGTGTTTTCATTGCACAGATTCCGAGGAGCATGCAAATAGTATAGTTACTAATGGTTTTGATACTTCTTTAGATGAGTGCTGTGTAACCACAAGTTTATATAATGCTTTGGGTTATGGTGGATTCTGTGTTGTCTGTAATTTATCAGATATTCTTAAATTGAATTTAAGACCATTTGTTGGTAATGATAGAACTGCATATCCTGAAAATTGTCAAGGTGCTTGGCAAAAAGTGAATTTTGATTTTGGAAAAGAGTATTTTATATGGGACATGGATGCATTGGCTTCTATAAAATGGCAGCGTTACCCATCTGGGGATAGAAGTATATTCGATAAGGATTTAATACACAGAGTTGCTATACTAGCTTATGAAGATATCTTTAATGGTCAATTTAATCTTGAGATAGTTAAAGAGGCATTTAATCTAGCTTCTAAAGTAGTTTCTAATGCAGGTACTAAATTTACTGAAGAACAAAAACAAGAGTTTTATAACATAATTCAGGAGTTATGCGGAGGGGATTCTAAGTGGATTTCTAAATTTGGTGTATCTCCGAATATTGATGTTTGGGGTAAATGGTTGGATTAAACCTTTATTTATAGTTTTGATTTAGAAGGAGGGCATAGCTCTCCTTTTTTATTTTGCCTATAAAATAAAACCTTATATATAAATATTAAAATAATTAAAGGAATTTTTGACTTATGGATGACGAGCTCAAAACCTTTGGGGTCGGGGAACCAGAAGGAATTACAAATATTTCTCCCGAAAATACATCGTCTGAAGAAAACACAGACCTTTCATCAGCTGACCCATTATTAAAAGAACAAAAACTTCAGGTAGACCAGATGAGGTCTACTCTATTATCATTTAATAAAGCTGACCCAAATTCTGCTAAAAGAGCTATGCAGAATATTACAGTTTTAAGAATTTATCATCAAGTAACCCGAATAATTAAATTTACAGAAATGATGGACTTACTTGAAGATAAGCTCTACACAGCCATGATTGAGAATATGGCTCAAATGGACAATGCAGACCCAATGACGATGATGACATTGTTAAAGGTACAAGAGCAACTTCAAGAAACAATGATTCAGTCTCAATTACTTATCAAACCATATCTTGATATGGATATTGAATCCATTGCACCCCAGCCCGAACTTGAAGAAACTTCAATTGGCGTAGCCATTATTTCACAGGAATCTAGAAATAATATTCGCACAGGTGCGCAGGCTTTGCTTACTGAGTTGAGAAAAGTCAACCCAGATTTACCTCAAGACGAAACCGCTAAGGAAGAAAACACTGAAGAAGTAAATAGCGAGGATACTGATGATAGAAGTGCCGATTCGGAGTGATGCTCTCGACTACGAGGATATCATTTCCCGAATTCAAAGTATCTTCGATAGTTGTACACCACTAGAACAAAAACAGTTTATAAAGATTTTAGAAGAGTTATCAGACAAAGGTTATTCTGAGACACTTGATAATCTTTATCTGGTTGACTTCAAAGAAGTCCCTGTCGGCATTGACAGATTTTTATGTGACCCATATTACTTAGGCAAATCTAATGATAATGGTCAAAGCGTCTATCCCGGTTGGTGGGAAGTATATCATGATGTCTTTAATGATTCCAGACAAATTAACGAAGTAATTCTTTCAGGCGCTACAAGAATCGGTAAGACATCTACTGCTGTAGCTATGATGTCATATATGACATATCTCTTAATGTGTTATAAAAACCCACAAAAATATTTCGGATTAAAACCGATTTCAAGATTGACAATTGCATTTGCTAACCTTACGAAGGATTTGGCTCAAGGTGTAGGCTTCCACGAATATCAATCAGCTCTCAAAGAATCCCCTTGGTTTAACGAGCATGGCCGATTTACAAACAGTATTAGTAATTATGTTTATGTACCTGAAGGCGAAAAGATTGATATTATCCCGGCATCTGATTCGGCACACGTCCTCGGCATGCAGTTGTGGTGCTGTCTCATGGACGAGTGTAACTTTACCAAAGCCGGTATTAAAGATATATCTATTGCCAAAAAGCACATGAAGAATTTGTACGATACAGCATTTACTCGTATTACTAATACATTCTCCATACGCGGTATTGTTTATGGTAAGCTGTTTTCAAGTTCTTCAAAGAATACGGATTCAGATTATCTTACAGAACATATCGAGAAACAGCTGAACGCTGGTGATACTCATATGTATCTCTTTGATAAACCTATTTGGGAAGTAAAACCTAAAAGTACATTTAGTCCAACAAATTTCTATATTACAGTAGGCGACCGATTCCGTAGAGGTTTTATTATTCCAAAAGAAAATGAAGATGAAGTTCATTTGCAGGAATATCGAGATAATGGGTATAAAGTCTTAGCTATTCCAGATAATTTTAGAGTAAACTTTGCCGCTGACTATGACATTGCTTTAAGAGATATTGCCGGCATTTCCGTAGTAGGTGCTATGGGATTTATTACTCAGGAGATGATTACTCCGAATATTTCTCAAACTCGTCAAAATCCCTTCTTTGAAGATTATTACGAAATCGGGGTTCAGGATAATGATACTCTTGAGAGACATTTCCATTTAGAAGTAATACCGCCAGAGTTGAAAAGACTTGCGTGGTATGTTCATATCGACTTCGCTGAAGTATCAGACCATATCGGTATTGCGGGAGTTGCTCGAGACGGGGATAAAATTATAGAAGACCCTACCACAGGGAAGAAGATTTCAATGCCTTATTTTCGAGAGATGTTTCAGGTAGCTATTGGAGCTCCTCGAGGTGATAGAATGTCTTTCCAAAAGGTTATCAATTTTATTGTTTGGCTCAAGAAAATGGGTATAAACATAGCAATAGTTTCAACCGACCAATATCAATCTTCATATGTTCGTGAAAACCTAACTCAGCAGGGATTTATCTGTGAAAAGGTATCAGTAGATAGAACAGAAGACCCATATATCGGACTTAGAAACTTACTGCAAGACCAACGACTTGATTTGATTAAACATGATTTGCAGGAAGTTGAGTTGATTAACCTACAAAGAGTTAATGGGGTTATCAACCACCCACCACAAAGCAATTCAATTACAGATTTGCCTTGCTTGGCAAACGGATATAATAGTAAGGGTATAGGTAAAGACTGTGCCGACGCTCTTTGCGGTTCGGTAACAGTTGCGATAGCTCATGCAGAAGTAGTCAAACCGCATACAGCTCCGGCCCTTAATGCAATAACCAGTGTTAATGGTAGACGAGATTATGGATTTAATAGAAATACAGGGAGACCGAATTATATCCCTGGTTTTGGACAACAGTATCGAAGGTTCAATTGAACTTTTGAATAAATTATTTTAAGGAGGCATTAATATGCTGATAACAAAAACCTTTTGTAAACCAGGCTCGTTGATTTACATCGTCCCTACAGGACTTCTTGTAACTCTTCGATATGATGCTCATGGAAAACTTTGCCAGATTTTTAAGGGTTTCTATCCTCATGGTGCTGAAATTGACCCCGGTGAAGAAATTTCCAAAGAATTCGTTGATGTCGTTTTTAAAAACAGTTTAGTTTCAGGTTCTATTAAGATTACAGGGACTACAACATCTGTTTGGGGCGTATTTTACTCTGACGAATTTAAATCCCTTTACGGTAAAGTCCCTGAATGTGAATTTGACCGCATAATTAAGGATATTTCCTCAGGTAACATTAAATATAAATTCTATATTGGAAATGTAGATAGTGGAGCTGCTTCAATCAGTAATCCTACATCTTTAAATACTTGGGGTAAGATGTCAGGTTTTGATATTCTTCCTTCTTGGCTTATTCCGTCAGACGCCACAGATAAAACTTTAAAGGATTACATTTTTAGTAATATTCATTATCCCTTTAAATATCCTCTTATTTCTGGATTTGTTGTTTATGAAGGTGCCGGTAAGCCTTATTTTCATCCTCTTAGCTTGATAACTACAACAGTAAGGGATGCTAACAAATATGTAAATCATTCAGGCTTTATCAAGTATAAGGTTCAGTTTGGTGGTGGTAATTCAGATGTTAAAGTTGGAGATGATAAAATTGCATTCCCGAATGGCGGCGAGCTTGTAATGAACTATCCTGACGCAGCATACTTTAATGTTCAGAAGAATTCTCAGATTGTATTAGATGGCGACACCGTTATTTGGAGTAATACAAAGTCTTCGAATCATTCTAATAGGTTACCTAAGAGATTTGTATGTAAGTCTTGCGGTAAGATTCTTGAGGTTCCTGATATGGGTTATATGACATGCTCTGACCCTTATTGCTCTTCACTTCTTTACCCTCGCATTGAAAGATTCTGCACAGTATTAGGTTTAGACGTTTTATCTAAAGACCAGTTTGATAAGTATGTCAAAAACTCTGAACTTCAGATTTTCCCAGATGTCTTATTACTTCCTGAGTATAAAGACTTAGAAATTAAAAAGAACCTTTGGGAAGTTATCTTTGCATGCCTTCCTATGGAAGCAGGTGTAGATAAACAATGGCTTATTAAATTCTGCAATAGATGCAATAATAATTATGCTACGGTTAAATATTACTTCGATAATCCAATTAAAATCTACACTGAATTGGACATGAATGTGTCTCATAGATTTGCAGACTGGTTATCCATACCTCGTAATATTTTGGAACTTGACACCATTGTAACTTCTTCGCAGATTAAATTGGCTGTTCAGGACAAGATTATGAGCTTCGATGGTGCTCCGATTTTTCGTAATAAGACAATTTATATTACAGGCACATTTAAACATGGTACAATTCCTGAAATTACAGCAATTCTTGAAAGTTATTCAGCTACTGTAGTTACGGAATTTGATAATTTCGTTCAATGTGTTCTTATAGGAGATATTAAAGAAAATATTGAAGGACAAGCAATACTCGCGGCCCGTGAGTTAGGTGTACCTATGTTTAATGAGTCTGAGTTCTTTGCCAAATATGAAATTGACGAAGACCTTGAGAAATTTCTGCTCTAAACCTTTTATATTGTTGGAGGAATTAAACTCATGGCAACTTGGTATGAAAGATTATTTAGTCCAAAGCGCAAAAAGACTTCTCGTTTGAGAAGCACAGTCGCTATTGGCGGTTCCATATATAGAATATCTGATTTAAGAACCAATTCAGATATTGAAGATATTAGAACTCAGATTCTGGTAATGCGTGCCCTAGCGAAGGATTCTCAGATAAGTACGGCATTATCATATTATGCAACAGATGCTACGACCCCTAATACGGCAGGTGACATTATTTGGGCGACTGCAATCGAGCCTCAGTATCAACAAGTAGCAGACCTTGTAAATCAGTGTTTCAAGCGCTGGAAGGTAAATAACTACGCTGGAGACCACATTATTGAATTGATTACGATTGGTCAATTTTATATGCCTACTACAGAAATGTATAGGGAGCCTGGCACAAATCAAAAGCGGGAATTGACTTCTTTGGATAATAATACACTTATCAATAATGATTATGATATTATCCCATCATATATGATTCCTCCTGAAGATATTATTCACCTTTGGTATAGAGGCGAACCTCAGGGCTATGTATATCAGCCTTCTAGTGAAGATTCTTCAGTTATGGGTATTGAAGGTGCTATTTCTTACCCAGAATCTTCTATTATTCATTTCTCTCTTGGTGGTTTATTAGGTAAATATCATATCACTGCTCAGACATCTGATAAGAATCTTATAGATTACGATATTCAGTTTGCAGAACCATTAATGTCAACTGCAGTTCAGCCTACTCAGACTTTGAGCCTTCTGGAAGATGCTTTATTACTTTCATCGCTTTCAAGAGCTGTAAAGTTTGTTAATGTTGAATGTGGCGATTTAGGTGAGGAAGAAGAAATCGGGGCACAGTTGCAGAAGATTAAAGATAGAATCGAGCAGCAGCTTGCTTTAAATACTTCCACTGGTACTGCAGAAAGTTTCGTTAATCCTCAAAGTCCTAATAACTTGATTTATCTCGCAAGGGTGAATGGACAGGACGCTATTTCTGTAACAGATATGTCAATGGCAGAGACTACTGATGCTGATAACAAACTTCTTGATTATTACCAGAATAAAAAGTTATCAGTATTGGGAGTTCCTAAGGAAGCAATGAACTTCTCTTCTGCTGAAGGACTTGGTGGCGCGGGAGCTGTAATGTCACAAAGGTCAGCTCTTTATGCTAACAGATTAGCCAAAGTAGAAACTGCATATAAGAATGGTTGGACAGATGCTCTTAATAAGTATTTTATTTCCAGAAATATGAGCGGATTTGTAGATAAGTTTGTTCTTAATATGAACCCTATTCTTACAAATATGGACCAGATATTATTCGAGAAGAGAGACTCTGCTATTGGTCAAGCTCAGTCCCTTGTTAACTTAATGAAAGAACTCGGTGTAAAGAATGCAGATAGATATCAGCAGGCGGTTACAGAGATTTTAACACAAGCATTCCCCCAGACAGGTGCAGCAGTTAATAGTTGGAAGGTCGACATTAATACTACATCAGAAGAAGCTGGCGGAGGCATGGGAGGATTTTAATATATGACAGCTAATGAATTGATAAACCTTTTCTTTTCAGAACTTAAGAAATACAACGGAAGTAATTTTAAAACTCTTAAAACTGCTGATTTGAAACGAGACGGGGACAACCCGATGGTAAGAAAATCATTTTCAAGTGTATTGACCAGATATTCAATCTTCTGTGAAAAGCATCCTGAAATTGATGAAGTAAATAGTAGAATTATGTATTACAGACTTGGCTTGGATAAGATTGGATTATATTTCAGCGAGTATCCAGATACGACTACTGATAACTTTGTTTGTTTCCAAGTTGAGTTAAGAAAATACATTAAGGCTAACCAAGATACCGAAACGGACACCGAGGAGCAGACCGCATGAGCGCACCACTTCGCTATAACATATCTAATTGGCTTCAATTAGCCGAGTGCAAATCCAATAACTCTACGGATTTATATATTACAGTCAAGCAGATTATTGATGATGGAAGTCACAGACTTCAGGGAATCAATATTTTAGTAAACCATACTCAATATGGTACATTATTTGCTTGCCTTATAAATTCGAGTGGAAGTATTCTTTCTCCAGACCCTGTTTCTGGAATAATTAAGGAATTTAGCACTGATGAGATATGTGCGGAGCTGTATAAGTTTGGATTCGATGTTGAATTCCACATTAATCAGCACCTTAGCGGAGACCAGATATCCTTCCTGATGACCGTAAACGATTTAGGATACAATAAGTTGAGACGATTATATGTTCAGGATAAGCCAGATGGTCATTATTCTGAATATATAGTTGTTTTCAATGTAGATAAGTGCCCTGGCTGGATTACTCCTGATTTTGCTTGTGGTAAAAAACCTTTTGTAGACGCACTTATTCACAGCGGAGCAATGAATCTTACTGACTTGGAACAAACAAAGGGTTTTGATTGGACTTGGCTTACATCAATAGTAACTATTGAAGATGTTATCGAAGAAAATGGGTATTCGGAGGAGTAACTAGATGAAAAAGTACATTATTTCAGCTACCAAACCTAACCCTTCAGATTGGGAGTTTAATCCTGTACCATTAAAATCTTTGAAGAAAGGTGCATATTTTACTATTAAACCTATTGCATATCCGAATGATAATCAGGTTTATATTAAAGATGAGTATGACCGTGAAACAAAGAAATTTGCCTGTGGTAGATGTGATGACATTTGGGGTTATTCGAGAGAATTCCCTGGCAGTAAAATGGTTTATACAGATTTTATATTTGAGTGAGGTCGGGACGTGAAAAGATATATCAATGCATCAAAAGACCAATTTGTTATCCGACAATTAACGGACTACAAGGGCTATGAGATTCAGAAAGCCTGGTGGGTAGATAGTAAGGGGAGTAGAATTAAGAAATATCCCATTTTCTATCTTGTTGCTGATGGTTATGATTACATTGGTGAAGAATATGCCTCACTGGAAGATGCTAAGAAGTACATAGATTCAATTATAAAGGGGTAATGATGAGTAATCACTTAATAGGTCCAGACATATTATTAATGAGAAAGAGGTATGACGAAGCTCTAGAAATGCAAGGCATACCTTGTACTTATCAATTTCCAAATCTTGCTAAATCAAATGAGCAAGGTGAGCCTGAAATTGATTCTTATTCTGAACCTATGCCTACTCATATTTTCTTTGACGGGAGCCCTAAGGTAAAGACTTTCCAGCGTTATGGCTGGGTAGTTGATAATAGCAAAGATTTACCCTTCTTGATTCATTGTAGCTGGAACCTCCCTAAAGTACAAAAAGACAGTATCTTTAGTATGGCAGGTTTATATTCAGAAGTAACTGAGAGGAAATTTAGGGTAACTGAAATTACATATGATTTAGTTGCAGCTGACCATCTCATTTGTCAAGTAGTACCTGTTGCAAACGGACAACCTATTGTCGGTAGAACAAGAAAGGAAATCGAGCAGACTTTCAACAAGTCAAATCACTTCCTTAAAGAAAATGTAGATTATCGTGGTAAATATATTGATAATTCACATCCGGGAGATAAGTAATTATGAAAAAGTATATTAAATCTGCAGGGTTGCAACCAGTTAAACTTCGTAAGTATCATATTATTGATTTAGACTGCAATATTGAAGTCGAAGAGACAACTCGCAAAGAGATATTGAGTTACCTTGACGAATATCTTGAAAATCTTGAGTATGGTTATGATATGTCAGATTTTGCATTTCATATATTATATACTAATGGCAATACCATTTCTATTGTTGATAATGATGAAACTGATGCTCGTCAAATTAGACGACAGAATATCTTATCAATGGTTTATGATAATCCGAGTACTTCAATGACATTTGGACCTTATGCTATAAATGAGTACGGTGTAGTAACTCCTTCAGACAAAATGAGTATAGACCCTAATATTGTAGAGGTTAAATAATGTTATACTTATATGATAGAGCAATTGTGGATGACATAAAAGCATCTCTCACAGGGGAGGCTAACCCTAACGTCGTTGCTACTGACGCAGAGAATTTCCCGGGGATTATCGCGCAGATGCAAAATGATACAATTACATACCCGCTTATTCTTGTTCAAAGAAGTGAAGACACCCCAATTGATACAAGTCTTACAAACTTTACAAGGTATCAATTTGGTGTTCCTTGTGTATTCGATAATGATAAGAATAATATCTATTTTGAAAGAGCTTTGCCTGTCAAACTCGAATATACTTTGAGGATTATAACAACCAATGTTGCAGATAGAGATGAATTGGCTCGAGAGTTATTTTATAAGTACATTTCAATGTACTTTTTAACAATTCAATTGCCTTATGAATCGGATAGAAAAATTCGTTTCGCTATTAATGTTGATTTTGATTATGGTATAAAGAACGAATCTCAGAGTTTTGATTACTTAGCTTCCGGAGCATTATATCAGGCTACTATAGTTTTAAAAACTCTGGGCTGTGTTTCCTTAACATATACACCAAGACACTTGCAGAGACCCCTGCATTCGAGTGACATAAAAACGGAGAATCCTTCTTCAGCATCTAAATAACCTTCTTTATTATTAATAATTTAGGAGGAACTATGGCAGATAAGCAATATTATTTAGATGAAGCGGGTCTTCAACTATATGATATTTTAATAAAACAACATATTGATGACCAGAATAAGGTCTTCTATGATACCTATGATAACTGGGAGTCCCAACCTACTTTAGTAGGAAAGAGCGGTTGTATTTATATCTACTCGGATTGGGGTGAATCCCCTGAAGGTAAAAAAATTGCAGGATTTAAGGTTGGAGATGGAGAAACTCTTTTAAAAGATATTATCTTTACCGACCAAATGTTTGCCGACCACCTTAATGATGTTGTTTCTCATGTATCTGCTGAAGACCGTGAAAACTGGAATAACAAAGTCAGCTGTTTCTATATTAAGAATCTTGAAAAATTGATTTTTACAAAGTAGGAGGATTTAGAAAATGCCGGACCCGAAATATATATCCGTAGTGGAGATGCCAGATGGTAGTTTACTGGAAATTAAGGACTCGTATGCCAGACAAGCGATAGCTGGCGGTGTAAAGTATATTGGTAAACTGTATGTTGATGGTACTACATATACACATCTTACAGATGGTGATACTAGAAGCACAGTTGAAATCATAGACCCTACAGCTACTAGTGGACATAAAACAGTTACTGCAACTGCTGGTGACCTCGTATTCGATGGTAATGATGAGTATGCTTATGACGGCACGGCTTGGACACATTTAGGTGCTGAAGGTCTTGGCAGCTTTGCATTCGTTAATGAAGGTCGTGTTACTGTTCCTACAGTATCTTATGGAAACCCTACACCTAATCATACATCTACCGCAGCTGCAGTAAATGTAGAATCCAGCGATTCAGGTACAGTTGCTGCTCCAACAGGTACATTTACTCAGCCGTCATTTTCTGAAACAGTTACATTCTCAGGTACAACTACAACTGATAATGAGACGAGAGTAGTAAGTAACTCAGAGACAATCCCTTCTGGAGCTCAATCTTATACCCCTAAAGGAAGTATCACAGCTCCTACAATCACAGTAGCTACTGCAGGTTCTACTACAACAATTAAGAACCCGACATCTAAAACGGTAGTAACTGGTGTAACAGCATCCAATCCGAGTTCGACGGCAGTTACAGGTGCTATGACATATATGTCATACACTGAAAATACCGAAACTCTTTCATTCAAGCAGATTGCAGTTACTACAGGAGCTTCAATTACAACTTCTGATGTTACTGTAAAGAATGGTGACGCAGCATATATAGCATCTCACGGAGCTAATGACTTCACAGGAACTCCTGTATATCTTAGCGCAAGCGTTCCAAAGAATTCAGGTACGGCTTCCGTTACTGGTACAGTTTCTGGTACAACTTCCGGTGGTGCTTATGCTCCAAACAAGGTTACAATCGGAGTCAACTACGACAAGACAACATCTGTTACGCAGGGTACAAAGACAGACGGTACAGTTACAAAGGTTGTTACTCCTTATTCTGGTTCATAACATCAAAACTTTTGGTTAGGAGAACTTATGGCAGACTTATCAAAAATAATCCTGCCCAACAATTCAGAATTAACTCTGAAAGATAATTCACAGGAACACAGTGCTCATACGCATTATGATTCTGATATAGTGCCTCTCATACATAAGAAGTATGAGAGCACTTCTTATTATGCTACAACAAATAGCTGGGCAGAAGCTACTTGGTATTTTATGTCAGTAGTTCCTGATGATTGGAATAAACCATGGAAAGTTAAATTTACGGTTTATACTCATTGCGATTGTAATCCTGTATATAAAACATACTCCTGGATAACTCTTACAGGCAGACAAGGCTCAATTTCCTATTGCAACTGGAATGAGAGGAATTATCGTGCTCATTCATATAACACATGGTATCCCTTAAATGAAGCAGGATTTAATGCCGGCTATGGGCATGCCATTGGTATGAGTATTTATAATTCCGATTCCCCTACTAATTCAGCATATTATCGTGTATTTGAAATTGATTATTATGCTTGTGAGAATTGCACAGTAACGCTGCTTGATAATCCAGTTCTTTGGACAAATTGGGTAGGTACAGGTTCTACTTATTATGGTGCTTTGGCTTATAGTGATGCTTGTACTCGCGGTCTTTGTGAAACAAATGACGCAAATGATGGTCGCTATTATGCAGAGAGAATCTATTCTTCTATCAAAGCAGGTTCTAACAAGATATTCCCCTACACTTTTATAATGCAAAATTCTGATGATAAATGGGAGAGTATTGTAACTAGCTCAACTACTGCTACGACAAAGACAAAGAATTCTCACGGATTTAGATTAGGTTCCATTTTCTATCAAGGAAGTGCTAACACTACTGAAGCCGGGGCTGTAGTTGCTAATTATAGTCTCTATGAACAGCACGGCAATCTTATTGACCATAGATATTCTTTCAATACGGCAAATAATGCAACTGACGGACTTACTGCAAATCTTCCTATTTATCTTGTAGGCACATTAGGGAATGATGGATTATTTTATCTGGCTGATAAATGGTGGGGACAAGAATTACCTAGCACAGAAGACGGGAAACTATACATTCAATTAGGGGCTGCTTATGATTGGTATCGAATGGTACTTGATACTAAACACCCGATTTACCGATATGTAAACGGTCAACTTCGAGAATACGTAGATGATGCTGCAACGGTTAATGGGCATAGCGTTGCTAAAGATGTACCTACTGATGCTAAATTTACAGATACTACATATACATTTGCAGGCGGGAATGATAGTTTCTCGGTTACACCATCGGGCGGTTCTGCACAAACAGTTAAAGTAGATGCTCATCATTTAAGGTTAGACGATACTCGAAGTGATAACCAACTCCCTAGTTGGTATATGACAAATCATCCGAGAAGTACTATAGAAGAATTTAAGTCTTCTTCTGCTATTGGAGTAAACTCTTTAATTTCGACGGCATATTGTACTCTTATAACTATTACCCCTTGGACTGATATCAGTGGTAGCGGTCCTGTTCAGATTGCAACATCTGATTGTGGAGTTCGAGCACAAAGAGTAGCAACGAGTAGCAGTACTTGGGGTTCTTGGATTGCGCTCCCTAATAGTGATACCACATATACCGCTGGTACTGGTATTGATATTACAAATACTGTAATTAAGACTAAAGATGCTGAAATTGCTCCCTATGAAGAAAAGCTCCAATGGGGCGGAGGCTCTCGTTCTGGGTCTGTTGGACCTGTCGGAATGGCTATGTCATCTGAACATAGTGCTAACCGATTGGCATTTATAAATCCCAATGCACTGAAATTTGAATATTCTTCTGATGACGGAGTTACTTGGATAGATTATGGTAAGTCCAACGCAGATAAGCCTAAATTCTGTACCGAGGGCTGGAGTTTAGCTTTACCTATTGGACGCCCAGATACTACAACAGAGATTACTCTTCAAAGTAAAACCCGAGTTACTATCTCTGCAAACGATGCTGAGAATAGGTATCTATATACAAGCCCTAAAAAACTATTAGTAAGTATAAGCAGTCCAAAGCCCTTATCATTATTGATTGAAAGAAGAACAGGAGCAAATTTCCTTAGTGATGGTCCCTGGGTTACTGTAGGCACCTACACAGTAGCAGGGTGGTCAGGTTGGAGTGATATTCCATTATATGACGTAACTACTTTAGGAGGCGGCCTGACTCAGACAACAAATAACTGGCAGCTCCGATTAACTTTCAGTGAGACCGAACTGAACCCTAGTTATCTTACTTCTGGTCAAGTGCAAGCTATTCGTCTCTACGGCGACAACGATTGGTATCTGCAAAACAACCTCGCTAAAACAGGGCATTTATATTCTTTCGATGCAGCACAGAATGCTACATTCCCTGCTAATCTTACTGCAACAGGTAATATCAAGATGCAGAATGGTAAGCAAGTTGCTTACTACTCTAGCACCCCGACTAACAACCAAGTGGCAGTTGCAGATGGCAATACTGGTGCTATTAAAAATAGTGGATATACTATCTATTCTAATGTTCCTCCTAATGCTGTATTTACAGATACATGGAAAGCAAATACCTCTTCTTCAGAAGGTTATGTTGCTTCTGGTAATGGGCAGGTCAATAAGGTTTGGAAGACAGATGGTAACGGAAATCCAAGTTGGGGTAATGACCCTACTCTTTCATATAATACTAATACTGATGATACTAATGGCCGTTGGAATGTAACAATTCCTGGAATCACTCAGATTTATGAGGGATTGACTATTCGTGTATATCTTACTAAATCCTATAATGGAACATTTAATACAATCAATGTAAATGGATTAGGTGAAAAATTAGTTTATTACAGACAGAATAGTATCCTTACTTCACATATTCCTCAATATGGTTGTATTACTTTGACCTATCATACAGGTATGGGTAGCTATGCAGTATCTAATGCATATTGTGACCCAGTTAATAATGCAAATTATAGAGGAGCATGGACGGCTAATACTGCGTATGCTATAGGTGATTCCGTAACTTATAGCAGTAAGTATTATATTTGTAAAACTGCTCATACCAGCGGTGCTTCTTGGTCATCTACAAACTGGAATACATCAACAACCCCATATTCAGAATTGGCAGTTCCTACAAACGCTACTACAGCCTATACTGAAGGTTGGATTATTCAGACTGTATATCAGGATGGTAATGATGTTCAAACAGTTAGACCTTACTACACGCATATAACCGCAGGTGGCAACGGCATAAAGCAGTGGAGTCTTTATGCAAGACTTCCAGACGGTACTTATTCAAGTTTTACTACAAATAATGGTACTGGTACAAAGACATATGATAGTACTCATTACTTTGACCCAACAAAGATATTTGCTTACAACAGTTCTGGAAATATTGCATCAGGTTCTAAAATCGGAAATGGTACAATGGGTATGGCAATGGATACCGATGCCAGATATACCTTCAACGGAGTTGCAAATTCTGATACTTCAGCAATGGTAGCAGATGCTCCTGTATATCTTGTATTTAATAAGTCTGCAGAAAGTAATGGGTACTACAAAATCAAATCTCCTTACTGGACGCAAACACCTGATGATACGGGCGCATTGTATTCTTTACTCGGATATTCTACAAGCAGATACAGATTTGATTTATGGCTGATTAATGAACTGTTCACTTATGATGGAACAAAGTTAGTGCCATTTAGTGGTGGTGGAGGTTCTGGCACAACCGGTACTAAAGTATACATAGAATCAGTAGACCCTCCGTATAATGAAGGAGACCTCTGGTTCAGCGGTGATAGCACCTACTACTGCGTTACATCAAGAGCAACAGGTGATTTGGATATGGATGACTGGGTAATAGTATCTAGTGACCTTAACTCTAATGAAGTTTCTGCAATTGTAAAGCAAGAAATCAGCGTTGCATTAGGTAATAGTGGTGGTAACATTGTTTGGCACGATGGCGATGGAGATGGTGTCCCAGATGAGATTTTGGTCCTTCGAAATGATAATGACCTTACACAACCAGCTACTATTGATAACGCTACTATTGTATGGCGATTTGATAACAATGGATGGTCCTATTCATTAAATGGGTACAGAGGCACATATTATCAGATAATTAATCAACAGGGCAAGGGTGTAGCAGATTTCTTGCAGGACGGTACACTTGATGCTTCTAAAGTCAATATAGTAAATTTCAACTCTTCTATGATTACTGCGGGCCTTCTTAAGCGAGGCGGTTTAGATAATCAGTATGGTGAAATCGAATTATATAATTCCGCGGGAGTTTTGATAGGTCTCGTAAATAATACTGGATTTACTTGGTACGGTGCTGGTCAGGTTGGGCAGAGACCTTGCATTACTATAAATGATACTGAAGGCTTTGTCGGATACGATACTGATGACCCGAATATTGCTAATAGAAATAAGATATTTGAAGTTACGCTCGATGAGTTCAGGATGAAGAAGTGTGTAGCTCAACAAGAGATGCAAATAGGCGGTAAGGCAAGATTTATCCCCATAACTATTTCTTCCAATGGTACTGTGGTCAATGATGGTATCGCTCTGGTAGCTATGACATAACGGAGATAATTTATGGCAACATATACGAGTTCAACCTTTTCAACAGATAACCAGTATATTAAATATAGAATACAGGCTACTACTAATTCTGAAAACGTGATAAATTCAACTACGAATGTCACATTTAAGATTCAGGTCTGGAGAACAAATTCAGGCTATACTACATATGGTACTGGCACTGCTTATCTTCAAGTCAAGCAGTTAGATGGTACATATACTACATTATCACAGTCTATTTCATCTAGTCAGAAGTTCACATATAACTCATATACGGTTGTATTGACTAAAACTGTTGATGTCCCCAGAGGTGATGTAGGTAATGCTTCTAACTATGTTCAAGCAAAAATAACTCACCAGAGATTTTCATCTAGTTATCAGGGATATACATTCAACTTTCCTGTAATAAATAGATTTGCTTTAATTACAGCATCTACCAATTTTACAGACGAGGGTACCCCTAGTATTACATATACTAATCCTGCTGGTACTGAACTTGTTACTGGATTAAAGGCAAGAATAACGTGGAATAATGGAGCAAACTATAGCGCGTGGACTACTCTTAATGATGAGGGCGGTACTTCAAATCTTACGTTAACTACTGCCGAAAGGGATAGTATGCTTGCTGCTTGCAGTACAAGTAATTCTTTAGCTGTAAAGTATGATTTACAATCTACTATGGATAGTACTGATTACCACCACTATGCAGATGCTACTATGTCAGTTATAAATGCAAACCCTACCCCTGGTACGTTGACTTATAAAGACACTAATGCAGCTACTGTGGCAATCACTGGAAGTAATCAACGAATAGTGCAATTGCATAGTACTTTAGTTATTAATACCACGGCATCTACTGCCAAAAAGCAGGCTACGATAACTTCCTATAGCCTTAATATAAATGGAAATGACTATACCCCGGATTCTTCAAGGAACGTAACATTTACAAATCCTAATGTGGCCGGCACATATCCAGCCACAGTGACTACGACTGACAGCAGAGGTAATACAGCTACTGCAGTAATAAATATACCTATCTTACAATATTCTAATCCGGCAATTGTCAGTTATAGTCTTGCAAGAGAGGGTAACTTCTACGATTCTACGATTATAAATGTAACTGGCAGTGTAGCTTCTATCGATGGTCATAACACTATGACTATTACAGAGAAGCATCGTGTTAGAGGTACAAGTACATGGTCTACTGCTACCACTTTGCAAAATGGTGTAGATAAAACACTTACGCTTTCCAATACATCTGAATGGGAAGTAATGATAACTGTAACTGATGCATTCACTTCTTATTCTTATACGGCAACGGTAGGTAAAGGTATCCCATTGATGTTCTGGGATAATAAGCGAGCTTCTGTGTCTGTAAATGGTTTCCCGGATGCAGATAACCAGTTCTATGTGGGTGGTGATATCAAAGCAACCGGCGGATTATCTCTTGGAACTTCATTGCCAGTTACTAGTGGTGGTACCGGAGCAAATAACGCTTCGGGGGCAAGAACAAATCTCGGGCTTGGTTGTACTCAAGTATTTACAGGTTCTATGAGTTCAGGTTCACAGACATTTGCCGACGCAGGATATACGGCATTACTGGTGATAGCTAGAACAACATCATCAAGTTCCCACAATACATTAGTTATACCGATGACATTCTTAGATAGCAGTAACAATAAATTCTGTATAGCCGATGACACTGACTGGGTAACATTCTTCTTAAAAGTAGAAAACAGTACAATTACTTTAACCTGGGATAATCGAAAGACAACAGGATATATTGAGAAAGTATATGGAATTATTTAAGGAGGTCTCATAATGCAAGTATATTTAGACGAACAAGGATATGTAAATTCATATGCAATACTTGGTACCCTTACTAATGGGATTGAAGTAAATGACCTTAAGGATATGAATCATTTTCAGGAGCACTATCAATCCTATAAAGTTGTTGAGGGCAATTTAGTATTTGACGATGCTAGAGAATCTATTGCTGAAAGAGAATCTATAAAGCAAGAACTTCGCAATCGTAGAGCGGTTGAATGTTTTCCTATTATCAATCGCGGTCAGCTTTGGTATGAATCTCTTGATGGTCAGCAGAGAAATGAACTCCGAGAGTGGTATAACAATTGGTTAAAGGTTACAGAGACACTTAAAGTTCCAGAAAAGCCTGTCTGGTTATAACCTTTTATAGATGTACCAAAATATTTAGATAGCTAATATGAATAAATCATATAGTTAATAAAAAATATAAGGAGGAAGCAGAAATGATTATCAAGGATGAAAGATGGTACACAGCTCTCAAGTGGATTGCTACCGTATTCCTGCCAGCAATTACAGCTCTTTGGCTCGGATTGTCTAAGGTTTGGGGCTTCCCATTTGCTGAAGAGATTGGTGCTACTCTCGCATTAATCACGACATTCTTAGGTGCATTACTTGGTATTGGTTCTATCAGATATCAGTTGCTCAATAGCGATAAGAATGAAGCTGAAGGTTAATCCATAAACAGAAAGGAGAAACCTATATGGCAATAGCAACAACTAACACAACTATCAAAGAGAAGATAATTGCGTTGGCTCAATCTCAAATTGGCTACAAAGAGACAGGAACGAACCATACAAAGTATGCTCAATACTTCGATACCCCTAAGTCAAAAGGTGGCCCATATCCGTGGTTCAATGGTAAGAAGCAAGGAGCGGCATGGTGTGCAATTTTTGTATGCTGGCTCTTCGTAATGGTTCTTCGTGATAACTTAAAGTGGACTACCGATGCAATTAGAGTTTGGCTTGGATGCCCTAAGAATCCTGCTGATAACTGTGCAGCTGGTTGTCCCTACTTTTTCAAATATCTGAAAGGAAAGAAGTGGCAAGTAGATAAAAAGGCTGGTCTGCCTGGAGATATTATCTTCTTCAACTCTAGTTGTTCTCACGTAGGTATTATTGAGAAGGTAGACGCTAATAAGTACTATACTATCGAAGGTAATAAGGGCAATATGGTTAAGAGGTGTTCTTATTCAAGAGGCAGTTCTTCTATCTACGGTATTATGAGACCTGATTATGATAGCATTGAACCTAAGCCGGAACCTACACCTGAGCCTACTCCGGCACCTACTCCGCAGCCGACACCTAAGCCCACACCTGCACCTAAGCCGACAAGCAAGAAGAAGTATAAGGTAACTGCAAAGCACGGACTCAATGTAAGAAGAGGACCTGGTCTTGGATATAAAGTTGTTAAAACATTATCTTATGGCACAGTAGTTACTGTATATGAAAAGAAGAACGGCTGGGGTAGAATTGGAACCTCCCAATGGTGTTCCATGACATACCTGAAAGCGGTATAATTAAAGTATAAGAAATACACCTCCGTATTTTCTTGACATAATAGGACGGGATAACACCTCGAGAACTAACCTCGGGGTGTTATTTCTTTCTTGGATATAAATATGTAATTTTTTCAGTGAAATAAAAAGGTATATAGTTATCTGGATTTTCAGGATGCCATTTAGCTTCTTTAGGGCTCCACCATATTTTCTTTTTAGCGGTTTTTACGATAATCGGTAGATTTAATAGCTGATACATTGATGTTGTATAGGAATTATCCATATTGCTTCTAATATTAATTTCGGGTATCCCAAACATCTCATTCAAGTATCTTAATAATATATAGGTCCCGTAAGGAACTGCACAATTTCGTTTAGTTACATTTGCTTTTACTTGATTATCTTTTATTACCATACATTGATAAATTGTAGTATCTTTAACTAATGCAACTCGTAATACTGATTTATCATATATCGGAGATGCTCCATTTTCTCGAAGGAACTTATTTGTTGCTTTTTGATTTAATTTCCACAAATTTAACTCTTGTGTATCTACAATAGTTTCGGGAAATAGCTTTTCCAGTACTCTGATAACATCAGTATTATAATTTATTCTAATGTAGTTATAGTTTATATTATTGATAGGGTAAAACTCGAAGTCAAGAATTACATCTTTGGTAGGGATATATAAACGATATAGATGTCCATTTATCCAATTATTCCAGATATATTCAATACCTCTATCTTCCAGCCATACTACGGCAGTATTGACTTTGGCATTTATTAGTTCTGTGTATTTAACATAAAGTTCAGATGTTTTATCGGGTGTAGTTAAATTCATATTTAAAACCAACTTATACTATTTTAATTTTTATATTTGCTTCAATATAAGGTAAGACAAACCTTTGTTAATAATAACAATGGGAAATCATTGGAATAAATTATAAGGAGATATAAAAGATGTTTTCACCTTTGGCGATGGGTACTAACCACATGCTTGGTATTGATAACTATGTACCCCTTACAACAAATAACTTC
>Ga0247610_10000944_pt1 | contig 38006 bp, 32 predicted proteins | sample 174DNAGHGhighgp2_FD_193483 | JGI IMG/M metagenome (GOLD analysis project Ga0247610, IMG submission 193483) | Sheep rumen microbial communities from Palmerston North, Manawatu-Wanganui, New Zealand - 1742 DNA GHGhigh gp2 | ecosystem: Host-associated > Mammals > Digestive system > Stomach > Rumen...
TATAGATGCTCCCTTGTCCATCATTGCAACTAAACTAATATATTATTGTTTAGCCCAATCTCAAAATAAAAAAATGTTAATTTGCCAGATTTGCTTAAAGCGTGACATTTTCTCGGAAGGGTATATGAATCGAATAATCCTTTAGAAATGTCACCTTTCAAACTCTTTAATCGGATTAATATAGAAGAGAACTTGCTGAGGTTCCCATCGCCAATCCCCTTGTGGTATGATGCTTGATATGCTGTAGTGTAAGTGATACGGCTTGCCTGCTGCATTACCAGTGTTGCCTACCTTACCAATCACTGATTTTTTAGTGACAATAGCACAAATATGAGTATTAATCTCATTTAGATGCGCATAGTAATGAAGCCGCCAGCCTGAACTGAGAATCAGTATGCAGTTGCCACCTCTGCCTAAGTTATGTCCCGTAAGAAGAACTATTCCACCGATAGCAGGATGTACTTTAGTCCCCTTCTTTGCAAAGATGTCAATCCCTGCATGTCTGTGGTCTCCCCAAGGATGCCAGAATGACTTTTGGTTATAGCTCTCCCTTCCACAACCTTCTACTGGATTCTGGATTTTGGTTGGCAGTAACATATTGATTACCAATAGTGCCACTATGCCGTAGAGGGCTGTCTTTAGTATCTTCTTCATGCTTCTAGAAATTTATGTTTTTCCAGCCTTTTATAGCAGCTTCTATCCATCCACACCAATCTGCAGGAGTAGTCCAAACATGTTTCCAATGCCAACCATCTGTTGTGCGAAATATCTGATATTTACCATTAGCCCTATAAGCAGAAGAACAAAGCATATTGTTTTGTCTGAAGTCAGACACCCATTGTTTCCCATTATAGACAGCTATGTGTCCGAAAGGATGAGAATCATTAGATGGTACTACTGATATGTCACCTTTCTTGGGTAGATATCCTTCCCCAGAGATTTCTTCAAACCCCATTTGGGGCAAGGTCTTATTGTAAGCGTATGCAGGTAGCAATCCTATTGGACAACCTCCTCGCCACATTCCACGCATGACGTAGCCAGCGCAGGAACACTTTGACTTTGTCTCTGCATGATTGGTAATATAATCAACGGCATTGTCATTGCTATAATAATAGGGCAGGTGGTTCCAGAGTATCCCTGCACCAATTACAATAAGAATGATATTTATTATCTTTTTCATTGTTAATTCATTTATTCTCATCCTATGCTATGAGAACTTTTTACACTTCCATATTCACTCTTTGAATGTGTTAGTTTTTTTATCAGTGTAGCTACAGCTATGTTACCTAACGTGCCCAAAAGGGGGAATAGGATGAAAATCACATAGTTCACATTGTTGTATGTCGTATGGTATTCTTTAGTTAATTGGATTAACTCTCTATAGCAGAGGTCAAAGGCATCATTCATAGGCATAGCATAATGATTGCACAACCATAAGAAACCGATGAGATATATAAGCCCATATGCAAATCCTGCTAACAAGAGTAGACTCCTTCCCCATGTCTTAGATGAACGAAAGCAATGTATGCACGTCCATGTCACCCATAATGCAGATAACACACATAATCCTGCTTCCAGATAGATGTTTACAATTACACATATCTCTTTGTATGTGAATCCTAGGGCTATTCCCAAAACATAGAGTGAACCGCAGCAAGCTCCAAAGAAACATTCATCGAAGCTTCTTCCTGTCACATGACATCCTATCAAGGCAATGCACAGAAGTATCATCAAAGCCAATGCTAACAGAATTAGGACAATCTTTCCTATGTTGTGGCGCCATGAATTCATCTAACCATGCTTTACAATATCCTTAGTAATCTCTGCAAAGTTACTAATTATAATTAAAAATACCCAACCACTCACGACGATTATTGTACGAAATGGGTGGTTGGGTGTAGGAAATGTGGTCTGAATAAAAACAAGGAGATGTTATGTTAGGAAGATTTCGCATGTATCAAAATCTATTTCCCAGCTACCATTCTCTGTTCCTTCCCAGTGATATTTTTGAGACATGCGATTCCACCAACTCTGAAATTTTGTGCTTGTCTCCCCCATATCTTTAACTAATTTCTCATAAAGTTCCGGGGTGTCACTGGTAAGAATCTTTGCTAATTCATTCAATCCATTGCGACGTTCGAAAAGCGTCTGAATCTCATTTCGCTCTTCAGGTGTCACCTGACCTACTAGTCTTCTGTTTGCCATTTTTCTTTATTATCAAAGGGGTCTAAATAATCGATTTCTTTAATATCGGTTGTTTCTGATATATAGCATCCATGCTTTTGAATGTTTTGTAGAAGCATTCTTGATGCATTTCGCTCAATATGAGAAGCGACACATTGCTCACGACTAGGTGTATTCACTTCTAATGTCATTCTGCGATTCAGCCATAAACACCGCTTGCATTGGTAAGCATCACAATGGCGGCATATTGGGGCGTATTCCAATTTGTAGAGGTATTGATTCTTAATATCCAATCCTGCATTGACATTTCCAATAGAATCATCCATGTTCTCATAGTAAAATGCGGGACATATATAGAATTTACCATTGGGAGCTAATGTAATTGTTGTATCACCCGCTCCACAGTTATTCATCTTTGACAAAAACATTCTGTCAGTCAAAATATTCCATTGAGGTGTATTCCCATTACTGTATTCTTGCTCAATCCAATCAGACATCTCCTTTAGTTTGTCATTGTAGCGGTCTAAGTCCCATGCTTGTATTGGGTCAATATCTCTAATAACGATATTTGACTTTTTGACGTATTGAAATGTCAGCTTTGCTAGATAGCGAGGGAAATTGAAAAACTCCTGTGATGTCAATCTGAATATCGCAGGTGGAAATTCTCTTTCTGGAAGAGTTACAGGTAATTCATTGAAGACAACTATATCTGATTCTTCGTCTTTATTTTCATCAAAAGGTTTTATATCTATGTGATCTATTGAATTGATGGTATCTAGGTATCGAGGAGGAAGTTCAAAATTTGGATAGACGAATTGTATCATCAAATTTTCTATCATAGCAAAACGTATTCCATTCTTCAAGTCATCAAGGTCTATCAGTTTTGAAGCCATGCGATGTGGTACGCTATAGTGACAGAACGAAGTGGCTGTGTCATCCAATAATATAATAATGTATTGCAGCATATTTCTAACAGACTTCTTGTTTTACTACTTTCTTGTTTCTCTCATAATCTTCCCGCAATCCCTCTAACTCCAATTTGCGATAAAGCTTATTCCAATAGTAGTTGTTTGCTCTCACACGAGCCTTGTGCATCAGACAGATAGCGGTTGAGCGTTCATAGATGGTGTTTGTTTTCGCAGCATCGTAGTTTTCACCTTGACACCATGCACATCCACTAGCAACCTCACATTCTAAACATTTTTGAGGCGATTGCGTTATGCGGTCAAGTGTAAGGAAAGGACGCAAAAGGTTCTTATCTATTCCACGATAGACATTGCCGATGATAATAGGTTTCTTATTGCGTAAGGAATAGCTGGCAAAACGAGTACAAGGATAAAAATTACCTGCGGCATCAATTGAGAGCATCATGCCTGCACCACACCAATTCTGATTATCTCTCTTGGGATCAAGAGGCTTACCTATTAATTCAGAATAAAAAGAGCAAACATTTTCTTTGTACAAGTCATTATCTATTATTGCGTCAGCCAACTCAAACAGTTGATTTTCAAATAATCTGTCGTCACCATCTTTCCAAACATTTTCAAAAACACAGTTGATGTTTACTTCATGTATTCCAAGTGAAAACAAGTGAAGGACACTCTCTTTGATGTAAGGAATGTCTGCGGAACTGATAGTAACTTTTGTACCTGCATGCGGGAACTGTTTGAGCCATCGAGGGATGTTCTTGACTACATCATCATAGGAACCCCGTTCTTCCTCTTCTTTATTTTTTTTGTAGATGCGATTCAGGTCGTGTTTCTCTCGTGTACCATCAATAGTGATTCCAATGCTTAGATGCTCTTTGTTTTTCTCTATGAATCGTTGTACCTTATCTGTGTGATAATTTATCCCATTTGTCGAGAATGAAAAGCGATAGGAATCAAACCAATGGTGGTCTCTCCTAAACATTTCTATCTTCAGGTAGTCACAAATCTTATCAATGAGGTCAATCTCCAAGAAAGGTTCTCCACCTATGAAATCCCACACCACACTCTCTTCCCTGAATTCTTCTTCATGACTGAGTATATAGTCAATAGCTTGCTTTGCTATCTCGAAAGTCATCCTCTCTTTGGAGTTCTTTCCCACGAGATAACAGTATTTGCAAGCTAACTGGCAATCCTTCGTGACGATGAATGTGATATTCTTCGCCATCCCATCTCTCCATTGAGAAGAGTTACTTTTGGGACCCATGTCACATACAGTTTATTATTAGTTAACAATGATTGTTGCAACTTCCCGACCACAATGTCCTTTACAGGTCATTGTACATCCTCCACATCCACTGCCACAACTTCCTTTGCAATCGTTCGAACATATCATCCCACAAGAAGCGACACAACCTTTACTGCAAGCTTTTTCACACGAATCTCCACAAAATCCTTTGCAGGCGCCCTTACATCCTTCACATCCTGTCTCGCATCCATAAGAACAGTCTTTTGAACATAACCTTCCACAACCACTGAGGCAATTTTGTATGCATGTTCCTTTACAGCTAGTGCATCCATCTCTGCATTGAGCCTTACAAGTTCCTTGGCAGTGTCCTCTACAAGCAGAACTGCACCCACGTCCACATGAGTTGTCACAATAACCACTGCAAGCTACGCCACAACCTCCAGAACAACCAGTGTCACAAGAACCTGAACAATCTCCTGAACAGCTACCCGAGCAACCGCCATTACAATTCATCGGAGTAGGTGGAGTATCTAATAATCCTTGGACATTTTTTGCATTCGAAAGGTTTGAAAAACCAGATAGTACTAATGCCCCAAACATTGGTAATATGGAATGTGCAACCTTCTTAAAAAGATTCCTTCTACTAATTATGTCTTTATCCATAATTTATGATGAAAGTGATTTAACTATCTATATACTCCGAATACAACACCGCCAGAACAGCCGCCAGAACAGCCAAGGCCACAGGAACCACTACAAGACCCATAACACTCACCACGACAATTACCAGAACAACTTCCACCGCATCCGCCAGTACATGCTGAACTACATCCTCCACTACATCCGGTTATGCATGCATTGCCACATATGCTGTCACACGTGACCTTACAGCCAGTGATGCAATCGCTTTGGCACATCGCATTACATCGTCCTTGACATCCTTGACCACAACCGCTACCACAAGCTGTCTGACATCCATTCTCACAACTGCCTTGACAGCCTTTGCATTCTCCCTTGCATCCATTTGTGCATGATGTGCAAAGCCCAGTACAATTCCCTCGACAGTATTGAGGCGTTGGTTCCGAAGCTTTTGATAAAACAGGTACATTTGATGCTACCACGGCTCCAAGCATGGGAAGTGCCATTCCTGCAGCTCTTTTAAAGAAACTACGGCGTGATATAACATCATTTTCGTTTTTCATATTTTTAATTTTTGAAATGGACATAAACTAATTGTATTCCAATAGCAACATCATCAAACCATATGTTATAGAGTTCTGGATGTTTTTGGTAGGGAGCAATCTTTATTGTAGAATTGGCAATCCTTTTGGCAATAGGCTCATTTCTAGTAGGCCAGTCATGATAAATAGGGAATCCCCATTTTTTTAAAATTTCTTTTATTGTAGGAGCACTCTCTACGACATAATATTCGACAGTACCTGTATAAGTGAACCATTCTTTCCGTTTGTAGTGTTCTTTTATTTGCTGTTTTGAGGGTGGCACATAATTGTTAATCTGAAATTTGAATATATAATCGGAAGGATGGTCACCTTTATTGTATATAATAAAACCTGACTCATTGCCATACAGATCATAATACATTTTTTCAGGTGTTGAGGAAAATAGACTTGGTAACCATTGGTCTTTCCATTCTCCCCAATAACCATCATAATAAGCACAAGTTCGGATTTGTGCTTTTGCTGCAATTGCTAGAAGCACAGATACAACAACTAATAACAGTCTTCTTCTAATCATCTTCTTTTAATATTTGAGTTCTATACTGTCAAAAGTAAAATTCTCCTCATCAATATCTTCCAATTCATCTGCAGTTTTGACATCAAATCGTAATGATATGTATAGCTTATCAGCATCGGGATTTCCTCCGCCACCTTCGTTCTTGTTATCAAATATAATCGGAATCTGTTCTCTCTTGAACCTATCAATCAAATATCTTTCTGCCTCATCAATTACATTCGCAGAATTAGAGTGAGCAATTTCTACAGAATGATAATAACCGTCATCCTGATGTTGCATTTGACGCGAAACAATATCTGCGGTCTTACCTATATAAAAAGATGACAGGCAAGTTCTGCCATTAAGATCAAGAACATAATCTTTGGTTTTTTGAAACAATTCTTTAAGTCCTGCCATAGTCGCTACTGTTTTCTTCTGCCCCCAGCTCCTTCAGCAGATGTTATAGTTTAGGTTATCTACACACAAACAAAAAACGTGGAGCCAGTTCTGTGCCCGATTCCACGATGTAAAGGTCTTCGCATTACCCTGTCCGTCCAAACCGAGCAACGCTGAAAGCCCCACGCCGATGTATGTAAAGCAACACTATATAATAATGTGCAAATACTACACCTCCAAGGGGCGTTCCCGTTGCTTTGTTCTTGACGGACAGTTAGAGTTTGCGAAGTTCTTACATCGTCAAAACCAAAGCGTCCAGAAAACGCCTTTAGTATGTATGTGTCCCACCATTATGTGATTACCCCATGGGCTTTCAGCATACGAAGAGACGGTACAAAATTAGAAATTTGTTTTGGAACATGCAAAAATTATGGAAGATATTTTGCTATGTTTGTACGAAATGCTTACCTTATTGTATGAAATGAATACTGATTAAAGATTGTACTCATGCTTTGTCCTTTGAGATGTTGTCCTTTGGGAACTTCTAAAAATTAATTTAAACACACTTGTTCTTTGTGCAAATTAGAAAAGAGGACACCACCTTAAATATATAGGTGATGTCCTCCGCTCTATCATCTAGCCATGAAACATTGGTATGTTGAATCACCATGCTGGGCAGATCTCATCACTCATCAGGTTTAGGGGTTAATGCAAAGATTATCAGCAGCATAGAACCTGATGAGTGCCCTGATAAGTCGTCAGGCACTCATCATGGTATTACTTATTTAATTACCAGTACTTTAGAACAAGAATATGATGAGTGAGGAGTAAAATGAGTTTTTTTCGAAATTCGGAAACTGCCTACATGCCTACATAAAGACTACATGGAGCCTACATATTACCTACATGCAAAACGAGGCACGCCTAATTTGCAAACTTCACGTTTGATGTTTGCAATTTACTAGTGTGACGTTTGGCATCATGGCACGCGACGACTGGTGACGAGCAAGCCGAAGAAGGTCAGAGCGGCATTAAGTAGCAGGAGTTCGTAGCTGAAATGGTAGTTCCACACAAGTGGTGCGAGGTAATCGAGGAGTGCACAAACAATCGGAGAAATGACTGCAACATAGGGGACCATTCTGTCGTTCACCCTTCTCCGAGTGAAGAGTCCGAAGCTGAAAAGCCCTAATAATGGGCCGTAGGTATAGCCTGCCAAGCGATAGATGGTGTCGATAATCGTGCCGCTTCCTGCTATATGGAAGACTGCGATACAAAGCGCGAAGGCAAGCGCAACTAAGATATGTACGCGATAACGAACGCGTAAAGCCTTCTTTGGCTCAAATCCTTCCTGCTCTATTCTGAGGATATCCACACAAATACTTGTGGTAAGAGACGTCATCGCGCTATCCGCACTTGAAAGCGCAGCTGCCGTGATGCCAATTGTGAAAGGGAAAACGACGAAGGTTCCAAGTGCTCCACAGCCTACAAGCATAGGCAACATGCGGTCTCCCGCTTCAGGAATGGCGAGTCCTTGCTGAGTCGCAAAAGTATAAAGAAGTACACCAAGCGCAAGGAAGAGCAGGTTGACGGGCAGGATGCAAAGGCCATAAAGGCACATGTTCTTCTGTGCAGCTCGCAGAGAGACACAGGTAAGATTCTTCTGCATCATGTCTTGGTCGAGGCCGTTCATCACGATGGTTATGAACATGCCGTTGATGAATTGACGCAGGAAGAACTGCGTGCTCGAGGCATCCCAGCAAAACATCCTTCCCATCGGACTTTGAGCGATGGTTTCCACAATACCTGATGGCGACAGATTCATCTTTTCAGACACACCCCAAACGATACAACCTGTGGCGACAAGCATGCAGAATGTCTGCAAGGCATCTGTTCGGACGATGTTCTCGATGCCTCCTTTTCGCGTATAAAGAAAGATGGCGAGCAAAACGGCACCTACTGTGAAAGCGAAGGGAAGACCTAAAGGTCGGATGGCCATCTCGTGAAGAACCGTACAAGTCAAGAACAGACGGGCTGCGGCTCCTGTCAGTTTGCTCAAAAGGAAGAAGCAGGCTCCTGTCAGATGGCTGCGACGTCCGAAACGTTCTGCAAGGTAGCCGTAGATGCTGGTTAGCCTGAGCCGATAATATAGGGGGAGCAACACGTAGGCAATGGTAACAAAGCCTGCAAAGAAGCCCAGACACATCTGGATGTAAGTCATGCCGTTCTGATGCACCCAGCCAGGCACGCTGACAAGGCTCACACCGCTAATGCTCGCTCCTATCATTCCAAAAGCGACGAGCAGCCAAGGCGATTTCCTTCCAGCACGAAAGAAAGCGTTGTTGTCGCCCTTCGACTTCACTAACTTTGTAAAGAGGACAAGCAGGAATATGTAAAGCCCTAAGGCAGAGAATACAAGGTAATTGGACATAGCGAGAATGACATTATTGTTGATTTCGTGTGTAAAGGTACGAAAAATTTTGTATCTTTGCAGCAGAAATAGCAAAAAGATGAAGATGAAGACAAGAGACATTATGGCTGCGATGCTTCTGCTCACAGCCTCGTACATGCAGGCAGCCCTGACGGCATACGACCTTCGCTGCGAGTTGTTGCACCAGCCTTGGGGCATCAACACAACGGCACCAGCCCTGAGCTGGAAGCTCACACAAGACCACAATGGCGTTCGCCAATCGGCCTATCAAATCCTTGCTGCCTCGAGGCCAGACCTTCTCTCGGAAGACAAGGCAGACCTTTGGAATAGTGGCAAAGTTGAAAGCGAGCAGTCGATATGGGTTGCTTACGCAGGCAAACCACTTGAAAGTCGAAGCGTTGTCTATTGGCAAGTGAAGGTTTGGGACGAGAACGGCAAAGGCGGAGACTGGGCTCGTGGTGCGAAATTCTCTGTCGGCATCCTCGACAAAGCACTTTGGAAGGGCAAATACATCGGCATGGAGCGAACGGACCGCAAGGTTCAGCCGCTCGTGTACAAGTCGTTCGAATGCACGGACACCAAGTCACCCACCTTCCTGCACCTCAGCACGTTAGGCTACCACGAGATATATCTCAACGGAGAACGCGTGGGTGATGATGTCTTGGCACCTTCCGTAGTGGAATTCAGCAAACGGCATCAAGCCATGACCTACTGTCTGGACGGGAAACTGCGCAAAGGTCGCAACGACCTCGTCATCTGGCTTGGCGGCGGTTTTTACGACAATCCGAGCATTGTAGGCGTTGCCAAAGGCGGGCCTTACGTCTTGGCACAAATAGACCAACAAAAGGAAAAAGGCGAATGGCAGACACTTGTCGCAACCGACGGCACTTGGCAGGCAAGGGAAAGCGGCTACTATGACGAGGGCATCGCAGGAGCCTGGACATTCGGAGGCGAAGTCGTAAAGGCAGCCGAACTCCTGCCCAACTTCTCTTCCTCGACGCTCGACGCCGTCTCTTGGCAAGGCGTAACAACAATGGAACTCCCTGCTCAAGAAATTACGCCGATGATGTGTGAGCCAAATCGTATCATGACAGAAGTGCAGGCACAACAAGTCTCGCGCTTCGACGGCAACAAGTGGATGGTGGATATGGGCCGCAGCATCGTGGGTTGGACACGCATCCACCTCGGAAAACTTCACAAGGGACAGCGCATCACTATCAGTTACTGCGACATGCTTGCACTAAGCGGCGACTTCGATGAAGGCGTTTTCACAGACTATTACATTGCAAGCGGCGAGGGTGATGAAACGTTCTGCAACAAGTTCAACTACCACGCTTATCGATACATCAAAATAGAAGGACTGGACCATCAGCCTGCCCTCTCGGACATCGCAGGTATGCTTATCCATACGGGCTACGAGAAAGGTTCGTCCTTCGTCTGCAGCGACAAGGACTTTTGTGCCATCCATGATATGGTGCACTACACTTTCCGCTGCCTGACGCTTGGCGGCTATATGGTGGACTGCCCACACATCGAACGACAAGGTTATGGTGGCGACGGCAATGCCTCCATCTTGGCTGCGCAACTGCAATACGACATGTATCCGCTCTATCGCAACTGGTTGCAAGGCTACACAGATGCACAAGGCGACGATGGCGAAGTGCCTCATGTTGGACCGGCATTCTGGCGATGTGGTGGCGGGCCATTCTGGTGTGCCTTCATTGCAAATGCCCCTTGGCAGACTTATCAGCAATATGGCGACATCCGACTCCTCGAATGGTACTACCCCAACATGCAGCGTTACCTCTCTTATGCCGAGCAATACATGCCCGACGGACTGCTTACAGTGGAACATCGATGGCCGAGCACTCGCCGAAAAGACTGGTTCCTAGGCGATTGGGCTCTGCCTAACGAGGAGCATCAGACATATACCGAGAGCATCGACCTAGTGAATTCCTGTTCGATGAGTTGGGTGTACGGCATCATGTCTGAAACGGCAAAACTGCTTGGAAAGGCAGACGAGGCACAACTTTACAAGCAGAAACAGACGGACATCAACCGCCTTATCCATGCCACATATTATAATAAGAAGAATGCCACCTATGCCCATGGCTTGCAACTCGACCAGAGTTTCCCACTTTTTGTGGGTGCCGTTCCAGATGATTTGAAGCAGAAAGTGAACAATGCTCTGAAGCGAGAAACGTACGAACGCTTCGACGGGCATCTCTTCACAGGACTTGTAGGCATCCCCATCTTGACGCAATGGTGTACGAAGGCAGGCAATGTTCAGTTCATGGCCGACATGCTTCGGCAACACAGTTTCCCAGGTTACCTCTACATGATAGACAATGGAGCGACGACGACTTGGGAGCATTGGAATGCGAGAAGAAGTCGCATCCATAATTGTTACAACGGCATCGGCTCGTGGTTCTACCAGGCACTTGCAGGCATACAGGGTGATGCTTCCAAACCCGCCTATCGTCATTTCACCATACAACCGCAATTGCCTGACAGCCTTACTTTTGTGAGGGCACTTAAGCCAACACCTTACGGAGACATTACTGTCGACTGGAAACGTTCGGCAAGCACTTTCGACCTTCGCCTCACCATTCCCGTCGGCACGACTGCAACTGTGCTTTGTCCTGAAGCATTAAATGCCGAATCTGTTGAAATGGCACCTCGCAGCCTCAATCGTAGCGGTCTGGTCTTCAACGAAAAGGAGCGTAACCGCAAGCCCGATCCAGAGCCGACTCGCTATAATCCAACGGATCCCATCGAACTTGGAAGCGGCACATATCGGCTTATCTATCGTCTGAAGAAATAACGCTTCGAGAGTACTTCAAAAACACAGGCAAGCTAAATGTCAAACGTGACGTGTTACGTTGGCAAACGTATAACGTTATGTTGGCCAACGTGAAACGTTATGTTTGCAAACTAGGCGTGCTATGTTTGGAGGGTTAGCCTAATGTGACGATACGCGACTCATTTTCAAGGACTTCGATATTTACCTTGACTGTATCATCAGGAAGCAGTTCCTCGACCAACTCAGGCCATTCTATGAAACAAGGATATCCGCTGTAAAAGTATTCTTCGCAGCCCATATCGTAGGCTTCGCGCAGATTCTTGATGCGATAGAAATCAAAGTGGTAAACAGGTTGGCCTTCCGCATCGGCATACTCGTTGACTAGGGCGAACGTAGGTGACGTAACAACATCCTTCACGCCCAAAACCTCGCAGATAGATTTGATGAATGTCGTCTTGCCTGCACCCATCTTTCCATAGAAGGCAAAAACGCAATTTTCGCCCATTTCATCGACAAATTTGCGTGCTGCAGACGCAATATCTTCAATATTTTCAATCTTTATCTCCATACCTTTTCCCTATCTTTTCCTTCCTCTCAATGTGATGAGCGGGATGAGCATTTCCTCCATACTGATGCCTCCATGCTGGAATGTGTCCTTGTAATACTGGACGTAGTAACTGTAGTTGTTGGGGTAAGCGAAGAAATCATCCTGCATGGCGAAGATGTAAGTCGTGCTGAGGTTGGGACTTGGCAAGCCTGCACGAAGGGGATCCTTTATCTCGAAGACTTCTTTCTGGTTGTATGAAAGGTTCTTGCCGAGTTTGTAACGCAGGTTGGTATTCGTGTTACGATCGCCAATCACCTTAATGGGATTATAGCATCGAATGCTGCCATGATCGGTTGTCAACACTACCGTACAATCATGAGCGGCCAAGCTACGGAAGAGATCACTCACGGCAGAGTGGCGCAACCAACTCTGTGTGATGCTGCGATAAGCTGCTTCGTTGCTGGCAAGTTCCCTAACCATAAGGCTTTCCGTACGAGCATGACTAAGCATGTCAATGAAGTTGATAACCACAACATTCAAGTCGTTCTTCTGCAACTGAGGTATCTGCTGAACGAACTTTTCTGCTGCATTCGAGTGGTTTATCTTGTGATAAGAGAAAGTGTTCTTGCGGCGATAGCGCTCAAGCTGCGTCCTTACCAAGGGTTCTTCGTTGAGGTTCTTGCCTTCTTCACTGTCTTCGTCGACCCAAAGTGACGGGAACATCTTGGCGATATTGTTGGGCATCAAACCACTGAAGATAGCGTTTCTGGCATATTGAGTCGCAGTTGGGAGGATGCTGCAATAAAGGTTCTCTTCTACCGTAAAAGCATCTGCAATCTCGCTCAAAAGTACGCGCCATTGATCGTAACGGAAGTTATCGATGACGATGAGAAATACTTTCTCGCCCTTGTCTAGCAAAGGGAAGATGGAACGCTTGAAGATATCAGGACTCATCACAGGCCTTTCTTCCGGATTCTCCATCCAACGCATGTAGTTCTTGCGTATGAACTTGGCAAACTCGGCATTGGCTTCACGTCTTTGCATCGAAAGCATTTCCTGCATGCCGCTCTCAGTCTCACTCAACTGAAGCTCCCAATATGTGATTTTCTTATAGACTTCTTTCCATTCTTCGATGCTCGAAGCATCATTTATCTGCATCCCCAAACGCGAAAAGTCCTGCTGATAATTGCTCTGAGTATGCTCCGTTACAATCTCTTTCTGCTGGATATTCTTCTTGAGTGTCAGCAAGATTTGGGTCGGATTGACTGGTTTGATGAGGTAGTCGGCAATTTTCGCACCGATGGCCTGCTCCATAATGTGCTCTTCCTCGCTCTTCGTGACCATCACTACAGGCGTTGCAGGCAATAGTTCCTTAACACGAGTCAAGGTCTCAAGACCGCTCAAGCCTGGCATATTCTCGTCGAGCAAGATGAGGTCGAAAGCCTCTTCCGCACAACGGTCGAGAGCATCGTAACCGTTCGTAACGGTCTCCACTTGGTAACCTTTCTTTTCGAGGAAGAGGATGTGGGCTTTCAGGAGCTCAATCTCATCGTCCACCCAAAGCAGTTTATATGTCGTCATCTGGAAATATTAGCGTTAGTTGTTATCAAAAGCCGAATGGGAAATCATCATCCACCTCTGCTTCCCTGGCAGATTTCTCCTCCTCTTCTTCCTTCTTGTCTAATTCGTCAGGATCAAGGATCTCCAAGTCTGCCGGAGTATCAATCTTCAAGTCTTCTGGGATTTCAAGGGGAGCAAAGTGCTGGTCGTAGAACTCCGTGTAGTCATCAACGCTGAACTCCTTGCCAATCATCTTCAGGTTGTCATCGGAGATAAGCAGGGTTCTGATACCTTCCAGCCTTGTTCGCATATGGTCGTCAGCATAGAGTTTCTGAGCATAAGCGTGCACCTCGTCATAAGAGAGGAAGCCCTTGATTATCATTAAGGTCAGTCCAGCATCGGCTTGAATCTCGATGTCGAAGTTGCGCGCCATGAAGTTCGTGAAGTTATAGTGCGCCATCTCGTAAATCAAGATGTTCTCGTCGAGACCTCCTGTCGGATAAGCAAGGACGAAGTTGAAGTCTGTATATCTGTTGTCCTTGAGTTCTGGAGCCGCTGCTGTGCTGTCAGCACTCTCAGAACGAGTGCGTCTGCTCCAGATACTGCTTGCATCATAACGGTCATCCATCAGCATACGTCCCTCGTCAAGACCTTTCACAATGGCTGATGCAATCTCCGAGACTTCCTCTCGAGGGAACTTCTGCACAACATCTCGAAGTGTCACCATGAAAGTATCACGCTGTCCGTCGTAGAGAGAACTCATGGCACGAATGAACATCATGCGAGCTCTGTGCTTTCCCTCAGGGAAGTTGTCTGTACTGAACTGGTAGTTCTCCTCTACCTTATTATATTGTTCTGCTTGATAAGCAGCATAGGCCTCAGCATAGATACTGTCTTCAACATGCTTGCCTTCGCGAGCTATCATTTCATAATTGGGATTGCCCAACAGTGCAGCAAGTTTGGCTTCTGGGAAGTCCTCGAGCAGATAACCCTTAAACTCTTCCGCACTCTCCACATCATTTAGTCTGCCGTAAAGCAGGAAAAGATGATAGAAGATATTGTCTGTCCCTTCGTGTTCAGGGAAATCATTCAGGAACCTTATCATCGTTCGCTCAGCCAACGGGAAGTTCTCCAACTGCTCTTGTTCCAGGATTCCTGCTTTGTATAAGGCATCGCCAATCAGTCTGTTAGATTCTTCCATCTGTTCCTCTGTGAAAGGGATTTGCTTAAGATAGAACTCGCGTTCATGAGGATCATTCGCCAAAGAGTCTCTACGAGCCTGTTCAGCCGAAGCGAGACTGTCGGCTTCAGCACTATTCGCAGCACCGAAGAGGCTGTCAGCAGCTGCTTCGTCATAATTGAAGTCCTCAAATTCAGGGTTGTTCTTCACCAAAGATTGCTTGTTGCTAATGCGCCAATAGTCTTCGTTACGACGCATACCCCAACGCCTTTGGAACTCTTGAGCACCACTGCGAACAGTAGTAGGATTGTAGAAGTACCATTCTCCTGTTTGCGGACCATCCATCATGCCCATCTGACCTGCTCCAGCTTGCCTTGACGTCCCTGTTGCACCAGCAGCCATAGCAGCATTATTCATGGCACCGGGATTAAGCGTTCCTGCAGCTGCAGCCCTTCTCGCTTCCTCCTTTTCTTTCTTGCGAAGCTCAGCAATAACACGATCGATGGCTGCCAGATAAACCTCTTCGGGGCTCGCTGCAAGGACTTGCAGGCTATCTTGAAGTTTAATGGTACTTAGGTGAGGCTCCAGTTCAGTAAGTATCTTACTACGACGGTCTGTTTCTTTATATTCCTGATGCTCTCTGTCTAATGTAGCGACACATTGCTTGTAAGTACGAGCTGCTTCGATGTAGTTCTCTTGTTCCCAGTAAAGCTGACTTAAATGCAGCAACAACGTTGCCTTATCAGGGCCATTCTTCTTGCTTTCCTTCAAGCCTTTCTCCCAGGCATATATGCAATGTGTGGTATCTTCGTTGCTGAGATAGATGTTTCCCATTGCATAATAAACCTTGTCGAGATAGTCTTTATTCTTGTCGCTGCGCGCCATCCTTTTCAAGCGGGCAATCATCTGGCGGAACTTACCCTTGTGCATAACCTCAGTCTGCATGATACGGGCGTTGAACGCTATTTCGTATGGGGGATTGGCACGTATTACACGAGAAAGAGCCTTGTATGCCATCGTATCTCGTCCCGTTTCATGATAGAGTTGGGCAAGCAAAAAGTTGAGACGGGCTTTAGGCAACTTGCCTCGAGTTGTCTTTATAGTATTCTTCAGATAAGGAATGGCTTCTGCATACTGATGTGTAAGCACATAATAGCCTGCCTTAGTGTTATCGACCTCTTTCTGTCCTTTTCGCGTGATGCTGTCACGCTTCATTTTACTAAGCAAGTCTTCAGCATCGTAAGGCCAATTCAGTGCAACATAACATCTTGCCAGTTTTGCCTTTGCGACAGACGTGATATCCGGCTGCGTACTATATAACCGAAGAATATAGTTGTATGTGGAAGCCGCCTCAAAGAACTCACCCTTCTGGAACTGAGCATCGGCCATTGTGAGCCATGCATGATACATGTATGGATTGAACTCCTTGCGAGCAAGGAACTCCTTCTCCTTTTCTGTACGCTTCTTATTACCCTTGATGATTGGACGCTTCTTGATGCTGTGCACCTTGATGGCTTTCTCACTTTTGGTAATGGCTGTTTCAAAGTTACTCTTTCCCATGCTGGCTGTCGATTTGCTGGTACAGATGTACATGGGAAGAATCTCGTTGAAGTTGTCCTTATGCCCTTTGCTTTGAGCTTCGAAACCTTCCTGATAAGCTACTTGGCCATTATAAAGTGTATTGTAATGGGCAGTAAGAGCATGGTAAGCGCGTGTGCTTGGTGTGTTCTTCTTTGTAGAGCAGGAGACAAACAAGACAAGAAACATGATGATACACATCATGCCGCAATACTCTGCCTTTAACCGTTTGTATGTAACTCCGCTTTTGCTCATACCATATTTAATAACGTACGCGCGCAAGGTTTTATTGTCTTCGTTCTCCAACAATAAGGAAAACTTCGTCTTTTATCTCGTCTGGAATGTTGATTTGACGCAATTGCAGACTTCTAACCCAACCAGCCACTTCGTCGCTTCGCATTGTGTAGAGCACCTCTCGAAACTCCTCTGTTTCTTCTTCGCTGTATGTTGTCTTGCCACGAAAGCGGTCGAGTTCCTCGTCGTTGTAGTATACGATGTCTCGGCTGATTGCAGCCAACAGACTTTCTTTCTCGCAGACTTCGTGCTGTCCGCAGCATTCCATCTCAAAAGGATTGACCTGCGGAACATCTTTTTCTTCAGGATGACGCCGCTGATGCCACCATTGTGCGAGTGCTGCCACGCAGCCTAACACCAGAATTGCCGTTATGACGATGGTTATGAACATGGGAAGTCTTTCCAAAAGTCTGGATAGGATTTACTCACAACCTCAGGATTATTAATACGGATGCTGCCCTGAGTCATGCACACAGGAGCGAAAGCCATAGCCATTCGATGGTCTTCATAGGTACAGATGACTGGCTCTTTCTCTGCCTCACAGCGTTCGCCATCCCAATAGACAATGCTGTTCCCGTCCTCGCGCACGACAATACCCAACTTGCGAAGTTCCGTCTGAAGGGCTGCCGTACGATTTGTCTCCTTGATTTTTAGGCTGGCAAGTCCGCTGAAACGGAACGTTGTCCCCAACATTGCACAACAGACGATAAGCGTCTGCGCCAAGTCTGGCTGGTTGATAAGGTCAAGCTCGAGATGTTTGCAAGGCTTTCCCGCACGGCTCAACACAACGGTTTCTACACCATTCTCTTGTTGTACGAATGTCGTCGTGACACCCAGCGGACGGAAAAACTCCTTGACAAGACTGTCACCCTGCAGGCTATCCTTGAAAAGTCCAGGCAGTATGACTTGTGGCGAGGTATCCTGTGTGAGCGCTACCATCTCGTACCAATAGCTTGCAGCACTCCAATCGCACTCCACAAAGAACGGCTTTGCCTGATAGCCTCCCGCTTCGACACGCAAGGAAGAGGCAGATTCCCAAACTGCTTTAGCACCAAAATGTGCCATGACTGCCAGCGTCATGTCGATGTAGGGACGACTTGCAACATTACCAATAAGGTTCAATGTAAGGCCTTCCGACAGCATTGGGCCAATCATGAGCAAGGCGCTGATGTATTGACTACTGACGTCTGCCGGTAAAGAGAGTGTGCCTCCTGCGAGCGTTTTACCCGTGATGCGAAGTGGAGGGAAACCTTCTTCCTTAACATATTCCACGTCAGCTCCTAACTGTCGAAGTGCGTCGACAAGAATACCGATAGGACGATGTTGCATACGTTCAGTTCCTGTGATGACATGCGTGCCTGGAGTGACGCTAAGATAAGCCGTGAGGAAACGCATTGCTGTGCCTGCGGCCTTGATGTCAATCACTTCCGGCATGTCGGCAAGAGCTGCCAGCATCACCTCTGTATCATCGCAATCAGAGAGGTTACCTATGGCAGTGTGAAGTGCAGTCCTGCAAAGGGACTCCGGACAAGTCAGGGCATATGTGATGAGCGCCCTGCCAGAGATGCTCTTGCTGGCTGGCAAAGATATTTCTGCACACAATCTTTTCGGTGGCGTCAGTATCAGGGAAGAGGCGTTATCCATGCGTTTTTCTTCTAATTTTGGCACAAAGTTACGAAAAAGTTTGGTAGGAACAAAAAAAAGTTCTACCTTTGCACCCACAAACTTAAGGAACGGGATGTAGCGCAGTTGGTAGCGCACACGTCTGGGGGGCGCGAGGTCGCAAGTTCGAGTCTTGTCATCCCGACCTTCGAAGGAGGTTGAAAGTCAAATACTTTTGACCTCTTTCCTTTTTTATACACCTAAACAAAAGTAGGGCAGTTGACGTGCTGGTTGACTTCAAAAGTAAACCGTGAAGTAAACCAAGAATCATGGAAGTTTCTATTTCAATTGTTTGCTACAGAAGCAAAATTTTAAGTAATGGCGAATCTCCTTTAATGGTAAGAGTAGCTAAAGACGGTAAAAGAACAATGAAGAGTTTGGGGATATCTGTTCATCCTCAATACTGGGATTTCAAGAAGAATTGCCCGAAAAAGAATTGCCCGAATCGCACGGAGATAATGCAGTTAATCTCTGAATCGTTGCTCCAATATCAAAAAAGGACAATGATAATGAAAGCTAATGGTGAAGTCGTGACAGCCGATGCCATACTTGAAAGTCACCAGTTGCCCAAAAGCAAGGTTACCATCGAGGACTTCTTGACTGAGCATATTCAGCGATTAAAAGATAATGGCAAGGTTGGCAATCGCTATGCTTATATGAACTTACATGCCACTTTGAAGAATTTCTATGGGAAAAAGCTACTTTTTCTATTTAATGAGGTTGATGTTGCATTCTGTAGCAGGTTCGAAACATGGATGAGGAAGCAGAAATATGAAGATACCACCATGAGCTTTTATTTTCGAACGTTGCGCTCTACTTACAATAAGGCTGTTGAAGCTAATTATGCCAGTAGAGAGAAGAATCCTTTTCTTGAATATAAGTTGAGTCGTTTTTGTACCAAGACCAAGAAGAGAGCACTTTCTAAGGAGAACATGAAGAAGATTTTAGGGATGGACTGTTCTGGAATCACAAAGAAAGCAAAATTGGCACATGACATTTTCTCTTTCTCCTATTACTGCGGTGGCATCTCTTTTGTTGATGTTGCCAACCTTACGCCTTATAATATTATAGATGGACGCTTAATATATGAACGACAGAAAACACACGGCACAATAAACCTTGTGTTGTTAGATGAAGCAAAAGCAATCATTGAACAATATACACCTCATCCGAGAAATGCTGGCTATCTATTCCCTATTTTGGATTCTAAAAAGCACATAACGGAAATGCAGAAATACAACCGAGTGAGGAAGGTGTGTCATCAGATAAATACAGAGTTACACGAGATTGCCAAACGTTTAGAAATAGAAGAAGATGTGACAACCTATGTGGCACGACATTCTTTCGCGACTGTCCTAAAGAAATCAGGCGTTAACATCGGCATCATATCACAGGCATTAGGACACCAAGACATAAAGACAACACAGATTTATTTGAGCAAATTCGATGATGAACAAGTCGATTCTGCAATGAAGAACCTCTTATAACGTAAAAAACTCCACTTGATGTTGGTCAGGTGGAGTTTTTTTGTTACCTTTGAGGCATGAATGAAAACGAATACATAGATTACTATTGTCAGCATTTGTTAGTGCGAGTGCAATTAGACGATAAGACTGCATATTATGACAACGACATTCGTTCCCTCAACTATGATGCCGTTCTACACAATGCAGAAGAGTTTAATATTACAAGAAAATCTTTCGTCTCTGCAGTAAAGATTGAGGCTGTTGAATGCAAGAAACCAATTAATCTTGATGCACTATGGAAATTAAGTGTCTGCATCTGGCACTGGAAAGCTCTGCATCTAGTTTTTATGCCAGAAATAAGAGATGTCGATAACTATGTAAAACTTGCATCGCTTTTGAAAAATGGTCTTGATGTTGAAAGCATCACTATTACAGGCAAACTGCCTAACAAGTCGAAGAGAACCAGAATTACACTCCAAAGTGATGAAGTTTTGTCCAGCTTCTTCAATGCGATGTTTAACGAGTCTTTCTTAGAAAGGATGATAGATGATGACCACGTTAAACACTACAAGCTAGGCAAAATGCAATTCACCCTTGATGTCCTTGAAAAAAGAACTATAGCCTACCAAATCGCTCGTGAACTAGCAGAATTCTTTTACCTTTTTAATGGGAAAACAAAGATAGATGATAAAACAAAGAGACTCATCATGTCCATCCTTGCTGCATTCTCATTAGTTCCTCCAGCTTCTGACAATACAGATTACAACAAGTTGTTCAGTGACGCAAAGAAAGGACGCTTGCCAATTTGCGACAATTACTATGAAGCAACGATAATAGCAGGCTATGGTATCCTTGATTACACCATTGTAAAGTCGCCTGACTCAATCTAGGTTGAAATCTCTCAAGTCAAAGGAATCTGTGAAAGTGTGAATTTCGCAGATTCTTTTTTTTTACACAAATACCCATCATTTTTGCTATATTTTTGCACCCAGAACGAAACAACAGCGGCCGAGTTGAAGTAGTTCTGAGGTAAAGAAGCCGCCTCGCACGAAGCAAAGGGCAAAATGATAAATAAAATGATATGAATAAATCATTATTACATCTCGCCGCGCTGCAAGGCACGAAACAGCAGCAACAATATGATAACCTCGGCGCACATGCTGAAGTCGAAACGATGATGAAAAGGGGAGATAAGCTCTCTGTTAAGTTCGGTACAACGAAGAACCAGCATCCTTACGCTTGGGTGGAATCCGAGAAGGTCGCAGGCTTCAAATACGAACTTGATGTCGAGAGGACGAACAACCTCATTAACTACATGATGACAGGCGATGTCAGCGAATACGCTGGCGACCCTATGAAATGTGACACCGTAGAGGCTGGTAAGGATTACCAGTTTGAGGTGATGAAGGAGTTCGTCGAGAATGGTCAAACCCTACAGTACGTTCCACTGTTCAGGGAGTACCCTGATAAGATTTCTGCAACTAAGACAATGTTCAAAGGAACTGTGTTTTTCCGCATTCCTCGTACGACTGAGAATCTTGATTACCTGCGAGAGCACAAGCAGAGTGTGTAACATTAACCGTAGAGGGGGACAATGCTCACCCCTCTACATTTTTTGCTATGAAAGAAAAAATAATTATAATTACTACTGATGAAGGCAAGGTGCAACACCTTAGCGGCATCTACCCTATAATCGAGACCAATACCATTCTCAACAAAACCATCACGGGAATAGGAGCTACCTACTCTGAAATCAAGGCACCCAGACATTCTATCATCATCGAGCCGACTAAGCCTGTGATTTACGGCAAGATTCATGACCCGAAACACAAAGGTGACAACTTGAAGGGAGTTTTCCAGGGTGTCTATCAAGACGAAATTGCAGATTACATCGAAAACAGCCTCAATCAGGGCAAATGGGTTAAGATTCTAACTACCCCTGAAAGTTTCAAGAAGGTACAGGATGCTTTTGAGAGTCTCGACATAGATATTCGCTTTGATGGTTACTTCTTACTGTTCGACGAAATACAAAAGTCTGTAAAGGACTGTGACTATAGACAGGACATTACTCTTCCTATGGATTTGTTCTTCGAATGCAGGGAGAAGGCTGTTGTTTCGGCAACGCCGCCAACACAATATGCGGACCCTCGCTTTGATGTTTTTCAACTTGTAAAACTCTGTCCTGATTATGACTACCAAATGGACTTGGAGCTATATACTACTAACAATGTGTTGCAGCGTACAAGAGAGCTCCTGAAGTCACTGGAATCGGATAAGAAGCCTATTTTCCTTTTTGTGAACTCTACGGATATGATACACTCGCTTATGAAGCAGCTAGAAGTTACGAAAGAGTCTGCGGTGTTCTGCTCTGAGAAAAGTGTCAACAAGTTGAAGGAATTGAAGTTCCGTAACGCTCACGACGTGTGGAATGAATCAAAGATGGCTCGATATAATTGGCTAACAAGCAGATTCTATAGTGCACTCGACATTGAACTGTCTGAGACTCCGAACATTGTCATGCTGACAGACTGCTATATTGCAGAGTACACCATGATTGACCCCTACATGGATGCTGTCCAAATCGTAGGCAGGTTCCGTAATGGTGTGAATAAAATTTACCACATAACAAATTGTGACAAGCGGAACCCGATAAAGAGTAAAGAACAAATTGAGGAATCGTTCAAAGCAAAACAATGTGTCTATAACTATTTAGGCGCAATGGCAGATGCAGCATCTACAACGTCTCAACGGATAGCATTTAAAGAAGCGCAAGCAACAATACCCTTTACTCGGTTCCTTGATGAGGACAACAAAGTAGACCCTTATCAGGTAGACAATTACATCGACGAAGAAACTGTGAAGGTTACGTACAACAATTATGACAGCTTGCTGAAAGCCTATCAAGAGTGTGGCTATTTCAATGTTAACTATGTCCCTAAAGATTACAAGTTTGGAGATTTCGAGCGGCTAAAGATAGAGAGCAAAACAGCATCCATAAGGGAGAAACGCAAAGAAATAGTGGCTCAACTTGAACAACTCGGAGAATGTAAGACGGAAGCTGAATGTCAGTACAAACGTGACCTTGCTTTTGCTGACTCATTGATAGTCGAGGCTTACGACCTGTTGGGAAAAGAGGAAATCGAGCGTCTGAGATACTCAGTCACAAAAATGCGTGCAGCTATCATTCTTAAAAAGCATCAAGTAAAAGCTCGCACCACAGATGCCATCCAGCTTATTAACATATACTTCCATGCTCAGCAGTGGTACTCGGCTAAAACGATAAAGGAAAGAATCAAGGAAATTTTTGTGGCATTGGATATTCCCATAGTCAAGGCTGTCACTTCGCATACAATTAACGAATACTTCGAAGCGAGAGAACAGAGGAAACGGGCAGGAAGAGGATATTATTTGATAGCTCCTCGATTTACATAGGAAAGACATTTTTACAAAAAGAATGCTTTTATATACCGTTTGATGATTTTGTCACTGGACATTCAAACGGACAAATGTAGCGGATTCCTTCGGAGTCCGCTTTTTTGTTAGCTATATTTCTATCCAGAGCACCCTATTTCAAAATTTTTTCTTTGTTATGCTCACAGCACTTCACCATCCTTCAGCCCCCCTACCCATCTTCGAAGGTAAAATGAATAATTGAATACAAACCTCAGCAAATAATTAAAACGTAGTCAGTATGTAAGGCATCTGTATCTCTAAGAGGTAAACACGTACCTCATACAGTTCACTCTATCATTAACCACTTAAATCATTTTATTATGAACGATTTATTGTTGACGCCTTCTGCTGTGGCTACAAATAACAGCAACCGTTTTGAGTACACTGACTTCGAAGAAGTTGTGGAACAGCAACCTGTGACCAAGTCTCATGTGAGCTTCTTGGATGCCAACACCAACCAGATTAGCATGGACGAGTTGAAAACTCAGTGTGTCGTGCCTACTTGGGCAAACCAAGAGCTGACAATCTCACATCAGGACTTCATCGAGGCTGTCCATGATGCAGCTATGACTTTCTATCAGGGTGAATCCATCACTGCACCAGACATTAGAGTGTCGCACATCGTCAGGGGCAGAACTCCAAATGCATTAGGCAAACGAGCTTCTGAACTATTAGAGTGTGAGAAGACACAATTCTATCAGAGAATGGCATTTGCCTTCACTATCCCTACCATCTATGAGTCTATAGACGGGCAGAAATTGGAACTGTGCATCGGAGGTGTCCGTAACTACAATGATTTGAACCTCTACAGAGCATCTAAGAGCTTAGAAAAATTCTCTGTCTTTGTAGGCTGGAGAGTCGTTGTCTGTAGCAATCAGGTGTTGACTGGGCAAGGGGTAAAACTCTCTATGGAGGTCATGGATTTGAAGCAGCTTTTTCAGCAAACGATGGAATTGCTCTACAACTTCAACCCTGCCAGAGACATTCACCTAATGCAGACTCTTTCCAATACCTACCTAACTGAGACTCAGTTCGCTCAAATTGTGGGAAGAATGAGACTCTATCAGGCATTGCCGCAAGGACTATCGAGGTACATTCCACGTCTGTTGATTACTGACTCACAGATTAACAATGTGTGCAGAGGCTACTTTAGCAACCCTGACTTTGCAGCAGGCAAGGATGGGTCACTCTCGATGTGGAACTTTCATAATCTGTTGACTGAGTCCAACAAGTCCAGTTACATTGACACTTATCTACAGAGAGCCGTTAATGCTACAGATGTTGCCGTAGGGATTAACAATGCCCTGCACGGTGATTCAACATACCAATGGTTTCTTGGTTAGTTGATAGAGCGGAGGACATCACCTATACATTTAAGTGGTGTCCTCTTCACTCAATGTGTTCGCATTACTTTTAGAGGTATGCTGAGAACGCTCTTTTATGTTACCTTTATTCTTAACGTATTTTGTTATTATCCTTTCTCACTCATCCTTATAAATATGACATATAGAGATAGTTGGTCTGGGCGGGATATTCCGCAGCAAGTGTGTCAATCTGATTAACTGTTGGCATGATGCCTAATTCCTGACGCCATTTGCGAACCATCAGTCCGGCTCGTTCCATATTCATACCTGCTTCAAGGCCAAGGGCACGGGCAATCTGGAAATCGGAGAAGCCGTACGTCTTCGCTTCGAGCAACAGCGTGGAAAACTCTGGGGTTTCGAGGGCTTCCAAGAACTCCGAATACTCTGCACTGCCATAGTATTCTGCCAACCAAGAGAACTCCTTGAGCCTGTCGTTGATTGTCATTATGTGTTTAAGCTTCTCAAGGAACCAATGGTCAATCTTTGTCAGTTGATGAATCTGCTCTACGGAGTATCCCATCATCATGGCCTTAGCAACTGCGAAAACACGTAAGTCCGTAGCATGTTGGAGAGCTTCTGGAACGTTCGGAATCTTAATCTCGTGATTATCTACAAAGCCATGCATACCCTGCCCTATCATGCGCAAGCCTTTTTGGATGGCCTCCTCGAAAGTTCGACCAATAGCCATCACCTCGCCTACGCTCTTCATGCTGGAGCCCAACTCGTGGTTCACGCCGTGGAACTTGGAGAGGTCCCAACGCGGAATCTTGCAAACGACATAGTCGAGGGCAGGTTCAAAGAAGGCGCTGGTTGTCTTTGTGACGGAGTTCTTCAACTCGAAGAGTCCGTAACCGAGACCGAGCTTGGCAGCGACGAAGGCCAGGGGATAGCCTGTGGCTTTGCTTGCCAGAGCAGATGAGCGACTAAGGCGGGCGTTGACTTCGATGACGCGATAGTCCTCAGAAGCAGGGTCGAGAGCGTACTGCACATTGCATTCGCCAACGATGCCGATGTGGCGTATGATCTTGATGGCAAGGGCACGCAGCTTGTGGTACTCGCTATTGCTGAGCGTCTGCGATGGGGCAACGACGATGCTCTCGCCCGTATGGATGCCGAGCGGGTCGAAGTTCTCCATGTTGCAGACCGTGATGCAGTTGTCGTACCTGTCGCGCACCACTTCATATTCAATTTCTTTCCATCCTTTCAACGACTTCTCGACCAATACCTGAGGCGAAAAGGCAAAGGCTTCCTCGGCTTGTGCCAACAGTTCGTCGTCGTTGTCGCAGAAGCCCGAGCCAAGACCGCCGAGGGCGTATGCGGCACGAAGTATGACGGGAAATCCCAGTTCGTGAGCGGCCTTCTGCACTTCTTCGATGGTGCTGCAAGCCTCGCTCTTGATGGTCTTTACGCCAATCTCGTCGAGTCGCTTGACAAAGAGGTCGCGGTCTTCTGTGTCGATGATTGCCTGGACAGGCGTGCCAAGGACTTTGACACCATACTGGGCAAAGACACCTTTTTTATATAGCTCCACACCACAGTTCAAGGCTGTCTGTCCGCCGAAGCTCAACAGGATGCCATCTGGCCGCTCCTTTTCTATGACATGCTCAACGAATTCAGGCGTAACGGGCTGGAAATAGACCGTGTCTGCCACATCTTTTGAGGTCTGAACCGTTGCGACATTAGGGTTAATGAGCACCGACTTGACGCCTTCTTCTTTCAAAGCCTTAAGTGCCTGGGCTCCGCTGTAGTCAAACTCTCCAGCCTGACCAATCTTGAGAGCACCGGAGCCAAGAAGGAGGACCTTTTTTATAGTTGAAGAGTTGTTTCCTTCTTCAACCAACTTGTCAACTCGTTTACTTGTCAACTCGTTTACTAATGCAACAAATTCATCAAACATCCATTCCGTATCTGTGGGTCCGGAGCAGGCTTCGGGGTGGAACTGTGCAGAGAACCAAGGCATTGTCTTGTGGCGGATGCCTTCGTTGGAGCCGTCGTTCATATTCACGAACAAGGGTTCCCAGTCGGCAGGCAATGTCGAGGCATCAACGGCATAACCATGATTCTGACTTGTGATGAAGCATTTGGTGGTACCTACATGCTGCACCGGCTGATTATGACTGCGATGACCATACTTCAGCTTGTACGTCTTTGCACCTGCTGCCCTTGCCAAGAGTTGATTGCCAAGACAGATGCCCATGAGGGGCCGAACATTAGGATTACTTAAAAATGTACGAATGTGCTCTACGGTTTTGCTACATTGCTCTGGATCGCCAGGTCCATTCGCAAGGAACAAACCATCGAAGTCAAGCTGATTGAAATCGTAGTCCCATGGAACCCTGATAACCTCAACGCCTCGATTCATTAAACATCGAATGATGTTGGCCTTGACACCGCAGTCAACAAGCACTACACGTTTGTCTGCTCCCTCGTTATAGCGAATGACTTCCTTGCAACTCACTTGTTCCACCCAATTGATGCTGCCGTAATCTGTGTTTTCAAGATATTCAGAGTCCACCGAAACAACGATTCTCCCTCTCATTACGCCACACTCTCTGAGTCGCTTTGTGAGCCTTCTAGTGTCGATGCCTGTGATGGCAGGGATTTTTTCTCGCTTTAGCCATTCGGCGAGAGACCCCTTGGCATTCCAATGGCTGTACTTTTCGCTATAATCTGCCACGACGAGGCCTTTAACATGAATCCTCTCGCTTTCCATGAACTTTGGCAAAGGTTCTCCTCCTGTATCAGGAACGCCATAGTTTCCTATCAACGGATAAGTTGCCACTAGTATTTGTCCTGCATAGCTTGGGTCGGTCAGACTTTCCGGATAGCCCATCATTGCAGTATTGAACACCACTTCGCCTACAGCATTTGCATCGTAGCCAAATGACCAACCGCAGAACTCTGTGCCGTCATCAAATATGAGTTTCGCTTCCTTCATTGCTTTTCACTTTTTCACCTTTTCAATAGGCCTGCTCGTGTACGCCTTTAACGGCTCTTCCGCTGGGGTCGTTCATGTTTTTGAATGCGGCATCCCATTCAAGAGCGATGGCTGTGGAGCATGCCACACTTGCCTCTTGGTTTACGCTTCGTGCTGCAGACTCGCTGGGGAAATGCTCGGCGAAAATGCTGCGATAGTAGTACTCCTCTTTGTTGAGCGGTGGATTGATGGGGAAACGCTCTGCGGCATGTGCCATCTGTTCGTCGCTCACGGCTTCGGAGGTAATCTTCTTCAACGTGTCAATCCATGAATAGCCAACGCCATCGCTGAATTGTTCCTTCTGCCGCCAAGAGATCTCCGCGGGCAACATATCAGCAAAAGCCTCGCGGACTATCTTCTTTTCAATGGTTGAGCCTGGACACATCTTTGCTTCGGGATTTGTCCGCATCGCCACGTCAAGGAATTCCTTATCGAGGAAGGGGACACGTCCTTCTACACCCCAAGCCGAGAGGCTCTTATTGGCACGGAGGCAATCGTAGTAGTGCAGTTTGCTGAGCTTGCGGACTGTCTCCTCATGGAAGGCTTTCGCGTTGGGTGCCTTGTGGAAATAAAGGTAGCCGCCGAACACCTCGTCTGCTCCCTCACCACTGAGCACCATCTTGATGCCCATCGACTTGATGACGCGGGCAAGCAGGTACATCGGGGTGGACGCGCGGACGGTCGTCACGTCGTATGTCTCGATGAAATAGATGACATCGCGAATGGCATCAAGCCCTTCCTGTATGGTGTAGTTGATTTCGTGATGCACGGTGCCGATGTGGTCAGCCACCAACTTCGCCTTTGCCAAGTCGGGAGCTCCCTTCAAGCCTACCGCGAAGGAATGAAGACGAGGCCAATAGGCTCGTGTCTGCGAATTGTCCTCAATGCGATGCTCGCTGAACTTTTCAGCAATGGAAGAGATGACAGAAGAGTCAAGCCCGCCGCTGAGCAGCACACCGTAGGGAACGTCGGACATCAACTGACGCTTCACGGCCGCAGTCAGCGCATCGCGGATGGCATCGACGCTTGCTTCGTTGTCCTTCACCGCTTCATATTCAAACCAGTCACGGTGGTAATAGCGTTTCATGCCTGGCTCTTCACTCCAGTAATAATGCCCTGGAAGGAAAGGCTCATATCGCTCGCAATGGCCTTCGAGTGCCTTCAATTCGGAAGCAACATAGACTGTGCCGTCGCTGTCATAACCTATATATAAAGGTATCACGCCGATGGGGTCGCGGGCTATTAGGAAGGCGTCCTTCTCTTCGTCGTAAAGGGCGAAGGCAAAGATGCCGTTGATATCCTCCAGAAAATTGATGCCTTTGTCGCGATAGAGCGCAAGGATGACTTCGCAGTCGCTGCCTGTCTGGAACTCATAACGGCCAGCATAGCGGCGGCGAATCTCCTGATGATTGTAGATTTCGCCGTTGACTGCCAACACTTGTTTCTTGTCGGGAGAGAACAAGGGCTGTCCGCCGCTTTCAGGGTCAACGATGGAGAGACGTTCATGGGCAAGGATGGCCGAGCCACCACAATATATGCCACTCCAGTCCGGGCCGCGATGACGAATCTTCTGACTCATGCGCAGGGCCTTATCGCGCAGTTCGTGAGTCTGCTTCTTAATGTTGAAGATTGATACTATTCCACACATGATACAATTTACTATTTGACGATTTACAATATGTTTTCTTTATATTTCACAAATGCTTGATTTACAAGGCGATTGCCACCTGGAGTAGGATAACGTCCGGTGAAGTACCAGTCGCCTTGATGGTTGGGGCAGGCTGCGTGCAGTCCTTCGATGGTCTGAAAGACGAACTCGACGGGGGCTCGCATTCCTGCAGGACGAAGCATTTCGGCCATCTTTCTGTTGATGTCTTCTATACTAAAAGGCTTGTAGATGGCGCTGACACAATTCCGTTGTTCTGCCGCTGGCTTACGGAGTTCTGCAAGACAAGCCTCGTATGTGTCTGTAATTAACTGCCACATGCCACGCTCTTCAATGAGGGCGATAGCAGCACGAAAAGCGCAGAACTCCTCCAGACGCGCCATGTCGATGCCATAGTAGTCGGGGTAGCGAATCTGCGGAGAACTGCTGACCATCACTATCTTCTTGGGGTGCAAGCGGTCGAGTATCTTGAAGATGCTTCCCTTCAATGTGGTGCCTCGAACAATGGAATCGTCGATGATGACGAGGTTGTCTTCATAGGGCCGCAGGGAACCGTAGGTGATGTCATAGACGTGCGAGGCGAGGTCGTTGCGTGAGCCTGCTTCCGTGATGAAGGTGCGTAGTTTGATATCCTTCCAAGCAACCTTCTCGCTACGCACATGAAGCCCTTGACTTCGCAGGCCTTCCATCATGCCGTAGAAGGCTACTTCTGCTGTGTTGGGGATAAAGGAGAAGACGGTGTGTTCAGTATCTCCGTCGATGGCCTTGAGGATGGGTGCTGTGAGCTGCTGGCCAAGTCGCTTGCGCTCATGGTAAATGTCGCGGTCGGAACCTCGGCTGAAGTAGATGCGCTCGAAGGAACAACGGCTTTGTTGCTTTGCCTCCAAGATGGTTTCCACTGCAGAGCTGCCGTCCTTGTGTACTATGAGTGCCTTGCCTGCAGGCAACTCCTGAACCTCTTCACAAGCGAGGTCAAAGGTTGTTTGCAATACAGCACGCTCGCTTGCCACGGCAATCACCTCGTCGTCCTTATGCCAGAAGGCAGGCCGGATGCCCCAAGGGTCGCGCATGGCAAACATCTCGCCGCTGCCCGTCATACCACACATCACATAGCCGCCGTCGTAGTCCGTCATCGTGGTACGTAGCACATTTGCCATCTGCACATTGTCTTCTATATAATGAGTAATGTTTGTGCCTTCCAATCCTTTCTGTTTAGCCTCGACGAACAGGCGTTCTACTTCCCTGTCCAGCCGATGCCCCATCAGTTCGAGCGTGATATACGAGTCGCTGTAGATGCGTGGGGACTGTCCTTGCTTAACAATCTTCTCGAATATCTCTTCGATGTTCGTCATGTTGAAGTTGCCGCAAAGACAGAGGTTCTTGGCTCGCCAGTTATTACGACGCAGGAAGGGATGCACATACTGAAGACCGCTCTTGCCAGTTGTGGAGTATCGTAGGTGTCCCATAAAGAGTTGGGCACTTGTCCATTCAGGCGTTACAAGGTCGAATATCTCCGTAATAGCGTCTTTGCCTAAAGCCTTTTCGCGAAACATGTACTCCGAGCCAACAGGTGCATTCATGTCAACGCAGGCAATACCTGCACCCTCTTGGCCGCGGTTATGCTGCTTCTCCATCATCAGATAGAGTTTGTTCAGGGCGTAGGACTGCGTGCCGTACTTCTGCTCGTAGTAACTTTGGGGCTTCAAGAGCCTCACCAAAGCCACACCACATTCATGCTTCAATTGTTCCATTTTATTTTGATATGCAAGCTTTAATGAAACTCATGAACAAGGGATGCGGATGTAGCACCGTAGATGAGTATTCGGGATGGAATTGTGTACCGATGTACCACTTTAGAGATGGCACCTCAACAATCTCGACAAGGTTTGTGTCAGGATTGATGCCAACACACTTCATGCCTGCAGCTTCATACTCTTTCTGATAGCTACTGTTGAACTCATAACGGTGTCTGTGTCTTTCTTGAATATGCGTTTCGTTGCCGTATGCATCGTATGAACGACTGCCTTCAACAAGTTCGCAATCGTAAGCACCCAATCGCATCGTTCCGCCCATTTGCGTGATAGATTTCTGTTCTTCCATCATGTCGATGACGTTGTGTGAGGTCTGATTGTCCATCTCGCTGCTGTTGGCATCCTTATAGCCTAGTACATTTCGTGCGAATTCAATGACCATCATCTGCATTCCAAGGCAGATACCGAAGGTCGGTATGTCGTAAGTGCGAGCATATTCAGCCGCGATAATCTTGCCTTCGATGCCTCTCTGGCCAAAGCCTGGGCAGATAACGATACCGCTCATCCCTTCTAACCGAGCAGCGATATTCTCTCTTTTGACCTCTTCGCTGTTGATGAAGTGCAGTTTTGCCTTGCGACCATTATAGATGGCAGCAAGATAAAGGCTTTCGCGAATGCTCTTGTAGGCATCTTGAAGGTCGTACTTGCCAACCAATCCAATGTGAATTTCCTGCTTTGCTTCCTGCTGCAGATGGAGGAAATGATACCATGAAACCAGCCCTGGAACAGGCTGCATCTCTCCAACCATCGAGGAGAATTGCAATGGAGAACCAAGTTTCCTAAGTATCGCAATATCGAGACCTTGGTGCTGCATATTGACAGGAACCTCGTAGATGCTTGGCATATCCTCGCTTTGCACCACACATTCCGGCTCAACGTTGCAGAAGGAAGCAACCTTCCGCAAGATGCTGTCCTCCAGATGATGCTCTGTGCGAAGTATGAGTATGTCTGGCTGAATGCCCATGCTCTGCAACTCCTTCACCGAATGTTGTGTAGGCTTCGTCTTGAATTCGCCTGCTGCATGGAGGTAAGGGACATAGGTAAGGTGGATGTTGACCACGTCGCGTCCCATCTCCCATCGCAGTTGTCGGATGGCTTCCATAAAGGGGGCACTCTCGATGTCACCTATCGTGCCGCCAATCTCAGAGATGACAAAGTCGAAATGTTCGTGCTGAGCATTCTCCTTGATGCGTCTCTTTATCTCGTCCGTAATGTGCGGAACAACTTGAATCGTCTTGCCGAGATAGTCGCCATGGCGTTCCTTGTCGATGACTGCCTGATAGATGCGGCCCGTCGTTATAGAGTTATGACGGGTTGTTTGGATGTCCGTAAAGCGCTCATAATGACCAAGGTCAAGGTCCGTCTCCATACCGTCTGCCGTCACGTAGCACTCTCCGTGTTCGTAAGGATTGAGTGTGCCTGGGTCGATGTTAATGTAGGGGTCGAACTTCTGAATGGTGACCTTGTAGCCACGAGCCTGCAGCAACTTGCCGATACTCGCGGAGATGATGCCTTTGCCTAACGACGAAACGACACCACCGGTGACGAAGATATACTTTGTTTCCATACCGCTTGCCTTGTTAATGTCACTTTTCTTGATTTCGATGCAAAGTTACGACATTTTGTTATATTTGCAATGTTTTATCTTACAAAATGAAAAGAAAACAACAAAATCATTGATAAATATCAATTTTCGTATATTCAAATTATCCTTGTAACACATTTGATTGTTTGGAATGATGTGTGAGATGCTTAAACTTAACGTGTGAAGTTGGACAACAACACACGTTAAGTTGAGCAATTACACGTGTGATGTTGACAAACGACACGTGCGAGGTTGTGTTAGTTATAGTTTAGGGAGACATGCTTTAAGCTGGATTATCATTCGTCGGTATTCAGCGAGAAGGCGACTCCGAAGACGAAGTAGAACTTGCCCGAACAGGGATTGGAGGTCAGACCGGCATAGACGGGCAGGTGATACTTCTGTTTGATGAGGAAGTTCTTCGTGGCTCGGAGCGAAACGTTGGTGCAGGCAAAGTCGTTGGTGCCGTAGCTCGTCGTACGCCAAGGCACAATGCCAACAGTCCCCATCCAGTCGAGTTTTGCCAGGCGGAAAGGTGCCGACAACTCGAAGTAACTGCTGTAGGCTCGCTTGTCGCTGCCGTTCAGACCGTCGTTGCCCGCAAAATTCGTGTACCATGTAGCGGAGAGGAAGCCGAAGTCGTAGCCTATGAAGCCTTCCCAGATATGCGTCGTCTTGTGTGCATGATATTGGAAATAAGTGCCTTCGGAGAACCAGTAGTCGGTCACACCCACGCTGAATCCCTTGTGCTCGTACTTGAGGACCAGGTCCAGCTCCTTGGTGTCGGAACTGTTGCTGATGCCTACGCTGCCCCATGCAGAGAGGCTGATGCCCTTGTAGCCAACGCCAAGCGTGGGCTGCAGGCTGAAGTCGCCGAGGTTCTGACCGCGCCAGATGTACTGGCTGACGAGGTCGGCACCGATAGTTGCTTCTATTTTGTCTTTTGCGCTCGTCGTGGCCATACCGACCAAAGATAGAGCTATAATGAATAATCGTTTCATGTGGAAGTGAATTATGAATTATGAATTGTAACAGAGTTCCCCATGTTCGTAAACGTCCAATCCTTCGTCCTCAATACGGGCAGGCACCCGAAGGCCGTGAAGTTTCTTGATGCCAAAGAAGAGAAGGAAGCCGCAGGCAGCAGCCCAGAGGCCGATGACAAGGATGCCGAAGCATTCTGCCCCAAAGAAGCCCCAGCCGTGGCCATAGAGCGCGCCGTTGCTCGTAGAGAGCAGGCCGGTCATCAACGTGCCGAGGATGCCACAGACACCATGTACGGAACTGGCACCGACAGGGTCATCGATATGCAACACATGGTCGATGAACTCGATGGAAAAGACCAGAACCGTTCCGCAGACAAGGCCAATGACGACAGCCCCAAAGGGCGAGACGAGGTCGCAGCCTGCCGTAACGCCTACAAGACCTGCCAGTACGCCGTTCAACGTCAGGGAGAACGAAGGCTTCTTGTACTTCAGCCAGGTTACGAACATCGTGGCTACACCTCCAGCAGCTGCGGCGAGGTTGGTCGTCAGGAAGACATGACAGATGGCCTGACGATTGACAGCTCCGCTGGCAGCCAGCTGTGAGCCAGGGTTGAAGCCAAACCATCCCATCCAGAGGATAAAGACACCCAGGGCCGCAAGGGTCAACGAGTGGCCGGGAATGGCACGACTGCTGCCGTCCTTCGCGTACTTGCCTCGACGCGCTCCCAATGCCATCGCTCCTATCAAAGCCAGCACGCCACCCACGCTATGCACGATGGCCGAGCCTGCGAAGTCGTGGAAGACGTTGCCAAAGGTCTGCATCATGAAGCCGTCGGCTGCATCGTTACAGAGCCAGCCGCCGCCCCATGTCCAATGGCCTTCGATGGGATATATCAGTAATGATATGATGGCGCTGTAGATGACGTACATCGAGAACTTCGTTCGCTCTGCCATCGCGCCGCTGACTATCGTGGCACTCGTGGCACAGAACACAGTCTCGAAGATGAGGAAACCCTCGACGGGCAAGTCGCCTTTATAGAAGGAGAGGTCGCCCCAGTTGGGCATACCGATAAAACCTACGCCGTCGGAACCGAACATGAAGCCAAAGCCTACGAACCAGAACAGCAACGAGCCGAACATGAAGTCCACAAAGTTCTTGAACAAGATGTTGGCTGTGTTCTTGCTGCGGGTAAAGCCTGCCTCGCAAAGAGCAAAGCCAGGCTGCATAAAAAACACAAGCATAGCTGCCAATAACATCCATACAGTATCTAATGAAAGTGCTATATCATTCATAATTAACGTGCTTTTGTTATCCTTTTCCTTTATTTCTTGTCTCTTAATACTGTGTCGCCATGTTCACCTGTACGGATGCTCCATGTGTCGATCATGTCGCTTACAAAGATGCGCCCATCGCCAACCTCGCCCGTGTGAGCAGTATCGATGATGACTTTTACCGTAGGCTCCACAAACTGGTCGCGGCAAACAATGGTCAGCGCAACACGCTCAATGACATCTGTCGAATACTGGACGCCACGATAGATGCGTTCCTGTCGGCTCTGGCCGATGCCGTGTACATCGTGATACTCAAACCAATCAATGTCCGAAGAAAGTAATGCTTCCTTGACATCCTCGAACTTGGTCTTGCGAATAATCGCTTCAATCTTCTTCATACTTTAAACTATTAATTAATGAGCGTCCTTAGTGTCACATTGCAATGTTTCGAGTGCAAATGTACGGCAAATCGTCAGAATAATTACAATTTTTCAAGCAAAAAGAAACGAAATGGAGTACAACAATTGATATATGTCAATAATTACTGACTTAAAAGTGTGTTTTTGATGCAAAGACAAAGTTGGTTCGAACAAATTGACATACCTTTGCATCGGAAACAGACAAAGTGACAGAAAATGTGCTAATTTCAAAGCAAAATGAAACAAGCAATACACTTCACGAAGATGCATGGTGCAGGCAACGACTACATCTACATTAATACATTATTATATAATATAGATGATCCATCGGAGTTGGCACGTCTTTGGAGTGACCGCCATAAGAGTATCGGGTCTGACGGACTTGTGCTGATCGGTCGCAGTCCCATTCCCGAGGCCGACTTCTCGATGCGTATCTTCAATGCCGACGGCTCAGAAGCCATGATGTGCGGCAATGCTTGTCGCTGCATCGGGAAGTATCTTTATGAGAAAGGACTGGCCGATAAGACTGAAATCAGACTTCTTACACCATCTGGCCTCAAGGTGCTGATGTTGAAACTTACCTCGACAAGCATCGTTGAGACTGTAACAGTCGATATGGGTGAGCCAGTATTCGATAACGAAGTACAGTTCAGCCCAACAAAGAAAATGCTCCCGGAAGGCATATTCGTTTCGATGGGCAATCCGCACTATGTTATATTTACAGATGATGTGGATGCAGTTAATGATAAAGGAAGAGAACTGGAAAACCACCCTGCGTTTCCCGAACGCGTAAACATCGAATTTGCCGAAATGCGTCCTGACGGCATTCGAGTGCGTGTTTGGGAGCGCGGAAGTGGTATCACGATGGCATGTGGCACAGGAGCCTGTGCCGTGGCTGTGGCTGCATTGAAGACAAGACGGGCCGGCAGGACGAGCCGCATCATCATGGACGGCGGCACGCTCGATGTCGAATGGCGAGAGCAAGACAATCACGTCTATCTTACTGGTCCTGCCGAATTTGTGTATGAAGGTGAAATAGAAATCAATTCAAAATAATGGCACTAATTAACGAGAATTTCTTGAAGCTATCGGAGTCCTATCTCTTTACCGAGATTGCTCGGAAAGTGAATGCTTATAAGGAGGAACATCCGAAGGCAGACGTCATCAGCCTTGGCATTGGCGATGTAACACAACCACTCGCCCCGGCAGTCATCGAGGCATTACACAAGGCAACGGCCGAGATGGCTGGGGCTGCCACATTCAGAGGCTATGGTCCAGAGCGCGGCTACGACTTCCTGCGTAAAGCCATCGTAGAGAATGATTTCCGTTCAAGAGGCATAGACATTGAGGCAGACGAAGTGTTCGTCAGCGACGGCGCAAAGAGTGACACAGGAAACTTTCAGGAACTACTCTCCAGGGATTGTGTGGTAGCCGTTACAGACCCAGTCTATCCGGTATATATTGATGCCAACACGATGGCGGGAAGAGAGATTATCAAGCTTCCCTGTACGGCAGAGAATGGCTTCGTGCCTGAGTTGCCGAGCAAGCATGTTGACGTCATCTACCTATGTTACCCAAACAATCCGACGGGCACGACACTCAACAGAGAACAGCTGAAGGTGTGGGTGGATTATGCCATTCGCGAGAATGCGCTTATCTTCTATGATGCGGCTTACGAGGCTTATATACAAAGCGAAGACGTACCTCACAGCATCTACGAGATTCCTGACGCGAAGCAATGTGCTGTGGAGTTCCACTCATATTCCAAGACGGCAGGCTTCACCGGCATCCGATGCGGATATACCATAGTTCAAAAGGCATTAAGGTTGCCACTCAACAAACTTTGGAACCGCCGTCAATCGACGAAATTCAATGGCACAAGCTATCTTGCCCAGAGAGCTGCCGAAGCTATATATACACCTGAAGGCAAGCAACAAATAAAGGCCACGATTGCCTACTATATGGAGAATGCACGCATGATGCGAGAAGCGTTGACAGGAATGGGTTTCAAGGTCTATGGCGGCATAGATGCACCTTATTTATGGACTCAGACACCTGACAGCATGACGTCTTGGGAATTCTTCGACTGGATGCTTCATTCTGCACATGTAGTCTGCACTCCAGGCGTTGGTTTTGGTGCCCAGGGAGAAGGCTACGTGCGACTCACAGCCTTTGGAACACATGAGAATACAGAAAAGGCACTTCGCCGAATTGATAGTAAATTGTAAATCGTCAAATTGTAAATGAATCAGGGTTTATATCAAGAAGCATACGAACACGATGCCTGCGGCGTGGGTATGGTGGTAAACATTCATGGCGGCAAGAGCCATGAACTTGTTGATAATGCATTGAAGGTGCTGGAGAACATGGAGCATCGTGGTGCAGAGACCAGGGACAAGACGGGCGATGGTGCAGGCATCATGGTGCAGATTCCGCATGAGTTCATTCTCCTGCAAGGCATTCCTGTACCTG
>Ga0247610_10000945_pt1 | contig 38000 bp, 58 predicted proteins | sample 174DNAGHGhighgp2_FD_193483 | JGI IMG/M metagenome (GOLD analysis project Ga0247610, IMG submission 193483) | Sheep rumen microbial communities from Palmerston North, Manawatu-Wanganui, New Zealand - 1742 DNA GHGhigh gp2 | ecosystem: Host-associated > Mammals > Digestive system > Stomach > Rumen...
CGGTTCAACGGCTTCCATGCCGCTTTCCGGGTCAACCTGCGGGGCGGGCTGTGCGGGCGTTGCCGCTTCCGCACGGCTTGACAGGAACTCCACATCTTCCGCAAGCACCTCAAGGCTTGCCCCGTGCTTGCCGTCCTTTTCCCATGTGCGCAAGCTAATGCGCCCCGTCACCGCAACTTTGCGCCCTTTGTCAAGGAATTTGGCGCAATTCTCACCAAGCCCCCGCCATGCGTTCACGTTGAAAAAGTCTGCGCCGGGTTCCGGGTTGTTCTTGGTCTTCGGTCTGTTTACCGCAACCGTAAACCCGCAAACGGGCGTGCCGTCCTGTGTGCTTCTCAATTCCGGGGCTTTTGTCAAGTTGCCAATAATCGTGATTTTGTTCATTTCTGCTTCTCTGCCTTTCTCTTCATGTCATCAATGTAACCAAGCAACAGTTTTACTTCCCAATCTGCAAGGCAAACCGTTTCGCCACGCCCTGTCCTGCGCAACTTGCGCAATACCGCTTCCCGCCGCTGTTCCTCTTCCGTCACGTTCTCGCCCCCCTTTCCCACCTTTTTTTCGGGCGCATATTGTCATAAACATATGACCACACAGCCCACGGGCAAAGCTTGTGAAAGTACAGATACCGCACCGCCTTGAATAAAATCGTTTTCACACAATCACCCCCTTGTTATCCGTTCAACAGCGTCTTCCCAATTCAATTGCACCCCGGTTTTTTCATAAGCTTCATCCACAAGGTCGGTATCCTCAACGCAAAGCACGGTTTGTTTGTCAATCTCAATCAGCAGGTCAACCGCTTCGTCCGCATCCATGCCGTGCCTGTCAATCATCGTTATCAAAAAGGCGGCGTAAATGGTATGAAATGCAAAATCCTCTGCAAACTTGCGCCCTTCCTGCGTGCCTTGCTCATACGCCTTTTGCACATCTGCTTCCGTGATACCGTTCCTGTAAAATTGCGCCCGCAACTGTTCAACCGGGGTCAGCGGTATTTCCATCAATGCCCGCCTGTCTGCCCGTTGCTTTGCCCGCCGTAATTCCCTGCTTGTCTTTGCCCGTTTTGCCATGCTCACACCTCCCGCACCCGGATTCCGAACTTTTGCAACATCAATTTGCGTTTGATAATGTATTGCGGCGTGCGTGTTGCGGGGCTTTTTACATCTTCCACAACCTGCAACCCGTCTTCCGTGGTATACACGAAATCTGCAACATACTTGACCGGGCGTTCCACAACCTTGCCGCAAATCTTTTGGCTTGGTATCAACTCAAACGGCACTTGCATTTGCAGGTCAGTTATCACGCCCGTCCGCAACAGCCAACGCAATTCTTGATACCTGCGGGCTTCCCGTTGGCTGTCAAACGTTTTCCCGTCCAATTCCCATTTTTTGTTCCTGTACTTGTTCACGCTCTTTATACCCCCGGCACGTTGTCTTGCCTTTGCTCACAATATAGCCATAATGAATGCAATAGCACGATTCCTTGAAATGATCTTTTGCCCACTTGCAATCCCGGCAAAGTATCTGTTGCCCGTTATTCAATCAAAATGCCCCCTTTCAGCGTGTTTGTTGTTTGAATGGGCAAATACCCGCCAAGCGGTGAACCCCGGCTGAAATGCCCCGAATTCGCCGCTTGGCGTGGGTGTTTATGCCATCAAGCGGAAGTTGTTGCGGGCGTTGCGCTCAACCGTCAACCTATGCGCCCGTGACCGCTCATATACCCGGCTGAATACTCCTTCATCAGCGGGCAACAACTGATTGACCAAATCCCATTCGCTTGAAATCACGGTCGGTTTGTTCATGATGTACCGGGCGTTCAGTATGGTAAACGCAATCTTGATGTCCGCTTCCGAAAACACCGGGTTGTCCGTATACTTCTGCTTCAACAAGTCATCAATGTACAGTACGGAAACGTTGATATAATCTGCAACAAGGTCTTCAAAGTCATCGTCATTGACGCTTGCTTTCAACTGCCTTGCCACATCAACCCATTGCATATACCGCACCGCAACATTTCGCTTCAGCACCTCACCGCAAACCGCTGTGCAAATGTGGGTTTTCCCGCTTCCGGGGTTGCCGCCAATGTACAACCACGGGCGGCGGGGGTTCTTTGTGTCTGCAAACAGGTCTTGCACATACTTTTGCCCCAATTCCTTCAGCCGCTTTTGCAGGTCTGTTTTCACAACAAACGTGTCAAATGTTTGCAACTCAAGGGCGGCGGCAAGACCGCTCCTGCGCAACCTGTCTTCAGCTTCACGGGCAAGGCGGCAAGCGCACTTTGCAACCGTGTTGTTTCCTACATCAACCCAACCCGTATCCTTGCACTTGTCGCATTTATACACCGGAGTCAAGGAAGGAGTACTTTGACCGTGCGCAGCCATTATCTGCGCAATTGCCGCTTGCAACCCGTCCATTGTTGTCCCCCCTTTCCCAAGTCCGCACAGCGGCTTTCCAATCTTTCATTGGTTGGTTGCCAACCTTCCACCCCTTTGCCGTGTAAAAGTCAACAAACCTTTGCGGGTCAACAGCGTTGCCACGCTCTTTGCAATATGCCTGTACTTGCTCAACGGTTGGGGGTGTGAACCGCCTTGGTGGTGTAACCTCTTTTTCTTTTTCTTTCTCTTTTTCTTTCTCTTTCTCTTTTGGCAAAATTGATTCCGTTTGTTCCGGTTTGTTATCGTTTGTTATCTTTTGTTCCTCTTTGATAACGCCGGAAACGGGTTGTTGCGTTTTGCCTTGCCGTGCTTGCCGCCGCACATCAGATATTGCGGCGTTGCGGTCAACCTGTCCTTTGAGAAAGCGGAAAGCAATCTTGCATGACCCGCACAGCAGGTGTTCATATTCACGCCCGCTTGCGTATGACACAACAGCGTCAATCAAATTGCCTTTTTCCTCTGCCGTAAGGTCTTGCGTAACATCAAGCCATTCAAAGAAAATAGGCACATACTCCCTTGCCATGCAATCAACCTTCCTTTTTCCCTGTGCCGCACAGTTCGTCCACGATAAACGCCAACTTGTTTGAAATCAGTTTCAACAGGCTGTTTGTTTCCTCAAGCTTTTTCATCATGTAGTGCGTTGCTTGTATTGTCACGTTTTGACGGTACTCCACAACCTGCGGTGCGGTGGGCTGTGCGGGCGTTGCCTGTGCTGCTGTTTTTTCCGCTTCCTTTGCTTTGATTGCGGCAACCCGTTTGTGTTCCAAATGCCTTGCGGCGTTCATGTGCTGATACTCTTCAAACGTTTCCGCTTTATCAACCCAAAACGCCGTATTCGTTGACACCTGCATATATTCTGCCGCTTCCTTCTGCGTTGCACCGCCCCGCAAAAGGGTTTTGATTGCCTTGAACTGTCCTTCCGTCAATTTGTTCCAATTTGCCATTGCCCTTGCATCCTTTCTTTACAAGTAATTCTTGCCGAAAATCTTCATCCACTCTGCGTGGGAGTGCGTCTTTTCAAACGCCGTTTGCGCAACCTCTTGCAATTTGTGGTTCAACTCTGCGTTGCTGTGTACCCCGAACCGCCCTCTGTGGTGCGTGCTACACAGCCAACAGGTCAAGCCGTACCGGGTTGACAACCTGCGGTTTGCCGTGCCGTGCATAATGTGGTGCAATTCCAATTCCCGTGCGCACCCACATACAAAGCACCTTTCCACCCGCAAGTCCTGCACAATGCTGTCATTCATGCGGTAAAGCACCCCGGAACGCCGCCCGCAATCTTGTACCGGGCAAAGCGCACCTTTTCCCCGTACCTGTTGACGCTTTCAACGGTTTCCGTAACAACCGGGATGCCTTGGCGGCGCATATCGTTGACCCGTGCCGCAAGGCGGGTGATACCCATTTCATAACCTTCCATTGGCGTTATTGACCCGTGCGCCTGTATGTGCGCAATAATGCGTTGCACCTGTGTCAACGTTTGCCCCACCTTTCCAACATCTGTTCTTGCTCTGCCTTTGATAGCGGTATAGGTATCTGCATTTGCTCTGCTTGGTCAACCAACCAATCCAACAACACCCGCATTTCATCAACCGTGTACGTGCTTGTCCCGAAATACATATTGACCCGCTTGCGTCCGGGTGCGTCATCGTCTACAACCTCAAGGAACCAACCCGTGCCGTGCGATTCCCAACGCCGCCGAACATCGTCAAGGCTAAAAAGCGGGATGGGCGTTTGCCAATACACCCCAACCGCCTTGATTGCCGTGCGGTATACATCTTCCTTGCTCAATGGCGGGTTCATTGCCTTGCCAATGTCAGCACACAAAGCCCAACAAAAGGCGTTCGCATCCTTTGACCGTGCCTTTGATTCCTTCTTGATCTCAACGGAAACGGGTTTGCCTTTTAAGCTGTCAAACCATTCCCCCGGAGGGGTGCGGGTGACAAAAGACACAAGCCATTCGCCACCCGCAAGCGGGATTGCTTCACGAAGCTTTCCCGTCATCCTTCAGCACCGTACCTTTCGGGGTGAAGTTGGCATACATTGCGCCAATCAGATTTTCCGCTTCCTTCTGCGTGTACTCTGTCAGCGGCTTTGCCGGGGCAAGCTTGGCATCCGTCAACGCCTTGACCTGTGCTTTCCAAATGGCGTTGTTTTCTGCCTTGCTGATTTCCCGCACAACCCGCAATGCTTCCCGCTCTTTTGCAAGGTACTCAAGCACAGGGGAAACGGGTGCGGGCGGCGGGGTCTGCTGTGCCGGGGTTGGCGGCACGGTTGCCGCCTGTGTTACCTCTGCCTTTTGCTGTGCCGTTGACCTTGCCGCAATGCGCTCCTGTTGTGCCGCCCTTGGCGTGGCGGGTGTCTGTGCTTTGCTTGTGACCTCATGCGTTTCCGCATCCGGGTCAACCATTTCTTCCGTGGGTATCATGAACAATTGGAAGCACGCATATTTCAGCGCAACCGACATTGCTTTATTGCTTGCCTTGTCACCGCTGTCCATGCCCTCACCAACAACAACGCATGACACGTTTGACCCATCCGGCGCAAACAGGGTATATTTGATTGTCAGAATGGAGTATTTCAAAACTGTCTGCGTTTTCTGCCCGTTGTACTCTTTTTCCGAAATACGCTCTTCCCGTCTGTGGTCAAGGATTTCCGGGCAAATAAACAATCCAAGTTCAGCCATAACCGGGTTCAAGGCGTTATATACCGCATCAATACCCCGGAACTTGTAACCTTGCTGTGCGTTCTTGCTATCTTTTCCAATAGCCCCAATTTTGCGCATTGCTTGACCAATCAAGCCGTAAATCTTTCCTTCGCTCATCGTCTTATTCCCCCATAATTGCACGCAACAGGCTGTTTTCAGCCTTGCCCGCTCTGCTGTCAAGAATCTGTGTCATTGCCGCCGCAAGCTTCATTGCTTCGCTCACTTTTTCGCCGCCCGCAAGCTTTGCCGCAATGCCAATAAGATTGTCATTCAGCACAACTTCTGCCATTGCTTTGCGGTCTGCGCAATCTGCAATCAGCGTGACATTCTGATAAAGTTCATCAACGTGAACTTCCTTTTCCACTTTGGTTTCCGGGTCAATCTCTGTAATAACAACACGATAAAGCTTTTCCATAATCACACCTCCACGCTGAATTTCGCTTCCCGGTCAACAACTTCAATGCCGGGTACAATCTCTCCGTCCTCTGTCACAATGTGACCTTCAAACACCGCCGTTGCGTCCTTGAGTTCCTGCCACGCAAGTTCCTCTTTGACCTTGACAAACTGCGCCATGCCGTTTGCCTTTGCCCAATCAATGACCGTTTTGTCATCACGCTTGTATTCCGGGTTCTGCGTCTTCAAAACCAACTTGCCGCCGGGAAGCTTGTAACTTTCCTGCGTCTTGGTCTTTTTGTGCGGCACGGTTGCAAAATACTCTGCAAGCATCCTTTCAAGGTTCATCGTGTCGAAGTCGGTCTGTTCCGTGATCTCCCGGATTTTGTCTTTGTACCACGCAACCCACGTGTCCCGGTCTGCCCGTGCTTCCTTGATCTTGCCCAAAGCCCATTCGGCTTTCGCATCTGTGTCAATGACAAATCCTTCGGCTTCAGCTTTCAGCAACTCGCTCATTTTTTACTTTCCTTTCTCTTGCCCCTGTGTTATAATCGGGGCGAATGTGATTGCCCTTGCATTCCCCCGCTTCGGCGGGGCTTTTTTTATACCTGTACAAACCACGGGTATTCACCCCGCCTGTACCGCAACCAACGCCGGAAGCGTGCAAGCGGCGTAATGCGCATTCCCCGCACCCGTCCTGCGGCGGGGTGCATCAACTGCCACAATTCCATCCGTCAAAACCTCCTTGCTTGTTCACGCACATCAACTTCCAAGTCCTCAACCGCTTCTTCAAGGGAAGCAATCCTGTACGTTTCCGGGCTGTCCTCAACCTCTGCGGCGGCTTGTTGCAGGAAATCTTCTGCCTGTTGCAATGCGTGCGCCGCTTTGGTCAGCAGGTCAACCGCCGCTTTGGCGTGCGGGTCTTCCTTGTTCAACTCTTCCCACGCCCTTGCGTCTGCCGCTTCCTTGATTGCGTCAACCTCTGCGCCTGTCATCTTTTCACCCCCTTCCGCAACAACTGCCGGGTTTCGCTTTCCGGGGGCAAGGTCTTGCGCCGTTCCCATGCCGCAACCGCTCTTTCCGTTACCATCAGCGGGGCTTCAAGGTGTTCCATGTCCCGCATATACTTCCGGGCGGTTGTTGGCTTGCATTGATACCGGGCGCATATGTCCTGCACCGAATAAAGTCTGTCCATGCTCAACCCGCTTCCTTTGTCATAAGGTCATCCACCAACACACCAAGTGCATCCGCAAGCCGCTTCAGCGTTTCCGCTTTGGGCGAAACTTCCCCGGTTTCAATCCGTGCGATTGTTACCCGGTGAACCCCGGAAGCTTCCGCAAGTTGCTCTTGCGTCATCCCCCGTGCTTGCCGTACCTGTGCCAACCGTGCTATAACCCGCACCCCCTTCCTGTAGCTTATATGGTACACCAGAACGTATTGTAACACATAAGGTACAAACGTGCAACAGCAAATTACCCTGTGCGCTATTTACATTCATGTTACGTTCTTGTAACATATACGTTACAAAGCGAAAGGGGTGAACGTTGTGCAAAATGAGATTGGAAAACGGATTGCGGAGTTGCGCCGGGAACGTGGGTTGAACCAAGAAGAGCTTGCCGAACTTGCCATGTTGCACAGGGTAACCGTTGCGAAATACGAAACAGGGCAAATTGAACCGGGTGCGTTGGCAATCGGGCGCATTGCGGATGCTTTGGGCGTATCTGCGGACGAACTGCTGTGCCGGGTTGATAAACTGCCGCCCTTCATCAATATGGTCAAAGACGCTGTTCCCATTGTTGGGGATATAGCGTGCGGGAAGCCAATCACCGCCGAACAAAACATTGACGGGTATGCAGAACTGCCGGACGGCGTTTCCGCTGATTTCGCCTTGCGGTGCAACGGTGACAGCATGACCCCAACTTTCCAACCGGGGGACTTGGTACTGATACGGCAACAACCCGAAGTGCAACAGGGGCAAATTGCCGCCGTTGGCATTGACGGGGAAGCAACCTTGAAACGGTTTTACAAGAACGGGGACGGCGTTGTTTTGATTGCGGACAATCCTGCATACCCGCCGCAAGTGTACCCGGCGGGAACGGATGTGCGGGTGTACGGGTTAGCGGTTGGATTCGTGCGGGTTTGGTGACCGTTTTTCGGGGCGAAATCCGCATATGCCCTTTATTCGCATTTTTCGGGGGTTTTCAGCCGTTTCAGCTTTTGAATGGATAAATACTCATTCAAACTTTGAGAGGCGGTTTCTGTGGAAAACCTTGGTAATGAATCCAACCATATTCTACATATTATATGCTACATGGTTTGAATGGTATGTAGCGCAACCGCAACAAACATTCAGCCTGTGGAAAACTTGAAGGGGCGCAAAATGCCACGGGAAAAGAAGCAGAAATTGAAAAAACGCCCGGACGGGCGGTATGCTTGCCGCTATCATGACCAATGGTTCTATTCGTATGACACGGATGATTGTCTGCGGCAACGGGAAGAGTTCAAAGCGGCTGAAAAGCGGGGGCGGGTTGCGGTGTACTTTGTCAGCGGGTACGCTGAAAAATGGTTGGAACGCTCCCGCCCGGATGTTGTTCCAAGCACAATGACGGGGTTGCGCACTCACCTTGCCAACCTAACGGATGCGGTTGGCAACCTGCCGTTGTCGGATGTAAAGCCTTCGGACATCAAGGGCATTTTCTCAACACGTTACAAAGGGCTTTCCAATTCATACATCAAGGCGGCAAAGCAACTTTATTGCGCCATGTTTGATTCAGCGGTTGCGGATGGGTTGATCTTGTCAAACCCCGCACGTGACCGCACGGCAAAGCCGCACAAAGGCACAACGGGCGGGCATAGGTCAATCACGGCACAGGAAAGGGAATGGATAGAAACGCTCTGCACGGAACACAGGGCGCACCCGGTTGTTATGGCAATGTTATATGCCGGGTTGCGCCCGCAAGAAGCAAAAGCGTTGGATATTGACCGGGATGTTGACTTCAAGCGGGAAATAATAGCGGTACGGGAGACAGCCCACACAAGCCCCGAAAACGGGCAGAAATACGCCTATACAGGCAAGGGAAAGACAGACAAAGCAAACAGGTCAATCCCGCTTTTGCCCCCGCTGAAAACCGCCTTGCAAGGGCGCACAGGGCGTTTGATAACATCGGCGCACGGGGAAGCGGTCACGAAAACAACGTGGCGGGTTGTGTGGCGGTCATACGTGTCAAGCATGGAAGCGGCAATCAACGGGGTGCAACGGCGTTGGTACGGGCGCACAAAGGAACACAAAGCCATCCTTGCCGCCGGGGGCAAACTGCCGCCGTGGATACCGTTCACGGTCACGCCGTATGACCTGCGGCACAGCTTTGCAACCATGCTTCGGGATATGCAACCGCCCGTTGAACTGCATACCGTCATAAAATGGATGGGTCATGCGGACGCAACCATGCTTTTGCGCATATATGACAGCGTGACAGACAGCCGGGAAACATCGGAAGCGGAGCGGGTAAAACAGGCGTTTCGTTGTCAAAATGGTAGTCAAGAAGAAAAATAAACCGCCGGAGCGGTTGATACCAAAGGGGTTCCCGGTCATGTGGGCTTGCGCTTCATACCCGGAGTGTCATAGGTTCGAGTCCTATTTGAGCCACACCACAAAACCCCTTGCCACAAAAGGCAAGGGGTTATTTTCGTATATCCGTGTTTGCACAAAAAGTGCCATTTTCATGCAATTATGATTGCGGTTTGGTAGTCAAAACGGTAGTCATAAGCAATCCGCAAAACCAATGTGCCTATCCTGCATCCACTCTTTGACAGCGCACACAACGGAAAAGAAGTTTTGATACCGGGCAACCTGCTTCAGCTTCCAACCGCCGTCATACCATTTCACATACAGGTGAAACGGGTTTGTTGCTTGCTCATAATGCACCACGCACACAACATTGAATCCTTCAACCTCAATGTCAAGAACCTTGTGCGTTTTCTGCTTCAATCCTGCCGCCATACATCACACCCCCATTTCCGCAACTTGGTCAAACGTAAACCAAAACGCTTTCCGTTGGTAGCAATTGCCGCCAACCTCTTCCCCGGTTTCCTCATCCTTGCGCCCCTTCCACTTCCAAATCGGAAAGGTTGCTTTTGCGTGTTCGCCCTTTTTGACGGTGTAACCAAGTTCCTTCCACCCGTTGAAGGTGTGGATTGGTTCGGGTTCGGGTATCTCAACTTTTGTCCCGTCCGGCATTTCCTGCACCAACACCCGCCCGGTTGCTTTCAGCACGCCCGCTTCCATCAAGCGGATTGATTCTGTCAAAATAATCTGCGCATTTGTGATTGCCATTTTCATTCTCCTTTCTGCCGCCAATCGTAGCGGTATACGGTCACATACTTATTCGGTGCGGTGTACCCCTTCGGGAAGCCCATGTCCTTTTCCAACTGCCGTGCGGTCATGCGCATACATACACGGAAATTCGGGTCATCTGCCTTTTCGGCTTTTTCCCACGCCGTCCGTTCTGCCTGTGTTTCAAAACCCTTCCACCAACGTGCCATATGATTGCCCTTTCAGCCGGGTACAATGCCCCCGGCGGGGCGTGTCTAATCAGTAAAGGAAATATGCCGCTTCCTTCATCCACGGGCGTTCCTGCCGCAAAATTGTGGCAATACTGCGGTCAATGCGCTTTGCCTTGGCTTTGTCCTCTGTCTGCGCCTTTTTGTGCGCCAACACGTTCAGCCTGTTGCATACCGCAATGCGGTGTTCGGTTTCTGCCGGGGTGCATCCCATCTGCTTGAAAGTCATTTTGCCGCACCTGCCTTTCTCATGCTCTGCCGCCACGCTTCAAGCTTGGCTTTGTTTGCCCGCACAATCTGCTTGTGCATCTCCAACTTCTGCTTCGGTGTCATCATTGCCCTTGCACCTTTCCTTTCTCCAACGCTTGGCGTTGGCATCCGGGGGCGTGCGTGCGTCCCCGGTTGTCAGCGTCAAAGCCTGTGTTCCCAATCAATAGGCAAGTCATATTGTGCCGCAAATTCCTCAACCGCTGTGCGGTCTTCCTCTGTGTATAACTGCGTCAGTTTGACAACATCACAATCCGTGTATGCAACTGCAATGCCGAAACGCCTGTCAATTAAATAGCTGTCAAACCGCCCCCGGTCTTCTTCTCTGTACCTGCTGTTCATAATCGCACCGCCTTTCATGCAACCCACTTGACCCGGTTCAAAACCGTCTGATTCACGTTGTTGTACTCTTCGTGTGCCTTGATCGTGCCTTTTATCGTCACCCGTGCGCCATCTTCCGGGTGTTCGTAATCATACCAACCGTGTTTTTCATCGTCCCGGAAGTGACCTTTTTCGGTGTACACCTTGCGCCGCAACCCGCCAACCGTCTTCCAAACAAGCGTGCAATTGTCATCCGTCTTGAAAACGTACCCGGTCACAATGTCGGTTGACCACGGCGCACCAAAGCGGGGAACCTCATATGTGAAAGTCCGTTCAAGCGTCACGGTCATTTCGATTTTGTCACCAACCGTGCCGATAAAGTGCCCCCGGTTGCGCTCAATCTCTTCCCGCCGGATGCGCTCACGCTCTGCACGCTCTGCCGCTTCCTTTGCCCGCTGTTCAGCCCACGCCTTTTCACGCTCTGCCCGCTCTGCTTCCCATTTGGCTTGCTTTGCCGCCTTGCGCTTTGCGTTTGCGGCATCAAGCTTTGCCCTGTATTCGGGGGTGTACTCTTTGACAATCTCCCACACATAACCCGCCCCGCCGCACTTGAAGCACGTTCCGGCATACATCGGTCTTCCGTTGATTGTGCCGCCCCAAGTGTACACGCCCGAACCGTTGCAACAACGGTCACACACAACCCGTGTGTTCCAATACTTCGTCCCGTTCCTGTCCGTCTTGACCAACTGCCGCTTTTCCATTGCTCTTGCCCTTCCTTTCTCAATCAGTTACCAACCCATTTCGTCATCCATGGTTTCCTTGTAAAGCCGGAAAATCTGCCGTGCCTTGGTCTTGGTGATTGCACCATATTCCTTCACATAATCGTCAAACGTGTGCTTGTCCCAACACTCAAACACCCCGTCCCCGCCCTTGGCGTAATTCTGCCGTGCGTACTCCATCAGTTCATCAAATGTCATTGCCTTTGCCCTTGCCATTGCTCTTGACCTTCCTTTCTCACAAATACAGGCTAACCGTGCCGTCATTGTTCCAATGGAGCATCCAAACCTTGTCATTGATCGTTTTACCGCCGTCCGGGCGATAGTAAGCAATCAAGTTGTTGCCACGGGTGTTTTCCTTGATGTCCTTGCGGGCAAAGGGCATTGCGTCTGCAATGATCTGTCTGCACTCTTTTGCCGTCCCGGTAAACACCTTTTCAAGTTTCCTGTACGTTGCCGCTGTGGTAATCATTTGCGCCCTTCCTTTCTGTCCGGCGGTTCAGCCGCCCCCGCCCGGGGGCATATCCCCCGGGAACTGTATTGTAGCATACAAGCTACAAAAGCGCAATGGAGAAACAGCAAAAAGAATACATTTCTTCATTATAAAGGCATAAAAAAAGAACCCCCGGCGTGAACCGGGGGCGGGTTTTACTTGATTTTCTGCAAAAAGTAAACAGCAACAGCGGCGGGAACCGTTGATTTTCTTTGATTCCTTTATTTGACTGTTACTTGATTATTTGCAGAAAGTAAACGCTTTATTCCTTGGCGGCTTTCGGTGCTTCGGGAATGCCCGTGGACAGGGCAAGCAGAATGGCAATAACAAAGCCAAGCCCGCCCGCCGAAAAGGCGGCAAGCCAATCCACATCCTTCAGCACGATTGCACCCGTGCCAATGTATGCAAGCATACTTTCGGCAAAGGTACGGATTGCACGCACAAGGGTTGCTTTCCAAAACTCCCACGTGAACAATGGAATCATCCTTTCTGCATATCGTCAAGGCGTTTGTGTGCGCTCTTGACGCTTGCTTCAACTTCAACAATTTTGGTTTTTAGGTCGGTAACATCTTTTTGAATTGCCCTGTTTTCAAGCTTGATTTCGTCAATGCTCTGCCGGATATAACGCACATCGGCTGTCATGGTCGCACGCTCTGTTGCGGATGCGCTTGTGTCTTGCGTTTGCGTGCGGCGAAATGACAGGGCGGTAAACAACAGCGCACAGAACGCAATCACAATGGAAATTATTGTTTCGGTTGCCATACGGTCACCCCCTTTCTTCTGTCATGATCGAACCGGGGTATTGCGATATTAACGCATCCGCTTGCGATTTGGACAAGTGCGGAATAGTGATCGTATATTTTGCGGCGGGTTCGGTGCTATCCAAAGCCGCCCACGTTTTTTGACCAATCACGCCGTCCACGGTCAAGCCGTGATCGTGTTGGAAGGAGCGCACCGCCTGTTCGGTTGCCGTACCGAATTGACCGTCTGCGCCATACGTGCCGCAATCGTAACCTTTTTGAATCAACTGTGTTTGCGCAAGGGTGACATATTCGCCCCTTGACCCACGCCGCAACGTTGGCTTTGTTGGCGGGGTTGGTGTTGGGGTAGGGGACGGGGGAACAGTTCCGTCAATGCACACAGGCACACCCCAATGCGTCCATTTCTTGTTCCGGGTTGTAAAGTGCTGAACCCCGTTACTGCATTCAACGGTTTCGTTATTGTACCCGAACCCGGTGTGTTCCATTGTCTGCCCCTTGCGCACAAACAGGCAAACCAACGTGTCCTTCGGCATGGTAGCAATTTCGCCTTTGGCTTTCCAATTGCTCTCCGTTTCCCATTGGCTTGTTGCACCCGCCCCCATCAACTTCCATCCGAAGACCTGCAACAGTACCCAATACGTGAAGCCCCGGCAATCAAAAATCCGGGTGCGTGCGCCACCCGGAAACCACTTGCACCCGGAACAACTGCCCGTGCCGTCAAAATTCTTGCACTTGGCTTTTATGTTGTCCTTGTCTTTCCCTTCCTTTGTGCCGTTGTACCTTGACCGCCTGTTTGACGGGGTGCAATACTCACCACGTGCGCCGAAGACATACGCCCACCCGACACACAGCAAAGCGATTTGCCAAGCAACCAATTGCAACGGGTTGCCGCTTTTTTTCAGTTCCTCAACCTTGTTTGCCACATAGTTTGCACTATACACGCACGTACCTTCCTTCCGTTTCGGTCAATTCCGTGGCTTTTCAGCTTTTCCACAATTCTTTCCACCTGTGGAAAATGCTACAATCGCCGGATTTGTATGTAGCGGTTTTGCTACACACCAAGAAACACAAAAATGCCTGTGGAAAACCGAAACCTGTAAAATATGGTAAGAAATATTACCAAGGTTATCCACAGAAACCGCCTCTGCTTTGTCGAATGAGTATTTATCCATTCAAGGGGTGAAGCGGCTGAAAAGCCCCGAAAAATGCCGAAAAACGCTAATGTAGAATTCGGTTGGATTCTTGACCACCAAGTTTTCCACAGAATTGCGGACAAGCCCTGTCTGCGTCTTTGAATGAGTATTTATCCATTCGCAACATAAACCCGCTAAAACTCCCCGAAAAACGTGAATAAATGGCATCCACGAATTTCGGGATAGATTTACGTTGTTCCAATGTGCAGAATTAAAAACCAAGCATGAATTTTGCGATTTTCTCGCCAATCCATGCGTTTCCATAATCATTCAGATGCAACCGCCATTGTGTGGGTCTTGTGTAATCATCAACGAAGAAATAATCCCTGTTGACAAGATTTATGCCGCTGTAATGGTACAAGTCATTGCATTCAATAGAATACAGTTCAGCAATATTCTTTTTGACCATTGCAATATTCTCCGGCAATATGCCGTTGGCATTCCAACATACATACGGCGTGTTGATAATAATTTTGCACGCCGGGTTGCTTGTCATAATATGTTCTATTGCTGATTGCCAAGCACCATATACAGAGTTGGTATCAAAAGTTGACCCGATTGGTTGTAGCGAACCCAAGGCGGTATTGCCGACAATGTAATCATTTACGCCGCCGTCAAGAATAACAGCATGGACACCGACAAACGATTTTTCACGGATTCTTGCACAGATGTATTCGCTGTTCTGTCCGTTGTATCCGAACGTTGTAATGTTGCAACCAAGAATTCTGTTGATTGTCTGCTGATAACCAACGCACGTTCTTCCCCGCCACTCTTCTTTCGTTGTGTCCCCATACGGTTGACCGTCATACCATGTCCGGCTGTCCCCGAATGCGTAAATTGTTGCCCCGGCATAATCGTCCGCACCATTCGTTTTGAGTGCGGCAGTATAGAATTCATAATCTGCCGTTATACCATACTGATTCAAGAAAGTAATTGTGTCACCAACAACCGTTGTTTCCGCCGTGTATCCAATCACCGTTGGTGCGCCGCCGTTTGCCTTATATGAAAACACACACGCCCCGTTATCATCACGGAAAACATGTGTAATTGCAAAAAAGTCATTTTCGTCAACATTGTACAAATCAAGCCATTTGCCCGCCACCACTTTCATTTCGGGACTCATGCTAACAACAACGCCGTTTTCCAATTTGCATCTGCGGAAATAAAAGCACTTTCCCGTATAGGTCACGGAAGAAGAACTATCCGCACAATATGAAGTTGGTTTTATGCGCACCTTGTAATACTTGCCCTTGAAAGCAAAACCCCAATGAGCGTCCGAAAGACCATAACTGAACGGCAACGAATATTCTTTTTTGTCAATTACTGTTCCGTTCAATATATAATCGGGTATTGTTTTTATTGGTTCAATAATCTTATATGTGCCGCTCAAGCAACCGTAACTTATTACGCTATTGACGGGTTCCCCGGCTTTAATGTTTTTGTAAGACATGAACGGTATGTACAAACCGTTTGTAATATACCCCGTTGCATATCTTGCATAAAGGCGAACGCCGTCATTGTCCATCATTGAAGACAGAATGTATGCCTTGTCTTTTTTTACATCCGCAAGGCGTATTGTTTCGCCAATTTTGCACCTCGTTTGTGACAATACTTTCGTGATTGTCAAATCGCTGTCAACCTGTACCGTTGTCAGCAGGTATGTCCCGGAATTGCCGGAAAAAGACGGCGTATAATCAACAGCAAAAATATCATCGTCAAACGTAAACCCCCACGCTTCAACATCTGAAGCGTTTCTTGAACTTGGGTTTGTAAATGTCTTTTCTGATATCTCATTTTCGGAAAGTAGTATGTTCGTTTGGCTTTTGTTGTTCTCGTCATCGTTGTCATACTTATATTCAACAATGCCAAGGGTTCCGGCAAAACAGTATTGCGGCAAGGTCTTCAATTTGTTGTTGCCGTCAAAATAGCAAAGCGAAGCATTGTATGCAAAATTGGAATTGCTATAATATCCCGTACCCGTTTCCATAACCGCAATGATAAATTCATTGCTTTTGATATGCTCAAAACAAACCGTTCCATTCGCTGAAGATATTTTTGTTTCAACAAGCGAATATTCGTTTCCGTCTGCAATCCCATTTTCGCAAATATAACGATTGTATGTGATTTTGGGTGTTTCTTTTGATGTAATCGGTTTGAAATATATAGCACGAAGGTTTTTGCGCAAGTAAAACCCGTATGAGTTTGTTGAAAGAATTACGCTTTGCGGGAAATGAAATACTTCGTCCGCCATGTAAACAAAGCCGCCGTTTGCGCTTTGCGCATTCCTTGCCAACGTGTCCTTTACATTGTAGTCCGTGCCGCCAACGTTTATAATCGGTACGTTTCCCATTGTCATCGTCCTTTCGTCAATAATTGAAAGTTATTTTGTAATCATCCCCGGAAATGTTGCTTGCCGTGGCATCTACACCGACATTGTTTTTTGCCGTTTGCTTTTGTGCCGCCGTCAATTCTTGTTCCATGTCAAAACGAACAGCAATTTCCGAAGCCTGTTGCAACTTGCTTGAAATATCTTCTTGCCATGACATACGGACACCCCTTTTCAAGGAACAACTATTTTGTAATCTTCACCGTTCAAAAGAACGCTTGATGCGTTTGCACCAATGTTGTTTCGTGCGGTTTGCTTTTGTGCCGCCGTTAGTGTTTGCGTTTCATCAAAACGAACGGCTGTGTTTTGCAACGTTGAAATTGTTGCATTTATTTGTGCCGTCCATTGTGCAATTGTTGCCGCCGATGGGTCTGCGGGGACATCACCAATGCCCGCAACGGTTGCCGTCATTGCCGCAAGTGTTGTCACAACGCCGTTTTCGGAAAGCTTTATGACAACAACAATCAACCCCGGAACTTTGTACGCCGTTTCGGGCATGATAATATACGCCCGGTTTGCCGTTCTTGTTCCCGCAACAGGTATTGAAGCACCGTTTGCAAGTATGCAATATCCCGTCACGGAGCCGGAAAGGGCAACGGGTGCGCCGTCTGAATAAACGTTTACACCAACCAAATTGCCAAGGTTGTCTTCCGAAAACATAAGTCCCTTCGGATAATTCATCATCAATGGCTTTTTGAGGTCGCAATCCAACCACGTTTCAAACCGTGCCATCTGCCGCACCTGCCTTTCCGTTTTGCTCCGCAAGCAACTCTTCCGGGGAAATATCCTCAACCATTTCCCCGGCGTTCCGCAAAGCCTGTTTCAGTTCCTCTATTGTTTTGTCCTTGCTTGCAAGGTCTGCTTTGATACCTTCCCGAAGGTTTATAAGCTTTTGAGCAATCTGCGTGACAACAGCGCACGCCTGTACGTATTGCCCTTCGTGTGCCGCACGCAAAAGGTTGTTCATGTCCGCAATAATTGTGTCAACCGTTTCGGCGTTTGTATAAATGCCGTTCGCCATATCATCACCCCTTTACGTGTTCACCATGCCAAGATAGTTAATTGTTGCTGTGTTGACCGCCGTGACAAGCGTACCGCTTGCGGAGCCGGACGGCGTGCTTGATTGTTGGCTTGACGCATAAAGGAAATAATGGCTTCCCGTGCGTGTAACGCTTGTCACAACCGTTTGGCTTTCCCACGAAACGGGCAAGAACTGATATGTCATAGAACCAAGCATATACGCATTTTCTGTCATTGTCATACTCGCAACAAGCAAGGATTTTGTCCGCAATGCGGTAATCAATCCGTCAATGTCAATGACATCCGCTTTCAGCGTCAATTTTGTGCCGCTTTGCCCGTTGATTTTTTCAACACATATGCCGCCCGTAAGATTGTTTTCATCATAAACGCCGTATTCTGCCGTAACGCCTTCTTTTGTCCTGCGCACATACATACCCGCCGCATTCTTTATTATCAACCGCCCGTTCGCATCGTGTTCAACATCACCCGCAAGCGTGTACACATCTTGCGTTGCGGAAATGTTTACATGGTCGGCGTTTATGTATGCAGTTGACTCATATGACCCGGTTTCGCCGCTTTTGTTTATGGCAAGACCGATTTCGCCCGCCTTTATGTAATTGTCCCCGTTCCTTGTGCCGACAACAAGGGCAATCATGTTGTCCGTTTTTTCAATAGCTGAAAAGGTTTCAGATTCAGTATATTCTTCATTGTTTTGACCTCTGCCGCCGCCCCCGCCGCCGCTTTTTTTATTCTCTTCCCGGTTGATATAAATGATGTTCGGGATATATGCACCAATTTCCGGGCGGGTTGCTGTTGGGTCAATCAAGTCAACAGAATTTTTGATTATTTGCAGGTAAAAGGATTCCCCCGTTTCGGGTATGTCAACAATTGCAATGTCATGCAACCGTATTGGTTCATCCTTGTAACCAAGGCGGTACAGGTCAGCAACCGTCCCCGTTATGCTGATTTTCGGGGAACTTGTTTGTTTCAAAGCTTCCCACGTTTTTTCAAGCAACACGGTTGCGTCTTTGATATCCCCGTTTTGATAATACCCGTACCGGGGTCTTCCGTTGCGCCCGTACAAAGCCGTCTTTGCCGGGTCTTCAATGTACGTTTGTTCTGCGGGTTTTGCCGGGTGTTCCGCTGTTTCTTCCCAAACAACATCCGCAAAGGTCAATTCCTCTGTTTTGTCATCTTCGTCACTTTGTGCTTTTTCAACGCTACCGCCGTACCCATACAACGCCGTCAACACTTCGGAATCATCGTACACAACGGAAGCGTCCGTCATGTTTTTGTCAATTGACAGCCGCACGCCACGCCAAACACCCGTTGATTCCTCAACATCCAAATAACGCCCCGTAATTGCGCCGTCATTGTTTACGGTCACCCGTGGCACAATGTACACGTTCCAATTCTGCGCAATTGCGCCAACGGCTTGCCACACGCTTCCCCGTGAAATGTCAACGGACGAAGTGCGGGAAACGGCAACATTGCCAACCGCCCACAACGTACCCGTCAAAACCGTTGTCAATGCCTGTGCGGGCGTTTGGTCTGTGATTTCTTGATTGTTGATATGCTCATCAGACAGTTCGGAAACCGAAATGTGTTCCGCAATGATTTGTTGATAATGTTCGGGTTCAATGTTTGTAACATTGCGAACCTCAAACATTTCAAGCGTATTTGTTGCCGGGTCACGAAACGAAATCCGTTGCCCCCGTTCAATTGCCTTGCCCGCTACATATGGAAACGTTGCGTTGACCGTGTATTCCTCTTGTGTCCAATTGCCCTGTTCCATATCGTCACGGGTAAAAAGCACAATTCCGGCGGCGTTCAGAAAGGTTGTTTGCATTTGTCATTCCCACCTTTCCCGGTATTTGATTGTGCCAACGCCCGTTATTGTTTGCGTACCTGTTGCCGGAACAAGAAACGTGCCGGACGGCGCATAATATTGCATGATTGAAACGCCGCCAACCTCTGCCGTTTGGTTGTTCAAATCAATAACCATTCCGCCCGGTGGTATTGTGTTGAAAATCATCGTTTGCACACCGTTTGAAAATGTTGTGTCTGTAAAGCCGCTTTCTGAAGTGTTTTCAATGCGCATCAACGGCGGCGCATTGCCAATGACGCTGAACGCTGTGCCGCAAGCAACACTTTTTTCCCGCTTGCTTGTCCAATACGGATTTTCATAGCACGTAAATGTCAACCGAAGCTTGTTTTCCCACCATGCACGGGTCGAAGGTTCCGGCTTGCCTGTGCAAACGCATTGCAGAAACCGCAACGGGTCTTGCGGTAACTCAAGCATATATTCAGCATCCGTCTTTGCCCACACAGACAGGTTGCGGAAATATTCCTGCCGCAACACCTTGTTTTTCTCAAGTATGGCAAACGTTATAACAACCGTGCGTTCACCGCCGCCCATGCGCACAAAATCCGAACCGAACAGGATTGCACGGGGGCGCACAACGGGGCTGTACCGGATGGGGGATACCTTTATATCCTCAATCATCACGGGCGCAACGCTGTCAATTGATACGCCGTTATATACAATCATCCTTGCCACCCACTCCGTTGAAGTTGTCTGTATGATTTGCCCTGTTGATCTGAAATAACCTGCCCAACCGTGCGCCCGTCAAGGTACACATTGCCGCCCGCCTTTACGTTGTCACGCATCACGCCGCCAAGGGCTTCAAGGTCGAACCCGGCAATGCCGCCATTGCGCAAGGCGTTCCAAATTTGGTTTTCCTGCGCCGTAAGCACCCGCTCCCCTTCGTGCAAACGTGCGATATAGTCATCATGCGGAACAAGCGGGATACCCATGCGCCCGGAACCTTCGGTTTTGCCCGTGCTTGTTGTGAACGTGATATTGCCAAACCCGCCGAAGTCAATGTCAATGCCATACCCGTTCAGCCGTTCCAGTTCGGCAATAATGCTGTCAACCGCCCCGGATACTTCGGAAACGTGATCGGAAATGCCCTGTGCAATGCCGGAAACGGTTGCGCCGGAATTGGCGGCGGCTTCACCTTGTAGGTCAAGGGCGGCAACCGCTTCTTTTGCTTTTGCCGCAAGACTTTGATATGTTTGGTCAACCGTCAATTGTTGGTTGGCAAGTTCTGTTGACAAAGCCGCTTTTTTTTCTTGGATTTCTTGATACTTGGCGTTGATCTCATCAACGCTTTTCCCTGTCTTGTCATTTACAAGGGCATCAAGGTATTCAGCACTTTCAACAGAACCGTCCGACAACTCTGCAAGCAGGTTGCTATCCACGCCCATTTCCCGTGCTTTGCGGATGTTGTCAAGGTAATCACCAAGGAATTGCGATTGCGTTTCAAGGTTTTTGTATATGTTGTTCGTGCTAACAAGTCTTTCATTGGCTTTGTCAATCTCTGCCTGTAGCTTTTTCCATTCATCAGAACCAAGCTTGTATTGTGCCTGTTTCTGCGTCAATTCGGATATTTTCTCAATCTGCTTGCCGTATGCTTGATAATCCACCCGGTTCAAGCTGTGCGCAACGCTGTCAACCGCTTGCCGTGCGGCATCATGCACGCCCTTTGCGTAATCCTCAAGGGCTTTCAATGCTTCGTCAGCGGCGTTCACAACAAGCTTGATATTGTCGGCGTTATCAATCCAAAACTGTTCGCTTGCGTCTGCCGCTTGTTCGATTGTTCCGGGCATTTCGTCAACTGTTGCCCGGTATTCGTCAAGTGCTTTTTGCGCTTCGTCAAGTGCATCTTTTTGCAGGTTATATGCGTCCCGTGCGGCTTGCTCTTCCCGATTTAGCTGTTCAAAATAGTCAGTTTCCCGGTTCAGCATGGCTTTGTCTTCTGCGCTCAAACCTTCCACATCACCAAAGCCACGATGTACAGAACCGTCTTGATTGAAACCAAGCCGCATTCCATATTGAGCATATAGCTTTTGAAGCTGTTCATAGTTTTTCCGCAACCTGCGTTGCGCAACCGCCATGTCAAGTTCAAGCCCCGGCAAATCTGCAAAGCGGGAAGAAATCGCATTTTCCTTTTGCTCTACAGCACCAAGCAATGCAAGCTTTTTCTGCCCGTCTTCCCATGCTTGAATATATGCCTTTACGGCATCCGTGCCGCCTTTGATTTCGCCCGTTTCCGTGTTGATAATGGAAGACAAGCCCGGTATTGTTTTGACCAACCGTTGACAGGTTTCAAGCCAAAGGGCTTGTTCCTGTGCCGTGCGGTTGGTCTTGTTTCCAAGCGCATCAACAGCCCATTCCAACACGCTTGATTTCTGTTCAACATCTGCAAAACCGTCACCAAGCGCAGAAAAGAACGCCGCCCCGAAGTCTGTGCTTTCAAGTCCCGGCAACCCTTCCTTGATTGCCGCAATCAAGCTTGACCAACCTGCGGCATCCTCCGGGTCAAGTTTGTTTGCGCTTTCCGCAATGCCATCAAGCCAAGCTTTTGCACCGTCTGCGTCTGTGCCTTGCACCGCCGCAAGAACTTCAATGTTGTTGGCAAGGGTGGAAATGAAATCTTTGACAACGCCCGTTTTGCCTTGGTCAAGGTTGATTTGCGCAAGACTGCTTGCAATCTGCTGAACCTTTGACCCGGCTTTGTCAGCCTTGGAGCCGCCAATTTTGTCAAGTTCTTCCGTCAAAATGCGGGCTTGCTCTGCTGTTTCTTGAATCTGCGCAAGCTTGGTTTCCGTCTGCAAATCAATCTCCGCAAAGTCATCAAGAACGGTGCGTTTGCTCTCATCGGGTGTTAACGATTCAATGAACGTATTCAAAAAGCCCGTTGCTTCTGTAACTGCATCAATAAAGGTTTTTCCAAGCGTTGTTTTGAGTTGGTCAATGTTGGTTTGCAACTTGCGCACGCTGTTTGCATACCCGTCCGAAGTGCGGGAGAAATCGCCATGTGCGTCTGCGGTTGCTTGCATCAAATATTGATACCGCAACATTGTTTGTTCGCCTTGGTTCATTTGGTCAAAGGTCTTTGACAACCCCTGTTGCAACGCAAAGGCGTTCAAGTTGGCAACGGACATATTGATACCAAGTTGCTTCAGCGGTTCCGTTTCTCCGCTGATACCCGAACGGATTTTCTGAAATGCTGTGTCAAAGTCAAGGTTGTAGAAACTTGCCATGTCAGCGGTCAACCCGGCAAGGTCTGTTGACATATCAACAATTTTGTTCCCGGATAAACCTGCGGATTTCATCATTGCGCCAAGCGTGGAAGTGAACCGCTTTGCCTGTGTTTCCGTCAAGCCAAATTGACTTCCTGCGGCTTTTGCCCATGATTCAATCTTGCTTGCGCCTTGCCCGAAGGTCACATCAACAACGTTTTGCACCTCTGCCAAATCGGAAGCCGCCGAAATCGCATCCTTGCCAATGTCAAGCAACGCTTTTCCAATCTTTACGGCACTAAACCCGGCAACAAGCTTTTTCAGCATCCCGGAAAATTGACCGCTAATGTTGTCCGTTGATTTCTTTGCGGCATCGTCCCATTTCCCGGTTTCCTGTTGGATTGCCTTTGTTATGTCTTTGATGTCCGCAATAGCGTGCCTCCCGTCTGCGGTAACCTCAAAAACAATTTGTCCGTCATTTGCCACCCGTGTTCACTTCCTTTGCTTCTGCCGCCTGTGCCTTTTGAATCATGCCCATCAACCCGGCAAACACGTTTGACACATCGGTTTCATACTTGCGTGCTTGCTCTTTTTCGTTCAAGTGCAATGCAACACTTTGTTTTGCTTTCATCAACCATTCCCGTTCCTTTTGGTTGTACTTGGTTGCGGCGGGCATAGGTCTTGCCCGAATGCCAATGGTTTCTTCGTACCTGCACCCATCGGGCAGATATTGCAACAGTTCAACAAATTCAAACCAATGCAGGTCATCCCGGTACAGGTCAATCCCGTACACCTGCCGAAACGCTGTGCGTATCAACCCCGCATCCTGTTCATAGCTTGTAAGGCGTTTCCCGCCCGTTTCCGGGCTTGGTGGAAACAGGATGGAACATAATACGGAATAAACCTTGGCGGCGTTTTTAGGGGCGTTTTTGACGCAACAACGGGCGCACAAATAATCCCGTGCGTCCGGCAATATGTCATCCCTTTGCATGATCTCAAGCATTTTGAGAACGTTGCGGAAGGAAAAGTTGCATTTGTACCGTTTGCCGTCAACCGTTATGCTGTCCGGCAACCGTTCAAATAATTTAAGCATTCTTCATCCGCTTTTGCATTGCTGATATTTTGCCCGCAAGCCGCTCTTTGAAATACTGCCCGCAAACCGTAATGACACAGCCGGGGTCATCCGCATAAAACGCCATCAATTGCGCCGCCTGTTCCTTGCCAAAGATAACCGCCGCAAAGTATTCAGCGCATTCCTTGACAACCTCATCCGGGGAATCGTCTGTCAATTCCTTCATTTTCGCCTGTGCCTTGGTCAACCCGGCAACCATGCGCATTGAATCCCCGTTGACGGTCAGCGTGATTTTCTCGTCACCTTCCCGCACGGTAACTGTATCATGAACCCGGTTTAGTGTCATTTCATACCCACGCCGAAAAAGCTTCATTGTTTACCCCCTCAATTGTAAAAAAGGGGCGGGGAATGGAAGCCAAACCCCGCCCGGATAAATTATTTACGCCGCATCCGTCACGGTCGGTTTGCCGTTCAGCCGGAGCGTGCAACCAAAGGCGTTCACATCAAGCGTGGAACCGCCAAAGGTAGTGATTGCGCCAACGGTTGCGGGGCAAACAATCTGTTTGCCTTCTGCAACAATCTTGACCTGCGTGTTGCGGTCTGTACCAAGCTTGTATTGCATCCCGGCAATGTAGTCCTGCGCCGCATCGCCCGTGATACGCCGCCCGGAAACAACAAGTTCGGGAGCCGCACCCGTGGTTTCGTTGTGCGCAAAGCCCTCACCGCACAGGAAGAAATACTGTTGGTTCTGCTCATTCTCATTGAACTCCATGGACTCAATACCTGCGCACAGCTTCGCCCACGTGGGTTCGCCGCTCCCCACAGCGGGGGCGGTTGCAACATAAAGTTCATTTACCCAGTTCGCATTCATGGTTCGTCATCCTTTCTGTATACTTTCACAATCAAATCCCCCGCCATCAACCAAGCGTTGTTATCCTCACGCCCAATGATACGGGGCAAATTGCCGCTTGTAATATCCACGATTTCCCACCCATCCCCGGCGGGGTACGCCGTGCGGCGGGTCAGCGTGTCAATGATATTGTTCAGCGTGTCGGAAAGCACCTGCAAATTGTGGTGCTTGCCGTTCAGCGCAAGTGTTAGGGGAATAAAGGCGTTCTTGTCATAGTACACTTCAAGCGGCGTTGACGGTGCAATTTCGCACGCCAAACCGTCACCCGTACCAAGTGCGCCCCTTGTAATTGACGCAAAATTGTCCATGCCGTCAATTAAATCCATGACCGCTTCAACGGCGGCATTTATTTTGCTTGTCATTTGTATAACCTCGTTATTGCTTGCGCTTGTCTGCCCCATTCGGCAAGGTGATTTTGTTTCGCAACCTCACACCAACGCCAACTTGCGTTCGGGTTTACATCCTTGTACGCCGTGGGGATTTCGTAATACTGCCGTGCCGCATATGGCGTTTGCCATATCAACAGCCCTTCTTTCAACCTGCTGTGTATGTACGAAGACATAATCAGCATCCCGGTGTCCTCTTTGCAATACATATTGCAATCCCGGAGAATTTGGGAACACAGCATTTCACGCCCGTTTTGCCAAGTGTTGTCAATTTTGGCTTTTATGCTGTTTTCGTTGATCTCAATGCGTACCGCCATCAAACCAACCCCACTTCGTAATGATGTAGGTTGTCCGTGTCATCCCGCAACGCATCAACCGAAAAGACGGTATATTCCACGCCACGCACAACAACCCGCATATCCCCAGCAAGTTTGTGCGCCGAATCAAACAGGGCGCACCAATCAAGGGCGGGGGTGCTAATGCGTGCATCAACAAACAGGATTGACCTTAGCACGCAATCCGTATTGCTCTGCGTTTTGCGGATTTCGTTGGTTGGTTGCAGGTGTACCCGCTTGACCGTGTATTGCGTGTATATCTGATTCTGATACCTGTCCACACCGGAACACACTTTGACGGTTGCGGCACTTCTCAAAATCTTTGACGGGATAGGTTTCAGCATTGCTTTACCACCAACCTTCCACGGTTGGCACTTGCGGGTTCATCAACCCGGTTTGCTCAAGGTATCCGATTGCAAGCGGAGAAATGCTTTCAAAAAGCTTGCCGCCGCCGCTTGCGCTTGCCTTGCCGTGTACGGTCACTTTTCCAACGGTAAAGCCCGCAGAAGCGGTTTCGTTTACGGAATCTGTGCCGTTTATCGCAAGGAAATCAACCTGTGCGCACACAGCCTTTTTGTATAGGGTTTGGTACAAGGCGGGAAGCTTTGCAATGGTTGCTTCGTCTGCCCAATGCGTGACCGCACCGATTATATCAGACGCACGGGCGCAAAGGGCGGGGAACGTTTGCGCATCGGCATCCGTTCCCCCGTAAACATTTGAATAAAATTCAAAAGTTACAACGCCCATGCTTTCACCCCGTTACGCTTTCACAACAAGGGTAGTATTGCCGCCGCTCACGCAGAACCCGGTCTGCTTGTTGACAAGGGCAACGGTGATATACTTCCCGGCGGTCATGCTTGCAATGGTCAGCGGGTTCGCACTCATGTCAACCCAAGTTTTGGTTGCATCCGGCACAGCACCATAAGTCAGCGTGACAGCCGCATCATTGACGCTATACTTCAGCGCAAGACCTTCCGCAACTTCACCAGTACCGAAAATGCCGTTTCCGGCGGCGGTCACAACGGTGTCACCCGCCGCACCCGTACCCGCAACGGAAGTGATGGTCAGAGAACCAAGGGACGGAGCGGCTCCAAGATGCGCATACACGCCCGCACCACGCTGTGCAAGCATGAACACATCGTAATAATACCGCTCGTAGTAAATGTCCTTGCCTTTGGTCTGCGCAGAACCGGGGGACATCATTGCCACATCATAAACGATGGGGGCGGCAATAGCGTCCGGGTCATACAGAACAAAATTGATCTGCTGTGCATTGCTGTTGTCAATTGCCCAACCATTGGTGAAGATGTAGGCGGTCTTCATCATGTCAGCCGGAACTTCCATGATTTCAACGCCGTCAAGACGGGCAATGTTCCGGTCAACGTCACGGATGCCGTTGGTCACCTCAATAAAGCGGGTCATCCCGGTTGCCTGTTTCAGCAGTTTATAAGCGGCGGGGGTGATCTTGCACCGCACCCGGTCACGGTTGACACGCTGATTGGTCATGTACTCAAGTGCCTTGTCCCACTCCGCAAGGATGGTGGCAGAAGTAAGGCTTTCGGTGGATGTGCCGCCGTGCGCACCCGCAAACCCGGCAAGTTTCATGCTCATGTAGGCATCCTGTTCCGGGATTTTGTGCTGTTCGTTGAAAACACGGGTGACATTGGCAATGGTCGCAACTTCGTTGGTTTCAACCACATCGAGCGGGTCAACAAGGGTGTCCCACTCTCTGTCCATCGTCAGCGTCATTGCTTGCCAATCAATGTCAAAATTGCGGGAGAAAGAACCGTCAATGCTGTCACGGTTCGCCGCCCGTGCGCCGGAGGTGGTCACAATCGGAATCATAACCGTTTTGCCGTTCAGCGGACGGAAACGGTAGGATTCGCCTTGATTCCACAGGTCAGCATAATAAGACAGATAGGGATAAGCGGTTTGAATCGCTCTGCCGTACTGTACGGCATAATTCAGATTAGCCATTTTGTTTCATTCCTTTCGTTATTTCTTCGCCGGGACAAAGCCCCAAGCATTTTGAAATGCCGCAACTGCCCCTTCTTCGCCTTTGGGCATACTGCCTTCGGGCTTTGCACCGAACTGCGGCTTTGGTGCGGGGTCTGCCTTTGCGGTGAAATATTCCTCATAATCCTTCCGCAAATCGGCAAGCTGTTCCGTCACGGGTTTCGCCCCGTCCGCACGGTCAATAAGGTCATAAACCCTGTCAAAGAATTTGGGCTTTACATCCGCATATTCCGCACTTGTCCTTGCGGCTTGCTTCGTTTTGTACCCGTCAAACTGCCCTTGAAGTTCCTTGTATTCGGGCGTTTCTTTGACATTTACGGGCTTTTGCTCTTTTGCCCATGCTTCTTGCGCTGTCTTGATTGCCGCATCCTGTGCCGCCTGTGCCGCCCCTTTGGTAACGTATCCGTCATCAAGCGCACGCCCGTACAGGCTGAAAATACTGTCAGCCCGTTCTTCCGGGGTTAGGTCACCATTGTTCAGAATGTCGGTCAACGCCTTGCGTGTAAAAATACCCGCCATGTTTTGCTCCCCCTTTTTACGGTCATTGGAGATTGACCGCTCTCCGTGTTTAACGCCCCGGCGGGCATGATGGTATGAAAAAAGGCAACGTGCGTTTGTTGCACATTGCCTATTTCATCTGAAAATGTTTATTTGTGCGTTTTAATTCAATAATCTGCACGTTTTGTGCAAATCTACGTGTTAAAACGCATTTATCTTGCGATTTATTCGCGTTTTTCGCAAGTTATTCGCAAGTTATTCGCAAGATGGTTGCAGCGCAAAGCGGCGCATATAGGGGTCGAACCTATACCTCCCGGGTCAAAGCCGGATGCGCTCCCGCTACGCTAATGCGCTATAAATGCGTTGCAACCTGTGCGCTTTACGCCTTGCGCTTGCGTGTGGTCTTTTTCGGCGTTTCCTGCGCCTTTTCGGGCTGTTCCTGCTCCCCTGTGTAGGTTTTCCTTGTCAGATACTCTACTGGCAGTTCTGCCCCGCAAATATCGCAGAAAATGTGGCAGTTCACGCTTTTGATTCTGTCATGCGTGCATCCCATACCAATTCCCCCTTTCATAAATCCCAAATGCCTTCTATGCTCTTGTTTATTATTGTTTAATCCATTTTCGTGGAATATGTTTTCCCTTTGAAAATCACATATAAAAACCTATTCGATTCCGTTTTGTTGATTGTAATGTTCTTCCCGTTCCGTCCATCAATTACGTTCAAATAATAAACAAGTTTTGTCATTGCTTCATATGGCGTTTGCGCATCAAAATAAAGCGTTATATTATCGTCTATGTTTTGAACCGCACGAATCATTTGAAAAACCTCTCTCTGTATGCGCTTCTTACTTTTTCTACATACTCCCTTGCCGAAGGTGATGTATTAAATAGGTTTTCTATTGCTTTATATGTTTCCGGGTAACGCTTTGCCATTGCTTCCGGTTGCCTTACAAATACACTAACAGACGTTGCAAACGCTTCTTCCGGATTATACTCTCCGTATACGCCTTCAAACGCCATAACCCTTTTATTGTATCGTCCCAACACGTTTCCGGGGTTTTCCATTATTATACGTTGCAGTTCCGGCGAACTGTTTGCAAGTTGGTGTCCCGCTTCATGTGATATAACAAAGTCCCAATCGTCACCAAGCCCGCCCGTTCTAACGTTTATTACTCCAGATGTGTTTGCGTCTGCCATCCATCCTTCAGAACGTGGGGTAACCTCTACAAAATCAACGCCGTGTTTTGAGAAGTCGTGCTTTATTGCAAATGTTTCTGCGCCGCCGGGGTTTGGTGCTTTCCATTCACTAATTGGCGCATCTGTTTTCACCATATTGAAAAGATCATCAATTGACAACCCGGAAGCCTTAAACGCCGCTTGTTGTTCTTCTGTGAAATTCATCCAAAACTCAACTTTGTTTTGTGCGCCAATTGCCGCACCCTTAAATTGTTCAATGTCCGTGCGCACTTCTGTAATGTTCGGTTTCATCTGCCCGAATGTATAACTCTGCTGTGCGCCGCCACCGGAATAGAACCCTTCAATCATTTCCTTTTGCTGTTGCTCAAATAATGCAACATCATAGGTTTTTGACGAAGGGAACTCCCGCTTTGTGTAAACGGCTTCCCGGTTTTGCCGCCTTGCACGTCCGGTTGCGTCACAAAAAGCGTCAATGTCATCATCCGTTTGCCGTATCTTTGCCCGCTGTACCTTTATCAAATCATCCGGCGCACCTTGCGCCTTCAGCATCAACAAGTCCCGCTTTTCCTCACGGATTTTGCGTTCAAGCCCCCGTTGCTGTTGGCTTTCTGCGTAGGTCTTTGCGTTTTCCTCTTCGCTCTGCCCGCCCTCACGGACAAGGGAAACGCCGGGGATGAACGGGGTAGGGTAGTGCTTGCAATTGATACCAAACAACCCGGCGGGTTCTCCGTAGCTTGTTGCGCTCTGTGCGTACACCTGCACTTCATACCCGTCAAGGTCAGCAACAACACGGGCATTGTCCGTGCTTGATATGACCTTGCTTTGCCACGGATAGCACAGCGGGCGTGCGCCGTTGTGATAACTCACTTGGTACAGATCATTGCCGAAGTTTTGATTGGTTTCCCAAACAGCCGCCCGCCCCGTGTTGAACATGGTTGTGCGGATATCCATTGCAACATAAGCTTCCGCACTCCATCTGTGTCCCCCGTGGTCAATGAAACCCGTGATTCCGTTCTGTTGCAAACGCTTGATTGCGTGCGCCGTTGCCGTGTTCCATGACGAAACACCCGTGACAACCTCACCCGCACCAATGTCAAGGGCGGTTTGCGTTGCCTGTACCCGTGCGGCAATATCTGCAACCGTTGCCCGGTATGCCGCTTGTGTACTCTCAAGCATGACCGTGTTCACAAGGTTCAGTTTGTTCGCCGCTTGCGTATAGTACAGATTGAACGCCCGGTATTGGTTTGGGGATACAACCGGGGTTTGTGGCGGCATGAAAATGCCCTTTTTGACAGCCTTCCACAACTCCGGGTTTACCGCTTGCACGCTGTCAATTATGACCTGCTCCAATGCGGCGTTCAAATACTTGTCCACGCCAACAAGGTTGCGCCGGATGATTGCCATTGTTTCCTTGTTGACCTGCCCCATTTGCGCCAACATATCCGCTTGATACGTGATCGAAGAACGGGGGAAATTGCGTGCGTCATAGTACGGGAAATAATGGGCAAGGTTTATCAAGATTTGATCTGTGACAGCCCCGTAAACCTCTGCCATTTCCCATGACATTGCATCAATAAATGCGGGGCGCATTGTTTACCCCCTATTCTGCCGTCCCGAAGATTGCAAGCGGGTCAACGTTGCCCGCCGCACCTTCTTGCTTGACCCGTGCAAGTTCCTCTTCCGCTTGCTCAGTGGTCAACCCCTGTCCATATTTTGGGTCTGTCAAGAAGGTGTATTTGCTGATAATGCCCGCACCAACAAGCATGACCCCTTCGTTGATATTGGTTTGCCTGTCTTGCGTGATACCGTCATCAAACGTTATTTGCACGTTGTACCCCGGTGCGGCAAGGCTTTCCACGGTCTGCCCGTTTTCGTCCGTCATGCCGTACAGGATGGCAACATCAACAATGTTGCGCACAAGGTGTTCGATTGCCGGACGGAGTTGGTTCTGCACGGTCTTGATTGTCTTGTAAGTCTTTGAGTTTTCGGAAACAACCTCTGTTGCGGTCTTCAATCCCGTGTGTTGATCGAAGGTAAACGTACCCGCCGAAAAACCCGTCTGCAAGCACAGGATTGACAGGAACGCATTAATTGCCGCAACGTGTTCTTCCACCCGCAATTCAACGCTGTTGTCCTGTATTTTAAGGTCATCCGGCGTGTCACTTGCAAGGGCTTCATATGTTTCGTCCGTTGCGTCAAAGTACCGCACAAGCGCACCCGTCTGCGGGTCAACCACGGAGCGCACAGCACGGGCGGGAACAATAATGCGCTTTTTGCCAAGCCGGAACTCCCGGACGAAGCTGTCATAGCAAATGTCCAAGGCGTGCAACGTTTCCAAGGCGTTGCCGTATATGCTCATGCCAAGCGGGCTGTTGTCATCAAGGTTGTTGGCAATAGGTGTGCGCCAATAGCTGAAAAGGCTTTCTTCAACAGGCACTTCGGTTATTTCGTCAAGGTACGGATAAATTTCCGCAAGGGGATACCGCACGCCAAGAATGTCTTGCGATTCACCCGGCGTTGTGCCTTTCTGCATTTCGGAGCGGTATAACTCGTTCGTAATCACATAGGTCAAGCCGTTCCACCTGTGCCATTCAAGGCGGGTGTAATAGTAACCATTCTTTGCAATACGTGACACGAACACCCCTTCCGTAACACGTGCATTGTCCCACGCAAGCGGGACAAATTGATCTGCCATGCAATAGCCGATCATGATTTTCCGGGTTTCGGGTATCTCATTTCCGTTTTCATCGTGCTTTGATTCTGCCCAAACCTTCAAGGCGTTGCCGCCCAACGCAAGTGCTTCTTCAATGCTTTCCTGCATCTTTTCCCGGAAAGCGTTGCACACAAGCACGCCTTGCACAAAGGCGTTCAGCGGGTCGGGGTTGTCATCGTCACTTTCCCGCCCGTCAATGCTCACGTTGACCGTGCATTCCTCACCCCACACAAGGGAAGCCATTTCGGCGCAAATGGCTTTTGCAACATTCATCCGGTACACTTCCCGGCGTGCCTTTGGGTCTGCAATGGTTGGGGCGGGTACAATGTGCCAAGCTTTGTAAAAGCCCTTCCAAAGCCATTTCCAAATGAATATTCCGAAATCATAAAACTGTTGAAAAGACGGCACGCCCGCAAGGTCAAACACGCTTTTGTATTCCCTTGCAAGCCCCGTACCTGCAACCGCTTTTTGCATCCCGCTTTTCCACCTTCTTTTCAAGTTATCCAACCATTGCATTATCCACCGTCACCGCCTTGCCCGTTTCGGCTTGCCGCACACAGCCCAATAAAGTAAACACCAAGGCACACCCCGGCAAAGAAAGCAGGTATCAACCACAATGCGGAAATCATCTGCCCCACCCCTCAATCAATACGGGAATGTCCCGTTCATACGCATATTCAAGCGCATCAAGGCTGTCAATGTTGGTTGTGCCGTTATCAAGCCGCACATCCTCTGTGACCTGTTTGCTGTCCCATATGGCACTTTTCAATGCGTCAATTGTCCATTTGCACCCGCTGTGTATCTTGAACCGCCCCGCACCCATAAGGATGCACAACGCCCGGATTCGGTCATTTATGGGCTTTTTAAGGGCGTTCCCAATGTTAACGGGCAAGTGTGCTTGCGCCGCCGCTGTTCGCAACCCGTTTATCAATGTTTGTTCTGCGCTGTCGCACCAAACATCCGTGACAAGCCAACGCATTTGACAGCGGCGCACAAAGTCAACAAAATCCGCTTGCAACTTGTTTGGGTTCAACGCTTCCTTTTCCCGGTACTCATCAAGCACCGCAATGCTGTTGCCGTACCTGCCCAAACAGCAAAAGGCGTGTGCGCTTGTGCCGCCGCCAAAGTCAACCCCAATGGTTGCCCGTTGCATCCGTGGCAGGTCATCAACAACAAAGCGTTCGGGTTGATCTGCGAACAATTGGTATATCAACCCTTCGGCAACCGCACGTTCACCAAGTATGTCCCGCCTGTACCAAACTGTGTTCGGGTCATACCTGCTTTCGATTTCCGCAATCCGTTCCGGCGTTATGGTTGCGTTGTCCTTGATTGTAAAGTGTTGATACAGATACCCGCCCGCAAGCCCTTGCGCCCGGTACTTGTCAATATAATCTTCGTATATTCGTGCCTTTGGGTTGCAAGGGTTCAAATCCCAAAGGGTGAACGGGTGCTGTGCGGCAATCTGCCGCCCGCTTGCCACTTTGACGAAGGAAATGCGGCTGTCCGTGCTGTCAAAGTGTTCGTTGATCTCTGTTGCAATCCAAAGCCCGTAACTGTTGCCAAGGATGCGTTTGTAGGCATCTGCCTTTGCGCCGCCAACGAAAATGACAATCTTTTCCCCGGTCTGTGTCTGTATGTACAGGGCTTCATTGTCCCGGTACTTGCCCCAACGGCAACGCCCCCGGAACAGGTTTTCAAGCCCAAAGCCGTTGCAAACGCCAATGTTCAATTTGGCGTTGCCAATTGTTGACCCGCTTGCAAGGTGATATTTGTCCGGCGTTTTCTCAAGGTACGCCGCCGCAATAATGCAATGGTCAATTGTTTTGCCGCTTCTGATTGCCCCTTCAGCAACGCACATCCGGTTGTGCAATGCGGCTTTGATGTATGCTTTATGCTTTGGGGAAAACTGCCCCCAAGGAATTGTTGCTGTTTTACTCATCTTTCAACAACTCCACAAGCGGGGAAAGGTCTTCCACATCAACATTGACCGCCGCTTCCATCTTTTCCCGCCATTGCTTCGGCTTGCGGTTCTTCAGCCAAAAGATTTGCGCCGTTGTGTCTGCGGGTACGTGCTTTGTAACCTTGCGCACGTGTTTTTTTGTCTTGCCGCCGCCAAGGTCTTCCACCTCTGTTATTGTTTCTTCGTAATCGTACCCCAACGCCCGCCGCAACAGGGCGTTTTCAACCTGTATGTCAACGGGTTCACGCCCTTTTTTTATGGATGCCGCAATTGCCGGGAACTTGGTCTTCCACTCTGTCAGCGTTGATATACCAATCCCCATGTTTTGACATATCTGCGGCTCCGTTAGCCCGTCCCTTGCCCAACCCGTCAACCGGGTCAAGCCGTCTTCGGTCAACCACTCTTCATATTTGCCTTTTCTGCCAATCGTCACCGCCCCCCATGCAACAGCGCAACAAAGCGGTCAAAATACGCCTTGTTGCAACTTGACAGTTCAATATATGTCTTGTTCTCTTCGGGGAAGGTATGGATTGCAAAATGGCTTTCGCCAAGCAGAAAAAGGCACGTATAACCAAACGGTTCAAAGTGATGTTCCACGCACCGCAACACATGGAACCCGGCGTTGTGGAGCATGGAATCAAACCGCATAAACAGGCTTTTCGGGTCTGTGTCGGTTATCCACTCATTAAAATTCCATATCTGCGCCGTCATCTCTTGCCACCTCAATTTCCGGGAACTCGTTCTTGATCTGCTTTGCATCCCCGTTGTAGAAAACAAGCACGTTTTGATGCACCTTCACAACCTTGCGGTGTTGCATATACTTGCCCGCACGCAACCGGGCTGTGCCAACGTTGTCCACCAACACAAGTTCGTTGTATAGCATCATGCCATTGCGCTTGAAGGTCTGCTTTATGTCATCGGGGAAACCGTAGTATGCGCCCGTCTTTTTGTCCCGCACATCACCACACACAACCACGGCAAAGCGGTTCGGCTTCAAGCACTTGATTGCGTTTGCAAAGGCTGTGTCAATGATTTCGTAGAACTCTGCGTAACTGCTTTGGTTGCTTGCATCGTTTGGCAGGTCAGAATACTTCTCAAGGTCAAAGTATGGCGGGCAGGAGAAGAACAGGTCTTGCGTTTCTGCGCCGATATGGTCAAGAACGTTGCGCCCGTCATCGCATATGTACTGCGCATCCAACCCGGCACAAGCCGCTTGGTTGAACTCTGCCTGTTCCTTGCGCAACTCAATGCCCGTGAAATGGTTGCCAAGGTGTGCGGAAACGTACCCGAAAACGGTATCACCTGCAAACACATCAAACGTGTTGCCCGCCCCCGGCATAAACCAACGGCACGCCAATTCCGACAATACAGGGTCAAGGATGCTTGCGTCAGCAAATGCGCCGCCGCTCCAGTTTTCCATCCCGCTATAAATGGCAACATCCCGTGCCTGTCCCTTGTCACCAATCTTTTCTTTCCACGCCTTTTTCCGCTCTTGCCAATACCCTTGCCGTGCGTCAAGCACGCTGAAAGGCGGGATAATAAAGCGGTCTGTCAGCGGAACAACATGGTCATCCTTTGGGCTGTCAACCTCTTTTGCAAGGTCATCAAAGCCGAATGCGGTCATATCAATGCCCGCAATGCTCAACGCCGCAAGCTCTTCTTCAAGCTTGCCAAAGTCCCACGGGCTTTCGTTGGTCTTGTTGTCTGCAAGCCGCAACGCCTGTGCTTCTTCCTCTGTCAGATTGTCAGCATAGACAACCGGAACGGTGTCAAGCATCAACTGTTTTGCCGCCATCAACCGCCCGTGTCCAATAATAACCACGTTGTCACGGTCAACAACAATCGGTTGTTGCCAACCGAAACGCTTGATTGATTCCGCAATGCGGTCAACCTGTTCCGGCGGGTGCGTTTTCGTGTTGTTCTCATACGGCACTAACGCCGCCGGGTTCATCTGTACTATTTCCACGCTTTGCCCTTTCGATTGACGGAAACGGTTGCCCGTTTACGATATACCCCCAAAGGTACGCCGTGACCACACCTCGCACATAATGGCGTACAACCCCGGCGCACACGGAGGTAAAATGTACGCCGCCACGCTGAATTGTGACCGTTAGAAGAAAACGAAGAACGGACACAAAAAAGGCGGGTCAGCCGCTCCCGCCTTTTTGCCCTTCCGGGCATTTTATACTTTATCACGCCCCGTGGTGCATTGTGGTGCAAACTTTTGTTCCGTTTTGTTGTTGTTTGATAATCTTGTTTTGCACCCATGCGAACAGAATTCTGCTTGCGTTGTGTACCTCTCCCAATAGCCGCACCGCCGTGCCGTCAACCCGCTTTCCTTATCCCAATGCACGCATTGATTGCAAAAGACAACGTGCCGCCATTGCGGGTCTGTCAGCAACTCTTCAACCATTTTTTGCGCCCACGGGTCAATATCAACCGCCGTTTTGATATGGTCAATCAATGATTGTACAGGCACCTTGTGTTCTGTCATTCCCACTTCACCGCCTGTCCACAATAACCACAGAAACGCTTATGTTTATCTCGTTCGATTCCATGCTTGCATTTTGGACAATCAGCAAACCACAGAATATTCCCATTTTTGGGTTTTTCGCGGACAATTACGCTTTGCGGTTCCTGTGCTTTTAATAGTGTCATGGCGCATTTTATATGTTCTATAATTTCTCTTTCGGTTTCATTGTAGCCAAGCCACGAAATATCCTCTTGAAATTTTTCGATTAACGTTGCATTATTCATTCCCACTTAACCTCCTTTCCGCACTTTGCACAGAATCCTGCCTTGTATGCAGGAATCAATTCACAACGGCAGTGCATCCCTGATGTAATAGAGTGATGGCAAGCACCGCACTCATACCAATTCGTCTGTGCGTTATAATGCGGTTTTACTGGTTCCTGCTCTTTCAGCACGGTAATTGTGTCCTCAATCATCTGTCCCATGCAGTATTCAGGTTCTTTGATTGCTCTGAACTCTCTTCCGTTACAAATCTCATACGGATTGCTGCCCCGGAATATCTCCCACGCTTTTATAAGCCTTTTGATATCAATCATTCCACTTCACCGCCTTTCCACACGGTTGTATCTCATAACACCGCCCGCCGTGATACTCGCACATCGGTACAAAAAGCCCTTTGAATTCAGGCATAACCTTTTCGGCAAGGTTGCACATCCTCTGTACAACCTCACGGGTTTCCGGGGAAGCTTTCATGCAAAGCCGCTTGTTTGCAAGGTTCAGCAAAGCTTCTGCGTTCAGCGTCACCCGCATTGTGACCGGGGTGTCCTGCGGGGCTTTGGTGCGGTCATAATCGTTTTGTCTGTCATTGCGTTGGCTTTGCACATAGGGTTGAAAACCCACGTGGTGACGCACCAAATGCACGGAAACCCAATAGGGAATATCCCGTATCACAAACGAGAACCGCAATTCCCGGATTGGGCTGTGCCGTGCAACCAACAGCCGCCGAACGAAATCGGATGTGGGCATGGTCTTTGCGTCTTTGCCCATCGTGCCAACCGTGCATTGTTTCATCCAAAGCAGGTCATCCGCAACCGGGTATTTCCTCAATTCGATTTCCATCTTCATCCCCCTTTTCTGCCGGGTGCTTGTCCCGAAACTTGTGCCGCCTGTTCTCTTCGCACCAAGTGCAACCGCCGTGATTGCGGCAACTCCTGAAAACAGCTTTTGCACCCGTGTACGGCTTTCGGTGTTCCTTGCCGTGCGCAACTGCTTTGTCAAGACTCATTCACACAGCCCCTTTGCCCGCATCCATTGCCACACCTGCCACAACGCACGCCCGTGGATAATGATTGTGTTGCGCTTTTCGTAGCAAATATCCGTTTGAATCTCTGCAAGGGTGCGCCCGTTGATATAGTGTTCAATCAAAACCGTCTGTTGCACCTCATCCGGCACGCTGTCAATTGCGTCCATGATCTCCCGCAACGCCGTTTGACATTCCCGCCGCTTGTCCTCAAGCATTGCGGTTGCGTCCATTGCGTTCACAACGGCGTTTGCCATCATTTCCCCGCCGCCGCTTGTCTGCACACAGATTTCTTTCAGCGCAACCGTTGTGTTCGTTGCATCCTCAAAAGCCGCACGGATTGCACGCTCAAGGGCGGCGCACTTGGCTTTCAATCCCCTGTACCGCATCAAGTATGCCTTTGCCGGGTTCTGTTTGTGTTCAATCATCGTCTTTTCCTCTTCGCCCGCAACCGTGCTTGTACAATTGCGTTTGTTACATCTTCGTGCGCATACCTGCGGGCGTTGGCAAGCGCACGCACCCGCACCCATTCTTGATATTCGGGGCAGGTGTCATGCGCATTGCCGCAACCACGCTTTCCGCACGTTTTACACGGGCATTCCATCAGAATGGCAGGTCATCCGGTTCAACGGCTTCCATGCCGCTTTCCGGGTCAACCTGCGGGGCGGGCTGTGCGGGCGTTGCCGCTTCCGCACGGCTTGACAGGAACTCCACATCTTCCGCAAGCACCCCAAGGCTTGCCCCGTGCTTGC
>Ga0247610_10000948_pt1 | contig 37908 bp, 33 predicted proteins | sample 174DNAGHGhighgp2_FD_193483 | JGI IMG/M metagenome (GOLD analysis project Ga0247610, IMG submission 193483) | Sheep rumen microbial communities from Palmerston North, Manawatu-Wanganui, New Zealand - 1742 DNA GHGhigh gp2 | ecosystem: Host-associated > Mammals > Digestive system > Stomach > Rumen...
GGGAGATCGAGATGCGTGTTAAAGACCTGAATTGTACAACCGATGAGGTGATTGACAAGATGGAACGCCTGCTGAACATGAGCGAACCTGACAGCGACTACCTCCACCTAAGCTTTTTCTGATTATGCAAGACAACGAAGATTACAATGTGAGGCTGGCCCGTTATATCTGGACTATCCTCACGAGCCAACCCATCATCCTTATGTCCTGGGGCGTTGATCTCAAGACAGTGAAGACGATTGAACTCGGACTGGAATTTCACGTGCAAGGCTTCAAACACCGGGGCCTAGTGAGAGTGACATTGAACGAAGGCTTGGATCTATTCGAGGTTTCACTGATTGACGAAAATGACAAAATCGTGAATACCATAGAATCCGTCCTTTGTGATAATCTCGTAGCTGTGATAGACGACGCTGTGGAGAAATGTGAGAATTATCAAGAACGCATTTCTCAAGAATATCAACTTATCACAGAAAACGAGTTATGTGAGAGCGACACCGGCCAACCAACCCAATGAGACCGGCTGAGTGTATTCAAATAATGGGTGTATTCAAAAAAGTCTGCAAGGGCCAATGAATACACCCTTTTTGTGTAACCATTTTTATCAAAGATTTATATGACGACACAACCAACCAAGAGGGCCGTGATCTATGCCCGTGTGAGTTCTGAGAATGACAGACAGGACACATCGCGACAAATCACAGACCTTCAAAAATTCAGCGAAGCCCAAAATATGGAAATCGTGAAGATCTACGAAGAGCACATATCAGGGGCAAAGAAGAATGAGGAAAGACAAGTGTTGACCGAGTGCTTAGACTATTGCACCGAGAACAACATCGATTACTTGTTATTATCTGAACTGAGCCGCCTGGGAAGATCAACGCTGCAAGTTTTGAAATCCCTGGAACGGCTGCATGAGGCTAAGGTTTCAGTTTACATACAGAACCTTGGCATCTACTCGCTTCAACCCAATGGCGAAGTGAACCCAATCGCGTCCATTCTTATCACCGTGCTTGCTGAGATGGGCAATATCGAGCGAGCCAACATCCAATACAGGCTCAACTCAGGACGTGCCCAATATGTGAGGAACGGTGGAAAACTCGGACGCAAAACCGGGACCATCAAGAGCGAGGATAAGAAACGAGAGGAATACAAGGAGGTCATATCGCTGCTGAAACGAGGCTACTCCATCAGAAACACAGCGAAACTCACCGGCTCCTCAATATCAACAGTACAACGCATTAAAAACCAATTTGTAAGATGATCAAGACAATTAAAGAATTATTGATTGAATGGTGGTACGAGAACAATACCACCAAAATGCCCATCCCCACAATCTACACTTATGAGGTAGAGGTGGATGGCAAGACAATCACCATCGAGAGCATGAGCAGAAGCAGGATGTATGTTCACTACAAGGCGAGAAGGAAATATCCCAACGCCAAGTACATCCGGGTATTAAAACGGATTCAGACTTATTGACCAAAGATTGAACGTTCCACGACATTGATGTGGTGTAATCATAGAGAATGGCTTTAACGCCATTTTCTTTTTCGCTCCAAAATCATGTTTACAAAATGGAGATTCGGGTATTATATGATGGAAACAAAAAATATAAACAACATAAACTCAAAAAACATGGAACAGATAAAATCAGTACTATTAGTTATCGTTCTTAGCTTTGTTTTTGTCACAGCTCAGGCGTATAACCGTCCAGAGTCGTACAACTATCAGCGAGGAGTAGAAGCAGTTCAAAACAAGAACTATTCAGAGGCGCTTGATTACCTGAATCGAGACCTGAATGAAAACCCCAAGAATGGCTATTCCTATTCGTGGATAGCTACGATGAGGTTTGAGAAGGGAGAGTATGGCAAGGCGTTAACGGCAGCTAACCAAGCCCTGAAATACTTGCCCAAGAAGGATACCGAGTATGTGTTATTCGGCCTGACAACAAGGGCAAAGGTATATCTAGCCCTCGGAGACACCGTCAAAGCGATGGATGATTACGCAACGGCCATACACACAGATCCCAAGAATGCAACTATTAGGGATTATCGTGCCCAGATTTATTATGAACAAAAGAAATATGATCTAGCAGATGCCGACTTCAAGAAAATGATTGAGTTGGAGCCTGGCAATGTTCTTGGTTACATGGGACTTGGCAGGAATGCCAACGATCAAGAGCGATGGGATGACGCTATCAAACTCTTCGATTATGTAACAAAACTGGCAAGTGACTACTCTTCTGGATATGCTTTTCGCGCCGAGTCATATCTTGGCCTTAAAAACTGGGATAAAGCCACCGATGATATCATCACGGCCATGTCTCTGGATTGGGACAGAAAAGCCGTGTCACTGATGAGCACGATTCAGGAACCTGCTTTATCAATTCTTCTCTCGAAGATTAAAGTGCAATCAGCAAAATCGCCCAGTGATGCCATGTGGCCATACCTCAGCGGGCTCATTCTTGAGGAAAACAAACAATACAAGAAGGCCATTCAAGCCTATTCCAATGCTAACGACATTGAAGTATCTCCGATAACCTATAGGCATATCGCCATGTGTTATACCGAATTGGGCAACTATGCCCAAGCGCTAGATAACATCAATCGAGCATTGAACATCGATACCACAGATATCAGCAATAAGATTTACAAAGCTGATATAGAATACGAATTAGGTAACGTTGAGTTGGCTATCACAGAATGGGACGAGATACTTAAGGAGTGTCCTGATTATGCCTGGGGATACTATCGTCGGGGATGGTATAAAGAATTCATTGAGGATTATGAGGGTGCCATTGAAGACCTGTCAATGTCAATTGTTCTTGACCCGTCATATATCTATGCCTACTTTGCTCGCGGAGATGTCTATGTGAAACAAGGGAAACAGGATTTAGCCGAAGCTGATTATAAAAAAGTCATTGAGTTCGGAAGCAGTCAAGACGAAAATGATTGCATCTTCTATGCCTATCAGGCATTAGGTCAAAACGACAAAGCCATCGAGGCATTGAATGCAGCTATCGCCCGTGACACAACCGATGCCGGCACCTATTATGATGCAGCATGCCTGTACTCAAGAATGAGGGACAAAGCTAATGCCTTAAAATACATGGAAAAAACTCTTGAACTGGGTCACCTTCGATTTGCTCATTTTGAATTGGATGACGATCTTAACTACATTCGCGATAGCGAGGAGTACAAACAACTCATTGAGAAGTATAAATCACAACAAGAGCAATGCCAGGAATCACCATCAGCCGAACCCTTGGTATCTTCTGAGATGAAAACTGGAGAGGTACCCTTTGTTAAAGAAGATGGAATCTGCAAAGTTAAGTGCCAGATTAATGGCTTGCCATTGCACTTCGTCTTCGATACCGGCGCTAGCGACGTGACCATCTCGCTGGTCGAAGCCAACTTCATGATGAAAAATGGTTACTTGACTGATAACGATGTCATCGGCAGTGAACGGTATGTTGATGCCAATGGAGACATAAGCGTTGGTACTGTGATCAACCTTAAGAGTGTCGATTTTGGAGATTTTAACCTCAAAAATGTCAGGGCCTCAGTAGTCCGAAACCAGAAAGCCCCTCTCCTACTCGGACAAAGTGTACTCGGCAGATTAGGACGAATTGAGATTGACAACCGAAGCAAGGTCCTGCGGATTTCAAATCCAGGGGAAAGCCGCTACTGATTTAGGTTTGAGGTTAATGACAACATCTAGATTGAGATCATCTTGAAATAACACCATTTTAGTGAAAATCCATTTTGTCAAGTAGAAAAATATCAATAAATTCGCAAGTTGTTAAAAATGAAACGACATGAAACGTATATTGGTAATTATATTGGGCCTCCTTAGCATGACCTCCGTCATAATTGCAGATGAGAAGGTGGATTCATTGGAGTATTATCTTGATCAAGCCTACGCAGACTATCTTGATAATAACTTCAACGAGGCTTGCAATTGTTATAGACACGCCCTTCGATTATATAGACAAAAGTTCGGCGATATCTCACAAGATACGATATATGCATCTAATGAAGGGGTATATGCGAATTTGTGTTATCAGATAGGGGACTACGAGACTGCAATTGAGTCAGGAATTGAAGTATTACAGATATACAAGACTTATGGAACAAACAATCTTCAGTATGCCAAATGCTTGAACAATCTCGCAGTGTTCTATGCATCTGTCGGCAATTACGATGATGCTATTGTGTTGATTTCAGAGGCTTTAGATATTAGAAAAAAACTGCTGGGATCAAACCATCCTGACTATGCTTTGTCATTGAATAACCTTGCAACATATCATGCCCATTTGGGTCACTTTAGGGAAGCTATTCAATTGACCTTGGAATCAATGGAAATCACAAAAGATGTTTTAGGTACAGAGCATCCTGATTATGTTAGGTCTTTGGGAAACTTGGCTGTATTCTATTCTGAACTAGGTAACTATAATGAAGCAATTAGGCTGGAAAAAGAGGCAACAGAAATCACGAAAAAGTATTTAGGCGCTAATCATCCTGTTTATGCTGTTTCATTGGATAACCTAGCTGCCTGTTACTCGTCTATTGGAAACTACAATGAAGCAATCAAGCTAGGAACGGAGGCCATGGAAATCTATAAAAGGGTACTTGGTACTGAACATCCAGATTATGCGGGGTCTCTTGCAAACCTTGCTAGTTACTATTCCTCCCTTGGTGACTACAACGAAGCCATACGGCTGGGAACAGAAGCATTGGAAATCAGAAAACGGGTGTTGGGCGTCGATCATCCCGATTATGCCTTGTCTTTGGGCAATCTAGCTTCATATTATGATATATTGGGTAACTACAATGAGGCCATAAATCTGGAGACTCAATCCTTGGAAATTAGAAAAAAGATTTTTGGCACAAATCACCCTGCTTATGCCTTGTCTTTGGGAAACTTAGCGTCGTATTATGCAAATCTTGGGAACTACGATGAAGCTATCCGTTTAAGTGCCAAATCATTGGGAATCAAAAAGATAGTATATGGAGAGAACCATCCTGATTATGCTACGACTTTGAACAACCTGGCAACTTATTATGACGAACTTGACAATTATGATGAAGCTATCCGATTGGAAAAACAGGCATTGGAAATCAGAAAGTATGTGTTTGGAGCTGAACATCCTGATTATGCTGGCTCTTTGGGGAATTTAGCTGGAATGTATTCTGATCTAGGTAACTATGACGAGGCAATTAAATTAGGTACAGAGGCATTAGAAATCAGAAAAAATGCGTTGGGCACGGAACACCCTGATTATGCTTTGTCATTGGGGAATCTAGCAACATATTATGCCCATCTAGGGCATTTTAATGAAGCAATTCGCTTGGAGACAGAGACGATGGAAATCACAAAAAGAATATTTGGTAAAGAGCATCCTTCTTATGCACTATCATTGGACAATCTAGCTGGTTATTATTCTGATTTAGGCAATTACAGTGAAGCGATTCCATTATTATATGAATACGTGTCCATCATTCGTAAAAACGTATTGAGAACTTTCTCTGGTTTGACTTCAAATGAACGCCCATTGTATTGGAATAAATTTAGTTATGCACTAAACCAGCGAATTCCTGGCGTCATTATACATTCCGGAATGTCAAATGCAGCAGCAATGCTCTATGACCACACGGCGTTATTCGCCAAGGGCTTACTGCTATCAACGGTGCTAGAGATGGCCAAGCTCATTCAGGAAAGCGGAGATGAAGAAGCCATCCGAATGTATTCAGAACTTCGAAAGAATCGCCAAATATTGACTGCTCAATATTCCAAAGCCATTGCAGAACGTCAATTTGATTGTGATTCACTTGAGAACGCTACATCGGCATTGGGGCGACAACTGATGGCTCGAGTCAAGGAATTTGGGGACTATTCTCGCAATTTAAGCATTACATGGAAGGATGTGCAGAACAAACTTGGAAATAACGATATCGCTATCGAATTCCTTTCATATTGTGATGAGGACGGGAAAACAGCCTATGCCGCATTGACACTTTGCAAAAGTGATAAGGATCCTGTCCTGACACCTTTATTTGGTGAGCAAGAATTGCTTGACGCATCGGGAGAAGACGGAACGTACCATTCCTTTAGAGCTGATTCTTTGATATGGGCACCTCTTACATCTCGACTTGATGGTAAGTCAAGAGTCTATTTCTCTGCTTCCGGTATGCTACATAATATCGGTATCGAATATCTTCCAAGCATGGAAGGCAAGCATAGTTATCGACTCTCCTCGACGAGGGAATTGGTAACTAAAGATAAGGATATCGAGATGACAACAGCCACCATCTATGGTGGAATAGACTATGATGCGTCTTCCAAGGAACTGATGGAAGCCAATCATGGGTTCGCCATTCCTCCCTCACATGGCGCCAATTCCAATATGACAGTTCACCGCTCACTCGAAGGCTCATCGTTGCGTGCCGGCTGTGGACGACTCGAGGGATCCCGAAGAGAGTCGGAATTCATTTCAAAATCACTTAAAGAAAAAGGAATCATCACTTTTGAGTATCATGACAGTAGCGGCACGGAAGAATCTTTCAAGGCCCTTTCGGGTCACAGCACCTCACTGCTTCATATCGGTACACACGGTTTCTATTGGACTCCAGACGAGGCGGAACAGCAGAAACAAATGTTGAATAACCTGAGGTTTCTAGGAGAGAATGACAGGAGGGCCCAGGCTGAAGATAAAGCTTTGTTACGTTCTGGACTGATGATGGCGGGATGCAACCGGGTATTCAACAACGAAACTTTACCAGACAGCCTCGACGACGGAGTCCTCACGGCCAAGGAAATATCCCAGTTGGATTTAAGGGGACTGAATCTTGTCGTGCTATCAGCATGCGAGACGGCGTTAGGGGATATCAGCAGCAGTGAAGGTGTGTTTGGACTCCAACGAGCTTTCAAGAAAGCCGGTGCACAGTCCATCATGATGAGCCTGTGGAAGGTTGATGATCTTGTAACAGAGAACATGATGAAGTTATTCTACACCCATCTGGTCCAAGGCGAGCCTGTCCGCCTGTCATTCACTGCAGCCCAACAAGAACTACGAGCAATTGACCCAGACCCTCGCCACTGGGCCGCCTTCATCCTGATGGATGCTTTGGATTGATCTGTCATCGCGAACAGCCCAACAAGCTTAAATTCTTTATGTTTACTTTTTTAGACCTATTGTATAAAAGAATACAATAGAGCGTTTTCTCGCTCTGTAATGAGCAATGACTAATCAATTAAATAAAAGAATTATGAAACGTTACATTTTTGCAAGCTTATTAATTGTATTCCTGGGTTGTTTCAATGTATCAGCAGAGTCCAACAGGGATTATGTGAAGAAATCCATCAAGTCATGGGGCAGCGCAAGAAATGTTGCTATCACTCGTTATGGTGGCGATGTCGCTCTATACGGTAAAAACGGATATTCGTGTAGTGGTGTACCTGTCGGATTGAAGGATGCGTTGAAATCTTTGCATGACAAAGGCGAGTTCATTGACGATGTCCAGCTGACCGATAATGGACGCTGGCTGGTGCTCTACGGCACAAATGGCTTTATTTGGAACAACTTGCCCTACTCGCTTGAGCGGAAACTCAGGGAATACAATTCAAACGGTGAGATCGTCACCTCGGTGACATTTAATGATGCCGGAGACTGGATTATCATTTCAACGGAACACGTCGCCGCATCTACAACAGAGATATATGGTTGGATTGAGGACGGCATGTACCAATTTGGCCAACTATGGGCAGCACACATCACTGACGATGGTTTGGCACTATGCTATGCAGAAGGTTACAAGTTCTTGGGAAATGTACCTTATAGGCTGAAAGACAAATTGTCAAGCTCAAAATTGAATGTTTTCCGTATTAAGTTCCTGAGTGACGGATCGTATTTCTTTGCAGACAGGAATGGTTACTATTCCTACTACATGTAATCGACAATGAGTCATACTACACAAATACCGCCCTGTTAAACCCGGGGCGGTATTATTTTGCTTAAAGATGGTGCATTGGTTATTCTATTCCGAGGCACCATTTTGCCTCATCAGTGAGGTAATCCCTCAAGCGATTATAAGGGATGGTGAAGTGGTACATGCCAGCGGCATAGCAGGCTATCTCGTATGGCTGGTAAGAGAACACCACACCTTCGTCGGTGAGGGCTGGATTGGGCAGGAGATACTCTTTTGCATCGTACCATTCTACGTCTAAATGGTGAGTGTATCGATAAATATTGGCATTCCAACTCATATACTCGGGGTCGGACTCGGCAATGTGTTCCAGCATCTTCACGATTTGTCCTGCGCTGCCAGGCTTGAAAATGTAGTTCCAGTCGATCGGCCGACCGTGGATGGGGTCATAAGAAACCATCTGGAGCGTATAATAACCATGGGCTCCATTGCGGTTCTCATTGGTTGCCATCTGATAGGTCACAAACCTGCCGTTGGAGTACTTTGCCCTCAGGCTAAAGCTGGAGTAGTATCGTCGTTCCCACCAGTCACCGTCATTCTCAATCATCGGTTTCACGTCATTTGTGAAATAGCGGGTCATGTAGTCATATACGGCAATGCGGTCATCTATAGAACCCTGGTACTTACTGCGGTTCTTCCAATAGTAAGCAGCAAAATGAGGAGACAACAGAAGGGTATCAGGTCCGCTGATGATCGCAAGGACGATATCGTTGAGCCAACGGTTCAGGAGCCGACCATTGGGTACCGATGCCGTGGGCACATCCACCTCAAAGTCACAAACGACGCTAATCTTATCGGTAATATCTTCCTGATGTCTCATGCTGCAGCGCTTAAATCCAGGCAAGACCCTTGTGCTCAGTTGCGTCAATCGGTTAACGCTGGCTGTATCCGAGAAATCAACGGTCAGTTTCTTGTCTCCAACTTGAATGATTTTAGTAAACGGTCCCATGTCTTTGTCGGCATAGAACATAGCTGGATCATCGGCCAGCACTTTGCCTTGAGAGTAGATCACCGATCGGTCTGCCCCATCCCAGGCAATGATGACGGGGATGCCCTTGACAACGCACAGGGTGTCAGGAAACCAGTCGCCATCCGTCAAGATGCGGTCCAACGGCTGCGGAACGATTGCTTGAGCATAGATGCTGTCAAATGGATCATCCACCCAAGCCGTGTCTGGCTCACCCGTGAAGCCATCATTGATAACTTGCAGTTTGTCGCTTGCCTTGATTCCACACAGCACGACAGTCACCAACACAGTGATGGCCATCGTCAAAATGAAATGTCTCTTGCTCATATCATGAGAATTGAGTATGTCAAGAATATCAGAAGAAAACCCTGAACACGCTGCCCAATATGCCGTTCAGCCAATCAGGGAAGATCCAGAAGAACAGGACAATGAAAATGATTCCTATCGTGGTGCAAACTTTGGTGAAACCTTGCGACGGCTTCTTGTCGGTTATCATTTCGTAGAGAGCAAACAGAACGGAACCACCGTCAAGAGGATAAACAGGCAAAAAGTTCAGTACGGCCAGTAAAAGAGACAGTACCACTAATGGCCAGCAAATATCATAGTATTCAGTGGGCATATATGGCAAGGCCAGGTAAATGATGAAAAATGTAGCAAAATTAAACAACACACCTGCCGCCGAAATCAGCAATCGTTGCCATGCAGGCTTGTCATCGATATAGGGTGACGCGGCAACCGTGTATTCTTCAGGAACATTATCCTGTTCTTGATAATACCATTGTTTTTTCTCCTCCTCTTCTAATTCACGTGACCTAAACATAGTAAGTCCGCCCAATGGTAGGACACCCAAGCTCCAAGTGATATTTCGCCAGGAGCTGCCCAAAGGGTCATGTTTGGGCTTATAATTTACAAACGGGAGAAAGAAGACCTGCATGCCCTTAACATGGCAGCCAAAGGACTTGCCAATCACCACATGTCCCAGTTCATGAATGATTATAACGATGGCCAAATAGAGGTAGAAAAACCAATCAGTAGCAAATCCATTATTACCGAGAGACCACCAAAGGACAATAGCCACTCCAAACAGAAGATTCGTCCAGTTGAAAGTAAAACCATCCTGAGGCTTTTCGTCATCATAGATATCTGTAGATGGTTGTGTCGGCCCCATGTAAACATCCGTCATCTTGTCATTCTGCTCTTCAACAGGCACATGGTTGTCCTCAACGGGAAGATTGTTCATTTCATTCTCGCTCATATTAGTGTATGTGTTAGATGGTTAAAGATTATATATAATGGCTATCTGTGATTATTCTTCCTCAATATAGTCATGAGAGATACTTCTCAATTCAGAATTGCTGAATCCAATAACAATTTCCTTTCCGGTGGTCTTGCCACGGTACACATAACGTAGTGCCTTGTTGGTCCGGCACACTAGTGTCAAAAACTCTTTGGATGTGGAAGTGGACGATGTCATTTCATAACCCAGTTCCTTCTTGAGGTTTTCCTTTATCTCATCCCTCACGGCACTCATTGTTGACATATTGACCTGCTCATCGTCAACTTCATAAATATATGAAACTGCGCCTTCTTTTTGATCAAGTGAAATGAGTGTTGTCGCCTCATCAACCGTCATGGGTAGCATAGAGTTCGTAATCTGAACCTCCCAATCCAAGACTTCATTCTTCGTAGCAGGTTTTTCTACAACTTGTTTAATTTCATCGTTAGCCAAGAGGACTGAAATCGTTGCCTTGGTTTTAGATCCTTTGTAATTTGCCATGAATCCATAGCCGGCCCGAATGAGCAGATTACCGAATTCTTCTTTTGAATTGAAAAAGGATTCAGCAAGATGCCGCTTTGTCATCTCTGATTGATTCTTCAAATGATCAAGCTTGATGGTCTCTTCGTCATAGACATAATCTACCACCAGGTTGCCATCCTCTATCTTGGCACCGATGCATGTGGCAAAGTCATACTTGATCGGGCATTGGCGATTCAGTTCAATTGTCATCTTTTTCAAATCCATCTTCGCCTTGTGGTCTCCACAGGAAGGCAGGGTAAATAACAGAGAACTGAGACCCAGTAATACAATGATCTTCTTCATAATGTTTATTATTATATAGTTGTACTTGTATTTCATTTTTCAACAGTGTTATAGAATTTAAGAGAATTCAAAATAGTGTCCAATGGAATGTTCGTGCCACGGGTCGAAAAGGCCGTAATAATGCACAATTTTTCGGTGGTTTGATCTTGAACGGCGATAAAGTTCCAGATAAGAGTATTGATGTTCTTACCAGAGAGTTGCGCCTTGCGTTTAAAGATTCGCCGCTCACTGGTCGATTCATCGTCTACTGAAACTATCGTCTCATTCAAGCCTGAAGCCCAGTCTGGTTTCCAATCTCCAGCAATTTCAGCAAACTCGGCTCCGGTAAATTCAGGGTTATCGACGAAACTACAAACTATAATCTCCCATGGTGCGCTACGCCCTTCAATGTGATATGAAAAATCCCCTTTCGGCAACTCATCGTCGTTCAAAATCTTGCTTATTTTTGAGTTACGTGGCTTTTTAAAGATAACCCGGCCATCAGTCAACTCATCTTCTTCAAGAAGAGATGATTCAATCAGATATTTTGTCGGATTGTACTCTGCCATCGCCTGACGTTCTCGCTCTGCCATACGCTCGTCCTCGCGCTGCTGATATTTGCTCATGCCTGTGCAACCAACAGCACAAATAAACAGCATCGCTCCAATACCATAGAAAACCAGATTGTTGAAGACGTTTTTACTTTTCATCATTATTTATCGTTTTAATAGTTGATTTTTCTTTGCAAATATAATTAAAAACACTGATGTTGGCAATTGCTTTTCTGCAAAACCTATGTGTTTTATTCACATATACCCTATCTCCAAAAAGGTAAACACCTAAAGCCTTTTATTTGCTTTCTATGCTATATTAAAAGAACAAATGTTACTTTTTTGTGCATTTAAAGAATTATTCCGATATTTGCATTTGAATGGTGAAGAATTCCATGTTACTTGTTTTCAGTAAAATGCCGAATACACTTCATCTATAGTAATCTGTGAATGTCTAAGTCTAAACGGATCAATAATGGAAATAAAAGTTGACAGGAATATCTTTCCAGATGAGTGTATATCTAAAGTTGTATATTGGCTTTCTAGCAAATACACAATAACTAGACGACTCGAGTATGACAATATTGAGGTCATTAGTTTTAAGGCTATGGCTGGACAAATAGATGTAGGTAGACTTGAGGCCATATTCTTTCAAAAGCTCAATGACTTTAAGTTAAGGCAGATTGTCGAAGATGAAACACACGATATAAGAACCATTCTTTACGCTAAGGCGTTTGAAAAATACGTAGATTAAACATGTATTATCTACTCCCATTTAATTTTATCGTAATTGATAATCAGGACGTTCTCATTAATGAGTTGGGTGATTTACTGGTCACCCCACAAGGAACTGCGGAATCCCTCATTACTCATCGTTTAGAGGAAAGAACTGATATCTATAAATCACTGGTTTCGAATTATTTTATCACAGAAAGGCCTATTCCATCCACATTTGATGTCTATGCTGAACGTTTAGCCGAGAAAAAGAGGTTTTTAGACGATAAGACATCACTGCATCTTTTTGTAATAACACTTAGGTGTAATCAACATTGCAGCTATTGTCAAGCGAGTAGCATAGACGGCTCAAATACACATGTAACAATGACAAAACATTGCATGGGAAAAGCTGTAGACCTCATGTTTGAGTCACCATCAGGACATCTCACAATGGAATTTCAAGGAGGCGAACCTTCTTTAGAGCCGGACTTACTTAAATATGGTATTGAATATGCCTTACAAAAAAATGAGGTCGAAAAGCGTAGACTAACCTTTGTTTTATGCACAAACTGCATTGATATTTCTAATGACGTGATAAGTCTGTGCAAACAATATGACGTCCTTATTAGCACATCTCTTGATGGTCCAGAATGGCTCCATAATGCCAACAGAGGTAAAAACGACAGCTACCAGAAAGTCAAGAAAGGTATTTCTATGGTTAGGGACATTCTTGGCCATGATAAAGTTTCAGCGCTCATGACGACGTCGGAGCTGTCATTGCAATACCCTCGTGAAATCATTGATGAATATGTCAACCTCGGATTTCATGATATTTTCTTGAGAAGCCTCAACCCATACGGGCTTGCCAAAGATAATAAAAATTGGGGTGAATACACGCAAAAGTTTATCTCCTTTTATAAAGAAGCACTGGATTATATCATTGAATTGAACAAAAACGGGCTATTTATTAGAGAAAACTTTGCAACTATTATTTTACGCAAGATCTTGACTCCTTGGAATTCAGGATTTGTGGATTTGCAGTCTCCTGCTGGTATCGTAAATTCCGTCATTGCTTATAATTATGATGGCAATGTTTACGCTTCAGACGAATCTAGAATGCTAATCGAGCATGGTGATTCAACATTCCGTTTAGGCAATATTGATGACGATTATGATAGCTTGTTTTTTAGCAGGAAGACGAAACACTTGGCTGAAGTATGGAATAATGAGACTTTAGCTGGTTGCTCATCTTGCCCCTTCAAAGTCTATTGCGGTGCCGATCCAGTGAGGAATCATTCGACCCAGGCCGATATGTACGGATTTAGGCCAACTTCCCTTTTTTGTAAAAAGAACTCCTCAATCATTCATCATCTAATAAGACTGATCGTAACAAGACGCTCTGAAGTTATTCCTATTTTCATGTCATGGATTCGATAATAGATAAAGTATTAAGCAATTTATCTAGTGATAATGTGGTTTTTGTTACTGAACAATGCAACAATAACTGCCTTATGTGTTGTCAACCTCCTAAAATGCACGATGACATTGATGAGTTCTACAAGGTTAATGTTAGAAGGATTATATCCGCATCTAAGAATATCAAATACATAGGCATTACGGGTGGAGAGCCTACATTATTAGGGGATAAACTAATCCAATTAATTCAATTAATTCGAAAAGAGCTTCCTGATACTCTGATACATATCTTGACCAATGGGCGTTTGTTTTCTGATGCGGATTTCGCTTCAAGTGTAGTGAGATCTGGTGATGGGATGCTGTCATTTGGGGTTCCTATTCATTCAGACTATGAAAATGACCACAACACAATTGCGGGCAATAAAAACGCATTTGCAGAAACAATTTATGGGTTATACAACCTTGCAATGAATGCTGCACCAATAGAGATTCGAATTGTTATAAACAAAAAGAACTACCAACGTTTACCTAATATCAGCCAGTTTATTCTTAAAAATCTTTCCTTTGTTAGCTGGGTTTCATTTATGGGGATGGAACGGATTGGATTTGCAGAGTCTCGAGCCGATTCAATATGGATAGAGCCTATCTCATATAAATCATATCTGACGGATGCATGTGACCTATTATCAATAACCGGATATGATGTTCGAATATATAACATCCCGTTATGCCTGCTTCCCGTTAAGGCTTATCACTATACATATCAAAGTATCTCAGAGTGGAAAAAATACTATTTGTCCGACTGCAACGATTGCGTGATGAAAGAGAATTGTTGTGGCCTTTTTTCAACTTCATCCAAACCATACATCGGGATAAAGCCTATATTGAATCCAGAATAACAAAAGCCGCCCAATAGTGTGGAGCTTGGTATTGACTATATGTTGTCCGTAAATATTGTTGTGCGTTTGACAATGCTGTTTGCTGTGCTTCGCCCTTGATAAGATTTCGATAAAATTCTTCCATTAACAATCGGGTCGCCTCATCATCAACACTCCACAAACTCATAACAATCGTATGTACTCCAGCTTTTTTAAAACCACGTTGGAGCCCAAATACCCCTTCACCTGAAATCTCACCAAGACCAGTTTGACAAGCTGAAAGTACCACCAAATCAACATTTCTCAGGTCTAAAAAAGCAATTTCACTAGCAGTCAAAATGCCATCTTCTTGCCCTTGTTTTTTTATTTTATCCCTAATAACTTCATTGGCTCCAGCCAGAATTAATCCTGATCGGCTTAAAGACATATCTTCAAATCCTTTGTTTGTTATTATGGGCAACAAAACATTAACGCTTTTTCTGAAATCAGCATCTTGTTCTGTCCAGTAAAACCCATGCGTTGCAATGTGCAGGATATTAATGTGCTGGCCTGACATTAACTTAAATGCTGACTCGGTAGCCTTATCATGGATGTAAAGGTATGTAATAATACTATCCTGTGCTAGAATTCCATCAATAGTCAAAACCTCTGTTTCGGTAGCGGGCAAATCATCATAACCACTTCTGGATAACGATGAGCCCCTGATAATAGGTTCAATCTCATATTGAGTGACGAGCTCCTCTATACCATTCTCTTTTGTGCTCATGGAATCATATGCTATACCACCGAATAATGAAGCGCTACTTCGTTCATTATTTATGTTCTTTCGGATCAATTGTCTAGTTGATGATAGTCTAAATAGTTGAAGAGATTCACTGTGCCCATCAATATTTCCAGCCAGGTTCTCTATCGGTATATTGTGAATCATTCCCACAGGAGAGAAAAAAATAGCATGTATACTCTCGCTATCAGATGTGAGTGGTTGAATCAATTTATGATAAAAAGAACTACCCCATTCATTAGAATACTTATCTTCGTTGTATAGGGCCATAATACTGTCCTCTGGGCACAACGAGATGTAATTGGGATAATCTGATTCAGATGAAAGAATTAGAGCAGCATATTGAACGACATTATACTTGTCCTTAAAACGTAGATACTCAACTGCTATTTCACCCTTCGCCAATGCGCTCTTAACATTGATCCAGTTTGTTGAGAGATTTGATGTATAATCTCCATATACTTTAGATCCTTCAATTAAACTCTTTTCGGTGCTTGAAATAATCATATTTAAAGAGTCCAATGATTCTTTTGATAATAGATTCTGTTCCTGTTGCCTTTGAAGAGACTGTTTTAACTCATATAACTCATCAAAGACATTGAGCATTAGAGTATCATTGCTCTCTGCCAGTAAATCGCGAAGCGCCAGTTCTGCATTTAAGAGCAATCCTTTTCTCAACAATTCGCTATCGTACAAAACTGTTGTCATCTTATTAGTCGGCGCCTGGTGGACGATACTTGGTAACATATCAGAGAACCAATTCTCATATAGTCCCCATAATTGTTGACGCTCATAGCTAGTGAGGAACCTAAAATTATCAAGCACAATGTCTTTATAAACCCGAGTAGCTTCTTCTGCAAAATCCTCTGCTTTATCAATCATTTGAGAATCAGCATATGCTTTCGCTAATCGACTTATGCAATATGCGTAAGCCGGATTGTTCGTCCCAACAGTTTTGGAATATAACCCTTTAGATAATTCAAGGCATGACAATGTGCTGTCAATGTTGCCATCCTGATCATAATAATCCGCAAGGGTTATTAAGGCCATACAGTAGTCGGGAGATAACTCTCCAACAACAGTTTTATATATTTTCAGTACCTCTTTTTCTAATTCTATGGCTAAATTAACGCTGCCTATAAGGCTGTTATAATAAGCGTAGTTATTCAAACTGATCGCATAATCTGGATTTTCCTTACCAAATAATTGCTCTTTGATATCCAGCGCCTCTTTAATGGTGCTGATGGCTTGTTCAATATTTCCTGTTTTATAATAATAGTTAGCAATAATTGTCAAGGCCATTGCATAATCGGGATGTTTTTTCCCATACATGCTATCCCATAAATCAAGGGCTTCATGCTCTATTTGGAGAGATTGTTCTGTGCGCCCTGATTTATCGTAATAATCGGCTAGGTTATTAAGCCCAGTTGCATAATTTTCTTCCTTTCGGCCGAAATAGTGTTCATATATTGAAAGAACTTTGTTTTGGAGCTCAATGCAATACTGGTATTGCCCAATTTCCATGTAATATCGAGCAAGGTTGTTAAGGATAAGTGCTGATTCTGGATGGATCTCGCCATAAATTGACTGTCGAATCTTCAATGCTTCTTCGCCAAGTTTAATCGCCTCGTGATAATTACCCCGTGCTTGTTCCAGATTTGCCTTCACATTCAAGGTTGTTGCATATAATGCGTTATCACCTTGACTGCAAAGAGAAATAGCCTCGTTACAGACATCAATACCATCGGAGATCTGACCCAATTTTAATAGATAGTCGGCATAATCATTCATGGCCATTATCACTAATGGCAAATTGACATAATCAGATTTTTTTGATTCGTTAATTACGACTTGAATTGTTTTACATGCTTCAGGATATAGACCTCGAAAAGACTGGTAATTTGATATTTTACACAGTGTTTGGAGCCTCAGGTCAATCTCGTTTCTGTCTGAGTAAATTTGGGCAGCCGTTTGTGCATACGTTATTGCTTCCCTGAATCTTCCGGCCAATGATTCTTCTGATGATAGCAACACTAAGGCATCTGCATATTCTAATGATGTGGATCCGTAATATGAACAAACTATTTCTGAAATTTCTTTTCTGATTTCTATATTATCATCTATCCGATGTAATGCTTCGCAGACGAATGCGTATTCCTCAAATATGCCCGAATAAAAAATATGGATATGACCAAATGTGCTTCTTATTAAAGTTATACATTCTTGATAAAGAGGGAACGCCGATTCGTACTCTTTATTTTCAAAATATGATGTAGCAAGCGTATATATTGAATCTATTTGGATTGTTTTGTTTTTGTCAATAGGGGTCTCAAGGTAATACTCTGAAACCTCTTCAGCCATTTCACTTTGCCCGAGAAGGAAATAGCAATGAGCAAGCCATAATGAAGAATACTCATTTCGAATGATATGCTCTTCTGACGCATGATCAAGTTCCACACAACGAGTGAAATGATCTATTGCTGCGAGATAATTCTTTTCCTGATAGCAAGATATGCCTTTTGAGTACTCCAAGTCCGACTCAAGAATCTCGCCATCGGCATATACTGGAGATACTGCGAAGCATGCAAAAAGGATAATATGTGATAACCACCTTAACCACATTACTATCAATGTTATCCTACTTCTTTTTCATTCCTCTCAACTTATCAACAAAAATCTTTGTTACAACGCCGTCTTCTGTCATTTTAAGCTTTTTTTGGACGGCCTTGACAGCCGATTCTATTTCGCTATCAAACAATGTGTAGCCACTCTTTTTCTTCGCTTTGTGATTTTTCAAGAGATTCTGTCCTTGAAGAAGAGAGATAAGTTCGTCGACATCTTTTCCGTAATCACCTTTTTTGAGGCTCGTGTCGCCTAATTTATAAGAGCCTGCTTTATGCGAAGAACGAGGAATGGACTCGCTATCTCTCGTTATCCCAGATGAAGAATAAGCACTATTGACGCTTGTGCTTGTTTGAGGTGTTCCACCTCCAGTAACTGCAGAAAAGTGTGATGAATGAGATGAGTGTGATGAATGAGATGAGTGTGAGTAGTGTTGGGCTATGTGCATCAACCGTCCAGACTGACACACCCTGATGACATTATGAAATGGTCTTCTCTTAGTCAGCCCTCTTATGATTTCATCCTTATCATCCCATATGCTAGTATCCAATTCAATGGTCTTTGCATTCGTTGAGTGGTTAGTAAATGCGGCAAGGGCCGAAAGCAATATGTATTGTATAATGTTCATGCCTATTTGGTAACACTGCTTCGTAAAAATCCATCTTGCAAAATTCGGGAAAAATCTTGAAGTATGCAAGAAACTACAGATAAATCTATTTGTTCCAACTTACCTGGAAGACTATTAACTAACTTTTCTTGGAGGTTCGTGGTATATGATTAATTGCAATCCGCCATGATAATTAAAAATTCAAAGGAATGTTTACCTTTTTCGGCATGTCGTATAAAGAGTCGAACAAACAATTAAAAACTATAAAAATAATTTGACATGACAAATAGTATCACAAACAACAAGCATCTTGATGCCGAGGTTGTACACATGCCGATTACCGAGGCCAATGATGGGATGAAAAAGCCCACCGAGACTTATCAACAGTGGGGAACTCGCAGAGCCGGGATGACAAATGCTTCTCCCGTTGCGCTGCAGCCGGCCTTGAATTCTGTAGTGCAGGACATCAAGTTAAAGCAGGCTCAGGATGAACGGGCTCAGGAAGATTATAAAGCTGGTGTACAGGCTGAAATTGAATCTCATGAGAATGACATCGCTTCTACGAATGACAAGATTGCGAACCATCGAAACAAGATTGCTTCGTTGAACGCTTCCATTCAAGATCTTAAGAAGCGTATCAAAGACGCTCTGAAAGAAAACAGGACATTGGCTAAGGTCTATTTTTCCATAGGTGCGGTAATCAACTTTTTCTTGGGTGTGTACCTGTTCGTTTTTTACAGTTCAGCAAGCTATTCTGCCTTCTTCCGACCAGACGATGATGTGGAGATGGTCAATGCTATTTTTTATCCGAAGGCGTATGGTGACGCATGGAATACTTCGGTAGGACAGTTCCTGTTCGTACTGCTCATGCCTGTAATCTTTTTGGGTTTAGGTTTTTTGCTCCATCGTTTCACCCAGAAACAAGGGGCAAGCAAGTATTTCAAGATCTCGATGCTCTATATTGTGACCTTTGTCTTTGATGCTCTGCTGGCATTTGAGATCTCTGAGAAGATGTATATCCCCACACTGGATGCGCCCAATTACTTGATGTCTATGGCATTCGAGAGCCCCAACTTCTGGGTCATCATCTTTGCTGGATTCATCGCTTATGTGATTTGGGGACTCGTTTTCGACTTCACTATGGATTCCTATGCTGAGATGACAGCCGGTTTATCAACCAAAAAAGAATGCAATAAAGCTATCGAGGAGATTAAGAAGCAAATTGCCGATGAAGAGCAGTCCATCAATAACTGCAACGCTGCCATCGCCAGCAAGAAATGTGATATCGCCAACCTGAGGTCCAAGATCACTAACGGCGTAGCATATGACACTAATGCTATCAAGAAGGAGCTTAACAATTTCTTCCAGGGCTGGATTAGTTATATGAAACAGATTGGAGCAAGTAGTCACGACATTTCAGACGCAAGGGCACAACTTGATGCAGTTATTGCATCCATTTAATAGAAACAAACACTATCAACTTATAAACGACAGAACAATGAAAACGAACATTTTATCAACAATTCTCTCTCTCTTTCTGCTTGGTGGATTAACCCTGGCTTGTTCCTCCTGCGGAGACGATAATAAGAAAGGGGCCAATACCCTTCAAGATGGATCGGTAAATTCAAAACAGAATCAGCCGATCAACCTCACGGTCTTTATCGACCTGAGCGACCGTATCGTCAAAACCCGCGACGGCTTGAAACAAGCCGAAAAGGACACTGCGCTCCTCAACACTATTGCCCAATATGTCGCAGATAAGGCGCAATCCAAGAACATTCGCTATGCAAAGGATCGAATGAAAATCGTGTTTTATCCTGCTCCCTTGGATTCTGGCATCAACAAGCGAGCTCAGGCGCTTGAAGTAGACTTTGGACGTTACACCAAGAAAGATCTTGTTGCTAAACTACAACGAGCCAACGATTTGGTCAGAGACTTTAACGAGGACCTTAAAGTGATTTATGATAATGCCATTAGCCAACACAACTTTACCGGTAGTGATATTTGGGGATTCTTCAATTCCAAGGTTAATGACTATTGCGTCAAAGACGAATATCGCAATGTTCTCATTATACTTACCGATGGTTACATCTATGACCTGAATCACAAGATTGAAGATAACGGCAAAGCCAACTATATCACCAAGCGCACTTTGGCTGACGGAATCACCTTAATGCCGACAGGGCAGCAAGTGGATAATCTCGAGGTACTGATCCTGGAAGTGAATGCACATCCCATTAGTGACTTCGACAAAATCAAATCCACTATCAGCGAGTGGTTAGATGGCATGGGGATTAAGACATACAAAATTGCAGAGACAGACCTCCCGTCTAATACCGAAGGTGTTATCGAAGAGTTTTTGAAATAAAAAGTACTCACGGCTGTGAGTTTAAGGAAAAATGCTTAAATTTGCGGTAGTTCATGAGGCCCATGACAGATTGTGGGCCTCTTTGCCATATTATAATCCTTGACTGTATGAAGCGTATACTAGTAATCATATTGATCCTCCTTAGCATTTCCTCCACCCTATTGGCGGATGAAAAAACAGATTCGTTACAGTACTATTTTCAACAATTCACGTTAGCTGATAAATCTGGTGATATCCAAGATGCACGTATCAGCTTAAAGAACACATTACGCATTTACAAAGAAATAGATGGGGACGTTTCGCTTGATACGGTTTATGCATCTATCGCAAGTATCTATGCGATGTTATGTGACCAATTAGGAGACTATGAAGCTGCTGTAAACTCTGGTACAGAAGCAGCTAATATTTATAAGCATTATGGAACTGATAATGTACAATATGCAACTGCCATCTGTAGTCTTGCCTTGTTCTATTCTGATATTGGAAACTACGACGAAGCGATCCGTCTAGAAATCGAGGCAATGGAAATATATAAAAAAATAATCGGGACTAACTCTCCAGATTATGCATCATGTTTATTTAGTCTAGCAGACTTTTATTATCAGCTCGGCAACTATTATGAAGCAATAAGATTAGGAACTGAAGCTTCTAATGCCAAGAAATCAGTTCTTGGCTCAAATCATCCAAGTTATGCAGCATCATTGGGTAATCTGGCAATATACTATTCATCCGTGGGGAACTATAATGAATCAATTCGACTGGAGAATGAGGTGATAGACATCAATAAGACATTATTTGGGACAGAGCACCCTAATTATGCAACGTCATTGAACAATCTTGCTCGTTTTTATTATAATACAGGCAATTATCATGAAGCTATAAAACTTGAAACAGAAGCATTGGAGATTATAAAAAATGCATTCGGCACGGAAAATCAAACATATAGTACTTTTCTAGATGGACTTGCTGGATGCTATGCTGCCCTTAATGATTACGATAAAGCCATTAGCTACTGTACAGAGGCAAAAGATATCAAAAAAAGACTATTAGGCACAAGCCATCCAGATTATGCCACATCTTTGAACAACCTAGCCACGTATTATGGCGATATTGGCATGTACAACCAAGCTATTCAATTAGGAACTGAAGCCATGGAAATAAGAAAGAATGTTTTAGGAACAAATCACCCTTTCTATGCTTCATCATTAAGCAATCTTTCCACATTTTATCAATCTATTGGACAATTTGATGAAGCGATTCGATTTGCAAACGAAGCTTTGGAAATCAAAAAAAGAGTGTTAGGTATAGATCATCCTGACTATGCTAAATCACTGAATAACTTAGCCTCGCTCTATTCTTCTTTAGGAGAAGATCATGAGGCAATAAAATTAGGTACCGAGGCCACAGAATTAAGAAAAAGAATTTTAGGTACAAATCATCCTGACTATGCGATGTCATTAAACAATCTTGCTGGTTATTATTCAGATATCGGAGACTATAATCAAGCTATTCTGATGAGTCAAGAAGCGACAAATATTATAAGGAATGTATTAGGAACGGAGCATCCAGGTTATGCAAAGTCCCTTGCCAACCTAGCGTTGAGGTATTATATGCTAGGGAATTTCGATGAAGCCATACGGCTGGAAACTGAAGCAAAAGATATCAGGAAAAGATTATTAGGCACAAATCATCCCGAGTATGCAACCTCTTTGAACAACCTTGCGATGTACTACTCAAATATAGGTGAGCATAACGAAGCCATACAGTTGGGTACTGAATCAATGGAGATTAGAATGAGAGTACTTGGAGTGGAACATCCTGATTATGCGATGTCATTAAACAACCTTGCTTCATGTTATTTTTCATTGGGCAACTATACTGAGGCAATTCAATTTGCTTCAAAGGCATTAGAAGTCATGAAGCATGCATATGGTACAAATCATCGTGAGTATGCTACAACATTAAGTAATCTCGCTTTGTACAATGCGAATAATGGTAACTATTACGAAGCAATCCAATTGGGTACAGAGGCCCTGGAGATCAGGAAAAATGTTATAGGTACAAATCATCCTAATTATGCACTTTCACTAGACAATTTGGCTATGTGCTACTCAATGATTGGTGACGATATTGAGGCGATTCGTTTGGAATCAGAGGCTATGGATATCAGGAAAAGATTATTAGGTACTAATCATCCTGATTATGCAACGTCTTTGAACAATCTTGCAACATGTTATTTTAATATCGGAAACTATAATGAAGCAATACGATTAAGCTTGGAAGCTAAAGAAATTAGAAAACGGGCTTTTGGAGCAAATCATATTTATTATGCTACTTCATTGGGCAATCTTGCCTGTGATTATTCAGCATTAGGAGATTATAATAATGCAATCACTTTGTTTCGTGAGTACATATCCATCATCAGAACAAATGTCCTCCATACATTCTTAGGAATAACGGCAGAAGAGCGCCAATCATATTGGAATCAATTCAGTTTTGCTTTAAATCAATGGATTCCTGAGATTATCACAAGTTCCGGAAAAACAGAAACGGCATCATTACTATACGACAACACGGCATTGTTTGCAAAAGGTTTACTTCTCTCAACAGAATTGGAGATGACTAAACTCATTCAGGAGAGTGGTGATGCAGAAGCGCTTCAGATGTATTCTGAGCTCCACCAGAATAGACAGATATTGAACGCTCAATACTTAAAACCTTTAGCAGAACGCTACCTTGATTGCGACTCGCTTGAAAAAGTTTCTAATGACATAGAGCGCAAGTTGGTAGCCCGTGTCAAAGAGTTTGGTGATTACACTCGTAACTTGAGCATTACTTGGAAGGATGTACAGAGCAAATTAAATGACAATGACTTAGCCATTGAGTTCCTTTCTTATTATAGTGAAAAAGATGGTGAAATGCGATATGCAGCGCTTACATTGTGCAAGAATGACACCACCCCAATTTTAACGCCTTTGTTTGTCGAATCCAAGCTTCTGGAGGCATCGGGAGAAGATAATACCTATCAAACTGATGTGGCCGACTCTTTGATTTGGGGACCTCTTTCGCCCATGCTCGAGGGCAGATCTCAAGTCTATTTCTCTGCATCGGGTCTATTGCACAATATAGGCATTGAGTATCTCCCTAGCATGGAGGGGAAAGAGTGCTACAGGTTGTCATCAACCCGTGAGCTGGTGACTCACAAGCCTAATGAGACTTTGAGGAGCGCCACTCTTTATGGTGACATTGATTATGATGCCACATATGCCTCCATTGAAGCCACCAAGCCGAGTAATGAATACTATGCGATGACAACCGAACCTGGCCAATATCGAAGCAACTTCGATTACCGCTCAATGCGCTACGGGGTCAGTCCTCTTCCTGGGACCCGTGCCGAACTGAAAGAGGTCACCGCTTTGCTTACTCCTGCAGGTGTTCCATGTGATGCGTTAACCGGAACCCAAGCCAGCGAAGAGTCCTTCAAAGCGCTTTCTGGTCAACGCAAGAGCCTGTTGCACATTTCCACCCATGGATTCTATTACAATGCTGAGGACGCAAGCAACCAGAGCGACCATATCCGCATGATGCTCATGGGCGACAGCAGACCCTCACATGCCGAAGATCAGTCCCTGCTGCGCTGCGGTTTGTGCTTTGCTGGGGCAAACCAAACACTTTCAGGAGAAAGCCAACCCGCTGCAGGGCAAGGGGACGGCATCCTTAACGCTCTGGAGATTGCCCAAACCGACCTCCGAGGATTGGACTTGGTGGTATTGAGTGCTTGCCAAACAGCCCTCGGTGACATCACCCAAGGAGAGGGCGTATTCGGCTTGCAACGTGGCTTCAAGAAAGCCGGAGCCCAGTCGATCCTAATGAGCCTCTGGAACGTAGATGACGAAGTGACACAATTATTGATGACTGAGTTCTACCGAGGCTGGACAAGTGGAATGACCAAAACAGCTGCCTTGAGGAAAGCCCAGGCTATCATAAAGCAGAAATATCCCGACCCGCGCCACTGGGCAGCGTTCATTCTCCTCGATGCCCTTGACTGAACTCTAGTTGAACAAGATCCCAAAACAAACAGCCGATCCTCGGATAACGTTTCAATCACTACGGGGACCGGCTGACTTCATACTATTCTTCCTGGTTTTCTGTGTGTGCCTTTATGAAATCAATATTCTTTTCTTCGAGGGTGTGCTCTAATATACTTGGCCAATAATGCTTTTGTGAATGCCATCTTACGTAACTTTTTGTTCCGCTTTACGGATAATAAAAAAACATGTTCTTCATTTTGCGACATCTTTCCTCGAAGATAGCGGTCAATGTGTGCTGATGTATATTCTTGTTTAGCCATATCAATAAGTTTAACTGTTACACCTATTGATACTCTAATCTCAAAAAGGTAAACAAAAAAGATTCGTCAATCCCGAAAAGGAGATTGACGAACCAAATATTGTTGAACAACCCTATAGACTGATATTGGTACTACATGAAGTACATGTTCTCTATCTCTTTATACAGCTTTTGAGCAGCCTCGGAATAATATGGATCTCCGCTCTCGATAATCGCAGCAAGTGCAGTACGTGCTTTACCAAATTGATTATTCTGAATATAAGCAAGTGCTAAGTACCATACAATGTCGGGAGTGTATTGATTGTACTCATAATCAGTTTCACTTTCCTTTAAGGCCTTTTCGAGACGATAAGTTGTCATCTTCATGTCCTTACCCTGCCCCACGTTTTCAAACAACTCGCGGAGCTCTGCAACCACATTCTCACCAGCCTGAACCTCACCACGTGAAGTGGCATCTGCACGAGGTGTCCATTGCGCATAGTTCTGAGAGATCATCTGGTTGGACTTGTAATTAAAATAGACGGGTTTTGCACTGAAAAAGCCAATCACAAACAGCGCTGCTATTGAAGCCGCCCATCTGATCCATACGGGTCTACTTGCTCGTGATGCAGATGCAGTTGATGCAGCAACTGGAGCTTCAGCCTTCACCTCTTCAAGTATGGCATCTTCTTTTTCTTGATTCTGCTTTTTCATTTTCTTGATCATTAATGATGTAGCAAGGACTTCATCCCGAAATTCCTTGTCGGTTTTTAATTGCTCGCGAAAAGCGTTTTCTTCCTCAGCCGAGAGCTTACCTTTCAGGTATCTCTCTATAATATCGATGTTATCCATTGATTCTAGCATTTTTATTGTTAAACAAATCCTTGAATTGGTTACGGCAACGATTAGCCGTGCTCTTAGCTGAGTTGGCGTTAGCCAATTCATACATTATTGCAAGGACCTCCCAGGACAGACCGTCGCTATAGTGACCCCATAACAGGTCTTGGCATTTTTCCGAGAGTTCCTTCATAATGCCATGTACGATATTATCTGCGTTTTTCTGTTCCGGTTCATTGTAACCATCAATGTCATAGATGAGATTGAGCAGTTCATCCAGTTTTTCGTCAAGATAGATGTCCTCATCGCCCAACTTAACCTGAACATCAAGAGGCACTGAGTTGCCAGTCTTGCTCACAGACTTTAAAGCCTGATTGATGCAGATGCGTAGGAAATAAGTGTATAATCCAGCATCTTGTTCCTCATACCTGCCCGTCAATAAGTTCTCATACAAGGCAATAGATGAATCTTGATAGACATCCTTCAAATCTTCTTCGCTAAGCGCAGTAAAACGCTTGCGCAAGTAGGCAAGTGTTCTCTCGCGATTTTCAGCAATGAATTTATTAAGATTATCTCCCATAATATCCCAGTTTAATAACTTGTTTCTGTCACAACATGCTGTTTCCCGCTAAGCTGCTTCTGCCATTCCGGTGAGTTGGAGATAGTGCTTTTCACCGCTTTTTCAAAGGACGCAGGATTAGTGCCAATCTTGCTGCTTTTGAGGGTCAGATAAACCATATAGGACAGTGAACCATACTCTTTCTTTCCAATGGTGATCTCATAATTCCGCTCTTTAGAAGTGCAGGCCTCAAGAAAGACAGTTGGAGCCAATTTTGAACCACTAGCAAGGCGATAGTGCTGCTTATTGTCAGCATTGATAAAACTATACTTCTTGCCTGAACGTGAGAGGCCCTCGTTAGTTCCACGAGTAGTTTCAAAGTCGCCTCGCGATGCGTTCCCGGAATGGCACGCATCCATCACAACATACAATGCGCCTTGGGGACCAATCTTGGTGCGTATCTGAGAAACATACGTATTAATCTCATCGTCAGTGATATGCTTGCTTCCATCGTACCTCTCGGAGTAACGGCTTCCGGCATCAATAGGAACGATTGCTTCGTCCCAGCCATCAGTTTCATCAGCAGCAAAACCATTCATCCCATCTTCCACAGGCTGACCATGAGTTGAGAAGTGGATGTACACGATATCTCCCTTCTTGGTCTTCTTTACCAATTTCTTGAGGCCAGAAATAATACCTGCACGAGTTGCCTGCTCATTAGTCAGGGTTGAAACCAGGAATCCTTGTGCCTTAAGAGCAGGAACAAGTAACTCAACATCTTCACTGCCATGGATGTTTTGCCAATCTCTACGAGTTTCAGTCCGATATTTGGAAATGCCGACCAACAGTGCACGTTTTTGTGCAGCATAGATCATCGGCAGTCCCATAGCCAAAACCAATAATGTGATCAGAAATCTTTTCATATTGCCATTGTTTTGATTATCATTCCGCAAAGTTATTATTTTTTTTTGTGAAACAATCAATCTAACTTCAAAAAGATGCCCGAATGTCAATGGGAAGAATTGTGGTAAATACTTACATCAACAAGTCGGGCATCAGGCTTATTATGGGACAAGTTTAGACCTATTGGACATTGTACATCCACTCTACGTTTGAAAACCGGACATAGATTTGCGCCCAATCACGACCAGCCCTCAATGTAATGGTATCACGGTCTCCATCTTGGTCAATCACCTTAAAGTCACAGCATTCGTTACGTTGGCGGTCATAATAGGTTCTGCCCGTAGAGTAGATATTATACACCTGAGTTTCGCGACTGTCGATTATAATCTGATCAGTGCGTGTATCGATAAAAACGTCAATATAGCAACTCATGTCTCGGGACCAGTCAGTCCAATATGAACTATAGTAGGATCCCGCCAAATAACGCACACTAAATGAAGTTGCCGTCAAAGACCTCACATTTCCTGCTTGAGCGAAGGTTGCTGTTGAAAGCAGCATGATCAACAGAATGATAAACTTCTTCATAATCTCTTGAGTTTTTTGTTATCGTTCTTTTACCTTTTATACCAGAATCCCAACATGGTAAACACAGATAAAAACAAAAACTTTTGGAGTATACCGATTGTCTTCGTAAATTTGCAAGGCTAACTAAAACATGAAAGTCATGAAACATCTTACATCACTATTATTAGTACTTGTAGCTGGGATGACATTTTCGGCCTTTCCCCAAAGCCCCTTGCAAGAGAAGTTGGATTTGGTATATCAATATGGCCAAGAGGATAATCGGTTCGGCGCCTTCAGCATTCTTAATGATATCGACGAAGAATGTGGATCCACTTCGGATAAGAATATTAAGCTTCAATATAACTATTATAGAGGTTCCCTTTTTTATAGAATAGATAAGTTTAATGAAGCAATACCTCTCCTTCATGAATACATTTCGCTTTGTGATGAGCTCCATTTACATCATCAACCCCAATATCTTGATGCGCTTCGCACTCTAGCTCATTGCTATAAAGCAGAAGGAGAGTATAATAAAGCTGCTAGGTTTTATAGAAGAACATTAACAGCGAATAAAGAAGAGCTTGAGCAATTTCCAGAAATTGCGTATGAAACGCTATTTGGTCTTGCATCAGTTTCTCTTGCACATAATGACACAACAATGATTGACGAGTATTGCAGCCTAGCTACTGAATATTCAGTCAAGGAATATATATCAGAACATGGTGAAGATGAGAATATAATAGTATATCGTAAGGCTTGCCAAGAACTCGCAGATGTTGAAAAAATTCAGGGGAAGGGAAGCAAGCCCTTTGTCCAAGCCCTTCTGAAAAAAGCAGATGCATTGAAAAGTTTGGAATCAACATATGCCTATTTGTATAATTACGCTCAAGCCATATCTATTGGGAAGAAATCCATTGGACTGAACAATGAGGTGTTTTATCCTTATTACGATGAATTATTGCATGTAATGGCTCAAACCGATTCAATCAATCATATTAACAGTTTATTGCCTGTTGCCTTTGACTATTGGCAATCAATTAATGACACGACACGGACGATTTATGGCAAATATATTGATATCTCAATGGGATTGAATGGCCTTGGCTATCATCAACATTCTCTTGTTTATTCTTTGAAATGCGAAGAATATCTTAATAATCATCAAGATTTATATAATTGGAAGAGCGCTTGTTTCTTAAACTATCTAAATCTGATGGAAGCCTATGCTTGTCTACACGAAGCGGACAAGATGGTTTATTATCGAAATCAACTAATCGCATTGTCTGAGGTGTCCTCTATAGATGAAACAATTTGCTCATATCTAATTAAGTTAAGTAGAGATGCATTTGGCAGTTGTAAATTTGATTTGGCTAAAGAGTTCTGTACGATAACACTTAAATATCTAGAAAAGTATCTCGGTTGCAATAATTTTAATTATATTGTGACTTTAAATGATAGAGGCATTTCGTTAATGTACATGAATATGCTTGATGATGCACTCAAGGATTTTAATGAAGCTCTCCAGCTATGTGATACAGAAGAGCTCAAAGATGCCATATATCCTGCTCTATATAATAATATAGGCAAAGCTTATATGCTTAAAGGAGAATATCATACCGCGCTAAATTATTTAGATAAGGCTGTGGAATGGCAAATTAAGATCGATGGAGTAATCGGGGAAAGGACACAAAGTTACATTGATAAATGCAAGAGTAAGTTATGAAAAATTTAATATTTCTTCTATTCGCATTTATAGCATTATTCATCAATGCCAAATCCCAAAATACAGGCTATAATTCAGTTGATGAGGTATTTGAAAGATATCAAGACCTCATGCAAACGAAACAAATTGAGGTAGCTAAAAAGTTACTAAAATCTAACAAGTCTCTCTTTGATTCCGAAGAAGACGGGGAGGATATTTATAATTTTTATTTGGGTATTACAGCGATGGCATCATATATGAACGCTCCTGTGATTGACTCGTTAATCGTAGATCTTCCTTTCATTGATTTCTGTATGTCTGTCATAATGGAGAACTATCAAGAATCAAATCCGACGGACATATGGAAATTCCTTTATAGTGCGTCAGAAATCTATAAGGTGTTAAAGAATCCTAAGATTGAAGGCTTATATCAATTCGCGACAAACTATTACAAATTATTCCCAGCTGATAACTATCGCACCTTTCATCACATCCTTGATAATGTTGGTTTTTATTATGTTAATACCAGTCAATTTCAAAATTCTCTTAATGTTTTCGGTCAAGATTATGAACTACTAAACAGCAATAATGATTCAACTATTGATATACCACGTAATCTATGCATAGCCGGTAGATTGTTTCTTCATCAACTCAATGATAAAGAAAAAGCCATAAACTGCCTTTTAGGATCATATAGTTTATATCAAAATTTCAAAAGTGAACAACATAACAATGAGTTTTACTATTATTTGCTGGAAGACCTTTCAAGCATCTACTTTGGTGAAACGAATTTGCCGAAATCAATGGAGTATGCCACAGAACTACGTGATTTATTGAAGTCTGACAACAATACTCAAAGTGAGTTATATCTTAGTGCTTTATGGGCAATGAGTAATGCATCCGGTGACTCAAAAAGCCTTGTGAAATATGCCGAAGAGGCATATTATGCATCTCTTGGTGTTCCTGATGAGCACCTCAAATCACTTGCCATCCAAAAGCTTCTCTTATGCTACTCGAGAGCAAAGACCCCAAAGAATGAGCAGATTGATCTCAATAATGACATTGCAAAAAAGCAAGATACCAATATCACCTTTTTATTTGATGAAGCAACTATTGAACTAAATAATGGAAACATACAATCCGCAAAGGAAAAATTATGGAGTCTTGTTGATTATTATGAGTCAAGCGAAAATACTTTTAACGATGATGGTTATTCAAAAGCTATTGTTTCGTTGATGCAACTATATGTAATTAAAGAAGGGGATGCTCCATTAGCTGACCAGTTGTATTGGAGAGCATCAAACTTTTATGAGGCAAATGGCTATACGAGTAATAACCACAGGTATTATGCAGCGGCAGAAGGTTTTGTGCAACTTTCGCTCAACAATTATACATTAGCGAAAAATTACTTTGAATCCGCCTTAAATCTTTTTAATGAATATGGCGACACTCATAGCATTAATTATATTTCATGCCTAAATAGTCTAGCAATTGTTTATTTAAGACTAAATGATAAGGTTAATGCAAGAATATATATTGATACGTCTAAAGATTTAATAGATGAAATGATCGGGGTTCATGATAAAGAATCCCTATCATTTCAACTGACCGTTTTAAATAATATCGGACTGATATATGGTGATTTAGGATATTCAGAGAAAAGTGCTGAGATATTTAAGGAAGTTGTCGCTAAATGTAATGGCGAGGAGTACAATGATGTGAAAATATTAGCTCTCAATAATCTAGCTGTTAAGGCTCTCGCTGCGAGGCACTTTTCAGAGGCAAAGCAATACAATGAACAATTAATGAAACTACCCATGAATGGAAACTATAGATGGTTGATAACAAGCAATTTATTGTTGTGCAAGTATTTTATGAAAGATACAACTATCATTGGTGATCTCACAGACTTTAAAGAATTAACCATGGATGAAGTGTCGAGCGTTTTTGGATCATTTATCGAAACTGAACGCGAGAATTATTGGAATGAAGTGACTGATCAATTACAAATCTATAATATGGTTGCTGATAAATTCCAGAATCCAAAGGCAATTGCACTTGCTTATGATAATGCTGTCTTCAGTAAGAGCGTTCTATTAAAATCAACCAAGCTATGTGATGATATTGTATACTCTTCAGGGAATTCACAGTTGATTCACAATTATAATCAAGCAAAAAAACTTGAAGAAAATGTTTCAGCAAAGGCGACATCCCAAGATTCACTTTACAAGTATTACAGTCAAGCTTTCCAACTTAAGAAACAGGTTTTATTGTCTATACCCAATTTCAAAGACCGCCTTAAATCCTCTTTTGCTCAGTGGCAAGATGTGCAACAGATGTTAAGCAACAATGATATTGCAATTGAATTTGTAGTAATTCCGCGATTTGTGGCTATTAACAAATGGGATCGTTATTATGCTGCCCTTGTTTTGGGAAAAGATGATGCTGCGCCTCGGATGGTGACATTGTGCAATATTGATAGCTTAAAAGCATTAGTAAAATCTGGGGATCCTAATGATTCAGGTTATATTAATAAAATCTATAGTTTAAGAGATGAAAGATTGTATAACTACATATGGAAACACCTTGAATCAGAGCTGACACCAGGGGCAAATATCTATTTTTCACCCACGGGGTACATCAATGCTATTAGTCTGAATGCGATTCCTCATAAAGGAAAACGAATGGATGAATTCTATCGGTTGTATCAAGTGTCATCCACAGCCGAAATAGCAAATGTCAAACAAAGCAAATCGTTGTCTATTCATTCGGCAGCAATTTATGGAGATGTTGATTATGGCGAAACACTTCAAGAGATGGAGTTATATGCACAAAGCTATAGCACTCGAGGGATATCTCAAGCTATACCCTATAGTCAAGAAAACGCCACACGAGCTTGGGGAGCACTTAGTTACACAAAAGATGAGGCCGAAGCAATTAATGACTTATTTATAAAGAGCGACGCACAAACCAAATTATGGATGGGAGGTTCTGCCAACGAAGAATCATTCAAGGCCATGAGCGGAAATGCACCTGATATTATTCATGTTGCAACGCACGGATTCTACTTTAAGAACAAACAAGAAATGCCAACAGACTATTTCCGCAACATCAAAAGTTTTACCACAAAGGGCAGTTCGATGATTTATAGTGGACTTTTATTTGCCGGAGCGAACAACGCATGGACTGGTAACGAGATGCCATCAAATACTGAAGACGGTATCCTCACTGCTTTAGAAATAGGTCAATTGGACTTAAGCAACACCAAAATTGTAACATTATCGGCCTGTCAAACAGCTCTTGGTGATATTGACGACGTGAATGGCGTGCTTGGTCTACAACGCGGTTTTAAACAAGCTGGTGTAAAAACTATTGTAATGAGTTTATGGGAAGTGCCTGACGCGGAAACGTGTGAATTAATGACTGAATTCTATCGCATCCTATTAAGTGGTGTTGAGAAACATGAAGCTTTTAGGCAAGTACAAAAAGAATTACGAGCCCGCAAACCAGACCCTTATTATTGGGCTGCATTTGTGTTATTAGACTAAGGTCACAATCAAAACAGTATTAATAAAGGGGCTAAGTCTTGTTGGCTCAGTCCCTTTTGCTTTAGATTTGTCTATTATCTAGATCAATTAGTAACGATTGTAAAATAGTTACGGTATGTGCCAGTGTTCACGACGCGAATCAAATAGTTACCAGTCCACCTAGGATACCAGCTTACATAACAGTCATCGCTATAATCAGTGTCTGCAACAATGACATTACCATTCTCATCGTAGATGTAAAGATCAAGGTCAGAATTACCGTTTCCTGATACGCCTACTTGAGCAATAATACCTTTCTTGAATGCGACCACATAATCATTATAGCTTCTGCCATAAACCACATCATTCTGGCCCCGTTCTCCACCAACAGCGCCACGTGTTCCTGTGCCGTTGATATTGACGTCATCAGCAAGCGCAAGCAACTGTTTGTCATCACCGGCCAATTTCTTTGCATCAGCTATCAGCGATGCGGGAGTCATTTTGCGATCACCTATCTGTGACGCAACATCTTGTCCTTCTCCTCGCGTTACTTTTGCCTCAAGAGCATCATATTGAACACCGCTCATAATACGAGCTGCCTCAATCAAAGCTGTTGCTGAGCCATTATCATAGCCATAGATAGCCAGCTGCTTTGCCAACTGAAGTTGCTCCATTCCAGGAGTTTTAGGAGCATTCTTCGTCTCTTCCACTTGTGCCGTTGCGCACAACATAGCACACAAGGCAATCATTGATAAAACAATTCTTTTCATTTTTTTAATTAAGTTTGATTTTTAAAAGTTATTACATATCACAAAAGTACAATTAATATTTTATATGCAAAATACATTTTGGTTTATATCTTAATACGGAGAAAGAGAAAACGTAAACATAAGTAATTAATAATGTGCTTTACATTGACCAATCAATTGCTAAGACATGCTCCAGTATTCGATGTTTACATTTTCAATGAACTGGATATAAATGGATGAACAAAACATTTATCAAACTTCAATAATTAATACAATATGTTTACAGCAGCAATTATCATCTACTTCGTTTTAGCGATTTTGTTAGGTCCGTTCTGGCCGTTATCCATGTTCGCCAAGGCGGGACTACTCGGAAAAATCATAGTAGTCGCCTGGGCAGCTCTTCTTATCGCTGGTATGAACGGATAAATCATAAGGGTTATGGAACGAGATGACACATTAAGCGGAATCCTGGGTTTCCTCCTGTGGGGTTATGGAATAGTGAGCCAAATCATGAGCCTCGTGTTCTTTATCCAGTATTGCAAAAGCGATGACTCGCTACTGGAAATCATCTTTATCGACAGCGTTCTCTCTGAGATAAAGGGTCTATTATGGATTTTCTTCATTTGGTAAACAACAACTATAAAAAACAAGCAACATGAAAAAGTTATTATTAATCTTCGCTGCAGCGGCTATCTTTTTGACAGCTTGCAGTGACAACAACGATAGTGAAAAATACGGCATCAGTACGGTATATGCAGCCAATCTGCAGTCCGTGGCCACAAACGAGAACACGGTGTACATTTGCACCGGCCCGAACTCAAAGCGCTACCACTTGCACTCTGGTTGTAGAGGGCTGGGCAACTGCTCAGGAGAAATCGAGGCGGTCACTGTCAGCAAGGCTGAATCAATGGGTCGCACTCCGTGTAAATGGTGTTATTGATATATTCTTTCTTAACAACGACAAAAATGAAAAAGACAATCATTATTCTGCTCATTGCTCTGATGACTTCTGTCGCATCTGTTGCACAAAGTCACAAGTATCAGAATGGCTATTTCCGCAAGAATGGCACTTATGTGACTGGACATTACAAAACCAGGTTAGACAGGACGAACCACAACAACTTCTCAACTCGAGGGAACAGGAATCCCTATACGAGCACCAGGGGGGCAAGGGCCAGAGATTATTCGCCCCGTGCTTACAACTATGGTCGAGGCCGGAGCATCACGACCGGTCCCAAAGGCGGGCAGTACTATGTCAACCGAAGGGGCAACAAAACATACGTTCCCAAAAGACGATAACGCCTACGATTGTGACAACCTTGCAAAAAATTTTATTTGTGATAATTAAAATGTTTATTTGCATTATGATATTAACATTAAATCAAGAATAATGAATCCAGGTCCAGCACAAATCCTCACTTGCCCTCATTGTGGAGCGAAAAAGGAGGTCCTGAGTTTACTCTCAGGTAACACATTCGGCCAACAAGTATGGTCAGACAACAAATCAATTGCACCGATGCTCCCCAAAGTATCGTTCGTGCAAAAATGCCCATCATGTAACGGCTACTATTTGATGTCTAGGCAGAAACCCATGACAGGAAGTAACTATTCGTTTGAACTGGGAGAATTGTCTTATTTCGAGTTAAAAGAAGCATGGCGTTCCCTTCAAGAATCAGTAAGTCTAACTGATGATGAAAAGTTGTCCATTCTCATCATGCAAGTTTGGGCATTCAATGACGAATACTCGCGCACTGAAGTAAAGCCGATTCCTTCTGAAGAGCAGAGTTACATCATCAGTATAATTGATACCCTGCTCGCTCAAAATGAAATGGATGATCTTATCAAAGCTGAATTCCTACGAGAATCCGGAAGATTCGAAGAGTCAGTAGCTCTCCTGAACAACTATATCACGGACGACGAGTTTCTCAAAAAGATTATTGGGAAACTTCGAGATGAGATTCTCGCATCGAGCACTCGTCCGTTTTTGATCTCCAATCTCTAATCTATCTTAGATACTTAAAGCCGTCGGATAAGTCCAAGATTCAAATGGACATCCGACGGTTTCAAACAAAAAACCATCTTACCACACCAGCAAAACCTCGTTTTGTTTTTCTGGAACTACCCATTTAGCCCTACTTCCAGAAAAATAAAAGCACATTTTAGATTTGAAAACCAGCGAAAACGAAGATTGTTTGTTGGTTTTCTTGGTTGTGTCAAAAAAGATCAGCAGAAAACTCCTCCCGAACCCTCTGTAACAATAATGTCTCTTTTTAGCTTTATTTATTTGCACAAAAAATAAAAAGTTTCTAATTTTGCGCGATAATAGACACTTTTAATACATTTCTGCGTTTATTCTGAAACCAAATATGGATTTAAAGGCAATATATCGGCTGAGGATTTTTTCTCTCGAAGATGTGATGGATGCTTTCTCTGTCACAAAACCGTCCGCTGCCAAGTTACTCCAGCGTCTTCGTGATAAGGGCATCGTTCAGCACATCCGCAAGAATCTGTACACAACCATTGACCTTGCCTCGGGGCAGCCTTTGGCCGACAAATATGAGGTAGGATCTTCGGTTTCTCCCACTTCCTATATTGGCTGGCATACGGCATTGGAGTTTCATGGCTTGGCGCACCAGGTGTTCTATAACGCTTATGTGGGCAGCGAGAGCCGGTTCAATCGGTTCATATTTGGAGGAACTGAATTTGAGCACTGTGTGGCCCCCATATCTGCCGATACCCAATCCGGAGTCATCACGCCCACCCATAGCCCTCACGTCAGGGTGACTGACCTTGAACGCACCTTTGTGGATTGCTGTGACCGGCTCGACCGCTCGGGAGGTGCAGGTGAACTAGTCCATTGCCTTGAGGGCATTGTAATGCTCGATGAGAACAAGCTGCGCCGATATCTTCAGTTGTACGGCAAAGTTTTTCTCTACCAGAAAACTGGCTTCATGCTTGAACGCATACAGGCACAGGCTCATATCTCTGATGAACTGATCGACTTCTGCCACAAGCAGGCAGGCAACAGCGTCAAGCGGCTCACAAACGCCAGCGACTCGACGCGCTACGTTAGCCGATGGAAGCTCTATGTCCCTGACGATTTAATGACCACAGTAAATAATAACGATTATGCTATCATTTGACAAAACATATCTGGACCGACTGGCTGCAGAAAGCGGGTTCATCCGTGACAATCTAGAAAAGGTGCTGCGCCTTGTCGAGATATTGAAGTTCTTTCACAACCACCCTACTCTATCGCAAGCCTTAGTATTAAAAGGTGGCACAGCAATCAACCTAACTGTGTTTAATATGCCTCGCCTCTCGGTTGACATCGACCTTGATTTCAACAATAATTGCAGCAGGGAAGAAATGCTCACTCAACGTGAAGACATCAACGACTTGATCATGCGCTATATGGCCAATGAAGGATACGGCCTCAAGCCTTCATCAAAAAGCCCGTTCTCTCTTGATTCTTGGATATTTGGTTACACAAACGCCAGTGGCAATCCTGACAATATCAAGATTGAAATCAACTATAGTGACCGTTGCCATGCCCTCCCATCCGTCGAGAGCCCGCTGAGTATTGATATCCTTGGAGATGCCAAAATCAATACACTGGCACCTGTCGAACTCTTCGCCAGCAAGATCAATGCCCTGGTTAATCGTGGTGCTATGCGTGACTTGTATGATGTGAACGAAATGATCGATAACAATCTGTTCAGCCAGCAGGATGATCAAGACCTACTGAGGCGCTTATTTGTAT